>Ga0181599_1004391_pt1 | contig 11328 bp, 10 predicted proteins | sample 041ome_3_FD_148658 | JGI IMG/M metagenome (GOLD analysis project Ga0181599, IMG submission 148658) | Coastal salt marsh microbial communities from the Groves Creek Marsh, Skidaway Island, Georgia - 041405US metaG (spades assembly) | ecosystem: Environmental > Aquatic > Marine > Intertidal zone >...
CACCTTGGTCATGACGCCTTGCATGCTGGTATTGGGTGATCGCATAGGCGCTCGATTCAAAAAAACTGAACTGGCCAGCTGATTCATACTTTTTTAATTCAGTGGACTGTTGTCCATTTCCAGAATAAATTCAGTTTCAATCCCGTTTATACTCACCGTGTAGGTTCCTGCAGACAGGTTGGCAACATCAAGTGCAATAGTGCTCTGAAAAGGTTCTGTCACTGCAATACAGGTCTCGGCCGGGCCCAGCGTGGATTCTGCCAGTACCACCGTAAACTGGTTATCGGTATAGGAAACTGCCGGTGATAACAGTGCTACGCAGGGAACCGAAAGAAAACCGCTTACGGAAAGGCTCACCTGCAGGGGAAAAGATTCCATTATCAGCACCTCAACGGTTTCAACGCTTACCAGGGAGTTTTTGTTGGCTCGGGAAATGACGAGACGTCCCTGTTGATCCATGGCAAGAATGATATCGCTGTAATAGGCATTGGATTTTCCACTAATGACAGCGCCTTCCGGGATGACCAGTTCACCTTTTGTGAAGACAGCAGGGGCTGCACTCAGTGTCGGGCTGACAAGAGCCAGCATTGCGGTGAAGATGAAAATATAAAAGCGGAATGCTTTGAAATAAAAATTCAGGTGTGGGTTTTTTAGCATCGATCCTCTCTCGTTTTGAACAGTTCTGCTTATTTGCATGGTGATTATAATCATGCCAGCATTTTCATTGCATGAATTAAAGCTTAACAAGCCACTAGAGTCAGTTAAGCCATTGAAACTTTCTCAGGGCGAAGCTATCGCCGAGGAATACTATGCCTTCAGCTTCGAGCCTGTTCTTCTGTTTAAGCCAGGGTTGGCTGCCGACTGTAAAAGAAAGCTCGCCCTTGCTGTTCACCACCCTGTGCCAGGGCAGGCGCGAGTCATGGGGCAGGTTTTTCAGGGTGGTGCCTACGTAGCGGGCATGGTTGGGATATCCGGCCAGGCGGGCAATCTGCCCATAGGTGGCGACACTGCCTGAAGGAATAGCGGCTACGATTTGCCAGATTTCTTCTTCCAGGCTTGATGTCTGCACTTTTGCCTCCACATAAAGAACATTGGGATAGTTTTCATTTTAGCCAATTATGAATACTGATATTGGCTCAAGAGAATAAATTACAGCAATCATGCGTGCATTATTTCTTATTTTTATAATCGTGCCCATCGTGGAAATGCTACTTCTGTTTGAGGTCAGTGACCATATTGGCGGGCTTTCTACTGTGGGACTGGTTGTGCTGACTGCTGCGATTGGTATTCAGGTATTAAAACAACAGGGCTTATCGACTTTTAGTCGCGCTAACAAGCGCCTGGAAAGTGGAGAATTGCCTGGTCAGGAAATCATTGAAGGTTTGTTCCTCGCCGTCGGTGGCGCTTTCCTGCTGACACCGGGATTTATCACAGACAGCGTCGGCTTTCTTTTTCTTATCGGGCCAACACGCAGAATGCTGGTTAACTGGCTGCTTCGATCTGGGAAAATATCAGTTTTTACTGGTGCTACCAGCCGTACCTTTACTGCCAGTGGTTTCTCTCATCGAGAAAATAATTCTGACGGGGTGTATGAAGGGGAGTTCAAGGCTGAAAAACCGGTAAATTCTCGTTTGAATGAGCCCGATGACCACTAATTCAAAGAAATAACGGTTTTTTTCAAAACTTTTTACTTTTTTCTATTGAAATCCCTCCAATCAGCCCCATCTTCTGGGTTCAAATCATGGTTTGGCGCTGATCTGCTCAGATAAATCACTGGTTTGTAAGGAATTTAGGATTCTGAGGTTATTGAGACCTGGGATATCTGGATATCTGCATCGCTGGGGACATCTTGTCCGTTGCTGAAAATTTAAGTTTTGTTAACCCAAGAGTTTTGGAGATAAAAAGAATGAACATTCGTCCGTTACAAGACAGAGTCGTAGTGAAACGAAAAGAAGAAGAAACTACTTCTGCTGGTGGAATCGTGTTACCAGGCTCAGCTACTGAAAAGCCCTCACAGGGACAGATCGTAGCAGTTGGTCCGGGTCGTCTGATGGAAAACGGTGATGTCCGCCCATTAGATCTGAAAGTTGGCGATACCGTTTTATTTGGTAAATATGCCAGTAACACCGTCAATATTAATGACGAAGAATTACTGATTCTGAACGAAAGCGAAATCTTCGGTGTACTTGAAGGTTAATCTGCCGGGTATCAAGTAAAGATTTTAAATTGATCGTAAAAGCTAACTGAATAAAAAATAGGATTTAAGACAATGGCTAAAGAAGTAAAGTTTGGAGATAGCGCCCGCCAAAAAATGCTGAAAGGGGTTAACCTGCTGGCTGATGCGGTAAAAGTAACCCTCGGTCCCAAAGGACGCAATGTTGTACTGGATAAATCTTTCGGTGCACCTACTGTTACTAAAGATGGTGTTTCTGTTGCGAAGGAAATCGAACTGAAAGACAAGTTCGAAAACATGGGCGCACAGATGGTCAAGGAAGTTGCTTCCCAGACTTCTGATGTGGCCGGTGACGGTACTACTACTGCTACCGTTCTGGCTCAGGCAATTCTTAACGAAGGTCTGAAGTCTGTTGCTGCTGGCATGAACCCAATGGATCTCAAACGCGGTATCGACAAAGGCGTCATCGCGGTAGTTAAGGAACTGGGCAAAATGTCCGCTCCCTGTACTGAAGCCAAATCCATTGCCCAGGTAGGATCTATTTCTGCCAACTCAGATACCAGCGTTGGTGAAATTATTGCCGAGGCCATGGAAAAAGTAGGCAAAGAAGGGGTTATTACCGTTGAAGAGGGTTCAGGTCTGGAAAATGAACTGGATGTTGTAGAAGGCATGCAGTTTGACCGTGGTTATCTGTCAGCCTACTTCATCAACAATCAGGACACCATGTCAGTAGACCTGGAAAATCCTTTGATTCTTCTGGTTGAAAAGAAAGTATCCAATATCCGTGACTTGCTGCCTCTTCTGGAAGGTGTGGCAAAATCAGGTCGTCCTCTTCTGGTTATTGCCGAAGACGTAGAAGGTGAAGCCCTTGCTACTCTGGTTGTAAACAACATGCGCGGCATCGTTAAAGTGGCTGCTGTTAAAGCACCAGGTTTTGGTGATCGTCGTAAAGCCATGCTGGAAGACATTGCTATCCTTACTGGTGGTACTGTTATTTCCGAAGAAGTTGGTTTGAGCCTGGAAGGCGCCACAGTAGAAGATCTTGGTTCTGCCAAGCGTGTTCAGATTACCAAAGACAACACTACTATCATTGATGGTGCTGGCGACAGCAGCAAGATTGAAGGCCGTGTTGGTCAGGTTCGTGCCCAGATTGAAGAAACTTCTTCTGACTATGACCGTGAAAAACTGCAGGAACGTGTGGCCAAACTGGCTGGCGGTGTTGCTGTAATCAAGGTCGGTGCTGGTACTGAAATTGAAATGAAAGAAAAGAAAGCCCGCGTAGAAGACGCACTGCATTCAACCCGTGCTGCGGTTGAAGAAGGTGTGGTACCTGGCGGCGGTGTTGCTCTGGTTCGCGCCCTGCAGAAGATCGAAAAACTGCGTGGTGATAATGAAGACCAGAATGTTGGTCTGATGATTCTTCAGCGTGCACTGACTATGCCTTTACGCCAGATTGCCAGCAATGCTGGTGAAGATGGCGCCGTTATCCTGGACAAGGTGCGTCAGGGTAAAGGTAACAATGGCTTCAACGCCGGTACTGGTGAATACGGCGATATGCTTGAAATGGGCATTATCGATCCTACCAAGGTAACCCGCTCTGCTCTGCAGGCTGCTGGTTCGGTTGCTGGTCTGATGATCACCACTGAAGCGATGGTTGCTGAATTACCTGAAGAGAAAGGTGCGCCTGCAATGCCAGATATGGGCGGTATGGGCGGTATGGGTGGAATGGGCGGCATGATGTAAGCTAGCACCCACACTTAGCTTTATAAAAAACCCCGCTTCTGCGGGGTTTTTTTTGCCTTAAATTCAGGGTTACCGAATAGATAAAAGAAAAAGTATAAAAGTGGGCCGGGAAGGTTCTCAATGCAGGTAAAAATTTACCCTAGCTTTATCCTTTTTCTTTTATCCGCTTATTCATCGAATTTGCTCTAGGTTTTGTGTCTATCAGCCTAATTTCACTAAAATTTATTTTTGTAAATTTGTTAATTGGATTTTTTTCTTGAGGAAAAAGACCCTATAATACCCCACATGAGAGATAACGATCACATCGATGTTCCCAGCATTGTTCCCGAGCATGACGAACTGGATTCCCACAGAAAGATGAAGCGCGGCACTTCAGTGCCGGTACTTGATGATGTGGTGGAAGTGAGGACCAGTGGAGCCGTTAGATTCCTGCTGACTGTCCTGACTCTGGGTCTGTTTGCGACTGGCGCTGGCGGGTATTATTTTTACAGTCAGGGTCTGCAGACGCAGGAGAACTTGAATACTGCCCAGGGCAAAATCCTGCAATTGCAGAATCGACTGAATCTTGTGGATGAGTCGGCCGAGCAGTCTTCCATGGGTTTGCTGGAACGGGTAGATACCAATTTCACCCAGATCGATCTGTTGTGGGCCAATTATCGGAATCATACTGCCAGTCTGGCCGAAATCGACAGATTTATAGTTCAGGCCAAGGAAAGCCTGACAGCAATAGACGCTGCTGTGTCAGGACACAGTAAAACCCTCAATGAAACATCTGCACTATTGACCAGTCTGCAGACTCGCCTTGAAACTGTTACAGCTAATATTGCCGGTATGGATAATCTTGATCAGCAGTTGTCGAGCATTCTTTCCGATCTAAATGGTGTTAAAACCAGTGTGGCGACCCTGCAAAATGGCCTGGCCAATCGGGTGAATTCCACTGAACAGGACATTGAATCAATCAATGTCTATCGCCTGCAGTTAAACCAGACACTGGACATTATCCAGACCAGAATAAATGAGCTTCAACAGCGCGTAGGTCTCTGATAAATATAGATAATATTTTAATTCGCAGAATGGTCCAAAATTTCTGACCAAGCCCCTTGAATAAGCAGCTTTTTCTGTAGCTATCCCTTAATCGCCTGATTATACTGGCTAGGGAAATCCTTACTTTTTATGTGTGAATCCGTTCTCATATGAAGTATTTTTTCTTTAAAGCAGGAGTAATTCCTATTCTTTCTGAACACTACTTCAGGATAATCATTTATATTTTTTAACTAACTGTTTATTTTGAAGATTTTGGAATGGAGTGGGGAGAGATAATTGCCGAAATCAACAATAATTTGTAGTCGTTTTACTTCATTTATGCATGCGTTTGCATGTGCCGAAAGAAATCGCGCCCGACTCAATATATACCTGACTGGCATCGCTGTGTCTGTTGGTGCACTTGTTAGTTCTCACAGAGTCCTCACAAGAGTTCTGATAATAGTTCCGAGAGTGAAGCCCTGACCAAGGTTAAAGTTTCATTTTCTGATTATCCAAGGAAAGGATTGGTGATATAGCCGTTCGCGAAGGTGATGAGCAGCAACTGCTTACCCAGGAGAGTCTCTATGTGGTGAATATCACGGTAGATGATGATTCTGAAATTCCGAATCAGGTGCTGAGGGGGCGTGTGGTCATTTCAGCTGATGCTGAAAGCCTGCTGAGCTCCCTGCTTAGAAAGGTAACGGCTCTGTTTCAGAGAGAATCGGGGTTTTAACTTCAATAGAGCAAATCCCTGTGACTTACTGGGTAAATTCGCAAGCTAAAAAATGTATGTCTGATTGTGGCACAGGGGAGAGGGAAAGCTTGTGCCAGAGAAAGCGATATTCAGAATTGGCTAGCAGTGTGTTCCTGTCTTCATCAATATCCCACATAAATGGACCAGCAAAAGATCGGGCTTCCATGTCAGCCTGGAAAGTGCTGCCGCTAAACTCATATCTGATGAGATAACTGCCAGCGCCATCGGCTGCCAATTTTATCGGTTCCATATTAAAACTAATGTCCCCTGAATCAGGATTACAGGAAGCGGCTAAATCGCAGGTCTGTTCAATCGTGCATTCGAGAACACGAACCGCCCCTTCCGCCAGTGCCGACAGGGGTGATAATAAAAAGATGCCAGCAAACAGTTGTCGAGTCAGGGCGCTACGCACTGAAAATTCTCCGCTTCATCAATGCTGCCGCTGCCATCATAGCGAGCTACCTGAGGATAGGGGCATAGAGGGCGTGAGCGAGCGACTTCGCCATTGACAATCTTTTTGGCAACGATGCTCTGCGGGGCAATACCTTGCTCTACCCAGTCTATTACCGCAGTGATGGCATCATTCTGATCAGGTCCATTGCCACCAGCGCAATGTGCCATGCCTGGAATCATGAAAAGACGCATGAAATCAGTACCATCTGGCCCGTTGGCAGTGACAGCCTGTTCATAATAATTGACGCCCATCATTGGCTGTAAAATAGTGTCAGCCCAGCCATACGTCATGATCAGCTTTCCGCCGTTGGCACGGAAATCACGTAGATTGATATCCCTGGCATCAGCAAGACGGCTCCAGCGATGAAGCAATTCCGGGTCGCTGTTGAAATCAAAAGTCCGGTAGTCATAGTCCGGCTGTGGTGGCTGAAATACCAGATAGCGCATGGTGTCGTTCGCAAGTCCAAAATCTGCTGAACCTGCTCCCGGTGTCGCAGGTACAATCAGATTCATCCAGCCGCTACTGGCAGCGCCGCTAAAGCCGGTACTGACAGCTTCACTGCCAGGCATGAAACCGGGGAAGATTGACTGTCCCTGAATGTTATAGGGACCATCATAAATCTTTTGAATGGCATCAGCCTGAGCCGGGGTAAGGCAGGAATCATCGTCCGTTCCTGTCTGACAGATGGGCGCATCTTCTTTTATATTTAATGCACAGTGGCGTGGATCATCAATCAACCCGTCGACCAGACCATCGATTGCATCACATTTGTTCATCACAACTGAAGCCAGCATTGCCATTTTCCCGGCTGTCACTGGCGCTTCGTCAAGCGCCTGCTGGTTCCACAGTGCACCAATAGTAAATCCTGTCTGGTCGACCCAGGGGGCAACAGTGACGATGCCATCAAAGTCCTGTGGGTAGCGCTGTGCTTCAATCAATCCTTGCCGTCCGCCATTGGAGCAGGAATTCCAGTATGAGTAGGAAACTACCTGGCCATAGTACAAAGAGGCAATTGCCTTGGCGGTGACAGCGGTAAGATGAACGGCGCGATAAGCATAATCAATCGCTTTCTGAGGGTTGCTCATGACAAAACTGGCGCCCGGCTCTTCATCGGCATTATGGCCAGTATTCGTACTGGCGGTGGCAAAACCAGCTTGTAAGCCGGCATAGCGCGAAGCAATCTGAAAGCCGTCGCCCGGCCGCTGACCCGCATGTCCACCATTACCAATCATGTAAAATCGTCCATTCCAGTCTGATGGCAAATCAACCACGAAAGCTATTTCCGGCTCCAGCATGCCGCTAACCCTGCAATGGGAAGGAATATTGTTCTGTGCTGGAATCTGCTCGCTGCTAATACTGACCAGATCCTGCAATTCAAGACCGGACAAATCAGCACAGGACAGACTGGGATGAATATCGGCCCTGGTGTAGTCAGCAAGCGAGCTTGCGGCCTCGGAGAAAGGCTGGGCATGAACATATGCGGCAGGTAGCAAGGTAATCAGGCCAAGGGCCAATATGCGCAACGGTATTTTATTATTCATCGTTATATCCCTTTGTGTCTTATAGCCATTACACTTGGTTTTAATTCATTGTGTCAATTCAATCCGGTGCTTTGAGCTAATCAGGGGATACTTAAGGGCATATGTTTTCAACAATATCTCAACCATTATCCAACAGCGCCAGCACCTGATACGCAGGAAACAGGTGTACTTGGCTGGTATATGGCCGGCTGGGCTCCATCCTGAGGGTCGGTGTCGATGATCAACTATCCGATGAATTTTTCAGGTTAATTATTTTTACATTGGTGACTCAGGAACACTGCGTGTTCCGGTCGGATGTGTGTAAATAGTCGGCTGTTACGAGATGATGAACTTCAGCTATTCTTTTCAGGATATGTGGTGCGGACGGGGGTTGAAATTCTCAGGTTTCCAGAAATCATCCGAAGCGGTTTGACCCTGAGCTCAATGGTATCGTTTCGAAGGAAGTCTCCTGAGGCTCGAAGCAGATAGACTTCAATGTTCAGTTGAGTGTTAATACCGGCAATTAGAGCTTGGTGCGGACGGGGGTTGAAATTCTCAGGTTTCCAGAAATCATCCGAAGCGGTTTGACCCTGAGCTCAATGGTATCGTTTCGAAGGAAGTCTCCTGAGGCTCGAAGCAGATAGACTTCAATGTTCAGTTGAGTGTTAATACCGGCAATTAGAGCTTGGTGCGGACGGGGAGACTTGGTATATTGATTTAATGCATTGAAATAATTGATAATATTATTTTTTTATATTTAAAATGTTACATTTAGTGTTACATAAAAGCAGAATCAAACCGACTATTCCTGCCCTGATTAACTAATATTCGTTGATCTTCATTACCTAGCAGAAAGTTGAGATCACGCTTGATGGCATAAATCTCATGCCACATTATAGTCTTCACTTATCAGACTCTGCAGTACTGTTTTCAGTCTCTCAATTTCTGTCCCAATCTTCATGGCCAGCGTTTTTGGCACCAAAATATAATACTAGCATTTGGAGTGAAGAGATTCACAGGTGCAGGCAGCGGTTGCGTCATAGCATCAGACAGTCACTGTGAATACCGAGATACAATTTTCTAAGCACAAACACTACCCACTAAGAAAGCCTCCTCCAGCTGCCCTGTACGGTCTCCTAGAGCCTCTCCAAAGGCCTATCCCAAACACCTAGCCGGTGTCTAAACAGGCACGGGGGAGGGGCGTCATAGCCTGACAGTGTCACTGTACCTGCCCAGATACAAAAAAGGGGTTTTCAAGCATTGCATATTCGGTTATGTTTTCTCATCTAGGCCCTTAAACCTTTTTCTAAATATTTTAACCATGAAAAAAAATCATTTAATCCTATTTCTTCTTATAATCTTGAGTCCTTTTAGCTACTCACAGGATGAAAGCAGTTATATTGAACTTGCTAAAGTAATACAGACCAATGGCGCAAAGTCGCAGGCAAAGATGTTCATAGCCCCAAAGGCAAAAGATAACGACAAGCTAAGAAATGAATTTTTTGATTATGAATCAATAAAAATTGACGCTGTTATTGAGCCTGCGAGTGATGATGCTGGCAGAAAGATTGATATTTTTGTGGTGATTAGAAAGCAAGTAGGAAGTAAAAAGACTTTCTATGCTTTGGATGAAGACGGCGTCTGGACCTTATGGAATGGAAGTCTTAAATCACTCCCTTTCTATGAAAGTATCGAGTCTGCATCAGATAAGCACGAGATTACTATCTACGACGGAACTATAGAAGCAGACCAGTTGAATATATACTTTGGATATTCGTCAAAGAGCGTAAACGATAAGCCAATAATTCACTTTAACAGTAAGCCCTATTCTTTCACTATTACTGATTCTTCACTCTATATCTCAGAATTATTATTTTCCAGTGAGCCGGTTGTGTTAGAGAATTCTGATCTTTATTGGAAAGGTTTATGTGGCGACCCATCAGTTCACGAATGGATTTCGATTCAATTCGTTATTCCAGTTATGATCAACGATGATCTTCATGATGACTTTATAATACATTATTGGTGCGACTCTGCTTTAGTACAACGAGACGACCCCACAAAAGATTTATTGCTAGCTTATATTTCTGATTCTAATGGGGATTATGAAATAGATAATCTTTTGGTATTCGGAGATGATTCTCCCGGTCTGGGCGGAGCAAGTCGAAAGTATGTCTCTGGTGAATTCAATGGCGATGGAAGACCTGATTTTGCATTCGCAATGAACTGGGAAGATGGAAGGCAAACAGATGGAGGATTTGAATTTACGAATGCTACAGAATCTGCGATCTTGTTAAGCCAATCTGATTTTGGGTATAAAGTGGAGAACCCTGGAGTCAAAAATTGGTTTCATGCCGTAGACGCTGTAAAACAAGAAAACGGGCTGTTTGACTTTGTTTTTTCCGGTTTCTTGGGTTCTAAGGATGGGCAGCCATACGAAAATGATCAGGCATTTAGGTTCGACCCGAAATCTAACTCGATTATCGATGTATCTGATGAATATCCACCATTAAGCCCAAACAGCACACGTTCCAATCACGATGGCGAATTTCTTGTTTTGCAGTCAAGCGGAGTCAATGGGGAAGATGGCATCCAATTGTTCAGAAAGGGAAAGGATCAATGGTTGTTATCCGATGAGTACTATATCCCATTTGATGAGCAAATCGATTTCATAGCCTGGAATGGTACTGAAGCTACCGTAGCAAACGTTTTTAAGTTGAATGATTTGTCCGTAACCGGCGCAAGCATGGACGAAATGTGTTTTATGGAAAACAGCGGAATAACTGAAAATCCTCTGCTCATAGCAAAGTTTTCTGGCATGGTTCACAGAGAAATTGACGATCTGATCGAAACAGGAAATGGAGTCTCTTACAAAAGTCAGGATTTTCGCCCAATGAACACGATGATATTTTTTGAAATAGTAGATGGCTCTTTTAAGCTGTTGCTATCGCCCATCATCAATGAAGATTATTTCGTAAATGCAAACTTCTTTGACTGTGATGATAAAACTGGCGATGGGTTTTCTGACTTGACTGTTTCGGCTTTCAGTGACGAGTATCTTTATGATCGTTCTGGCGGTGCTCCAGTTTTATATGTCAATGATGGTAGCGGTGCATTAGTAAATGCCGATGTTTCCACATTCCCTGCAATTACTTGGCGTGATAAAACTCAAGGGTATCTTCATGATATTAATAACGATGGAATAACGGATCTGGTCTTGTTTGGGCTTTCAACGACTTACATTGGCGTTGAATCAGCATATGATATTTATATTTTCTATGGAAAATAATCGAATTTAATCGCCACATCATTTCTCGGCAGTGCCTCTGCAAATATGACCAGAGCCGATTCGATAATTGAGTTTTTTGTAGCTGGTCTCAGGTCTTGTTACCAATCATTACTCCTACCAATTTTTTCTAATATCTTTAATTCAGGCCTAGAAGGGCCATGCTTTTTTGCAACACACTTATATGCATGCGGCTTGAATCACTAGCCACCCACAACCTGCCGAGTCGCTCTGTAATCGACTTAGGCGGGAGTCAAAACAGGCACGGGGGAGGGGCTGTACAGTGTCACACAGTTACTGTACCTGCCCAGATACAAAAAAGTGAGTTTGTGGGTTTTGTTTTTACACAGTCAGAGTGCGATGGGATCATCTACA
>Ga0181599_1004392_pt1 | contig 11328 bp, 9 predicted proteins | sample 041ome_3_FD_148658 | JGI IMG/M metagenome (GOLD analysis project Ga0181599, IMG submission 148658) | Coastal salt marsh microbial communities from the Groves Creek Marsh, Skidaway Island, Georgia - 041405US metaG (spades assembly) | ecosystem: Environmental > Aquatic > Marine > Intertidal zone >...
CTGGTAGGGCGCCCTTGGCCGCATCGAGAACAAATACCCAGATGCCGCGCCGCCACCCGAGCACCCGGGCCACATTCGATGCTCCCGGATTGCCCGAACCGGCGGTGGTGATATCGACACCATTGGCGCGTGCGACCAACACCGCGCTGGGAAACGTCCCCACGATGTAGGCCGCGATGACGACCACGATCCAGATGGCGACCACCGCGGTGCTCGACAGGTCGCTCATGGCACCACTGCTGTTGCTCAGCGTCGTCCGAGCGTGACCGGCACGGCCGCGGCAGCAGCGCGGGCACGGGCACGTGAATGATCCTGATCGGGTCGCGGGGCGGTGGTGGCGGCCGCCAGAGCAGCTGCGCCGTGACCCGACACACACTCGGGATCCGGGCCGTCGAGGGGAAGCCCGGTGAAGAACTTGGCGGCCATGCAGCCGCCCTGACAGGCGTCGTAGGCCCCGCACGATGCGCACGCCCCTGCGGATCCGGGTTCACGGAGTTCGGCGAAGAGATCGCTGGAGTTCCACACGGAGGCGAAACCGCCGGGGTCGCGCACGTTTCCCGCCTTGAATTCGTCGTGGATAACGAATGGGCAGGCGTAGACATCGCCGACCGGGTCGATCAGGCAGACCACGCGCCCGGCGCCGCACAGGTTCAAGCCCGGCAGAGGGTCGCCGAGTGCGTTGAGATGGAAGAACGAGTCACCGGTGAGAACCCGGTCGCCTCGTTCGAGCAGCCAGTGGTAGAGGTCACGCTGCTGGGCGTCGGTGGGATGCAGCTGATGCCATGTGTCGGCACCTCGGCCGGCGGGACGCAGGCGGGTGATGCGCAACTGCGCGCCGTAACTGTCGGCGATGGCGAGCAAGTCATCGAGCTGGGTGACGTTCTCGCGGGTGACAACAACGGAGATCTTGAACTCGCCAAAGTCGGCCGCGGCAAGGGCATCCATGGCCCGTCGGGCAGTATCCCACGAGCCCTGGCCGCGGACGAGGTCGTTCGTGGCGGCATCGGCGCCGTCGATGCTGATCTGCACGTCGAGGTAGTCCATGGCGGCCAGCCGGCGGGCAGCGTCGGTGTCGATGTAGGTGCCGTTGGTCGAAAACTTCACGCCGACACCCGAGGTGGTCGCATGGTCGATGATGGGGAAGAAGTCGCGTCGCAGCATGGGTTCCCCGCCGCCGATGTTTACGTAGAACACCTGCATTCGCCGCAGTTCATCGATGACAGCGATGGCCTCGTCGGTGCTCAGTTCACGAGGGTCGCGTCGACCCGATGACGACAGGCAGTGCACACAGTCGAGATTGCAGGCATAGGTCAATTCCCATGTGAGACAGATCGGAGCATCGAGGCCACGCTTCATCTGGTCGGCCAGTTTGGTCATGAGCGGTCTTCCTCGCTGTCGCGGGTGATCACAATGCAGGCCTCGGCCAGATTCGCGACAGCGCGTTGAAATGGCCCACGAAGTGTCTCGGCGACGCCGAGAGCGTCCATCGTCGTGTCGAGATCGGCGTGCTCATGAAGGGCATGCACCACATCAACCAATTGCGGGTGGCGTAAGAACACCAGCCGACGGGTGTCGTAGTGGTACGCGAGGGCTCCGAAGGGTTCGGGTCGCACGGCGACGTTGGGGTGTAACCGCAGGGCGCCCAGGGTGGCGGTATGGACCGTCATGGTCCCGGCGGGCTCAGTACACCCCGCACATGCCGTCGATGGAGATCTCCTCGATCAGTTCGAGTTCGTCCTCGATGGTCTGTTCGGCGCCGGTGTCGGGGGCGTCGTCAACGCTGCCGTCGGTGATGGAGTTCTCGTGCGGTGCCATGGGTCGAGCGTAGCGAACCAATGGTCACCGTGGCGCCGTCGGGGTCGAGCGGCGCTGCGGGGAGGCGCACCGGTGTCCCCGTGGGGTACTGTGCGATGAGCACCGCAGGTGCGCGGCGGGGGTCGCCGTGGGGGTCACCCACGGGTCGTCGCAGACACGATCGACGGGGGTCGACCATGAGGACACGTGCAGCCATCCTCCACGAGCGGAACGCGCCGTGGAGTGTCGAAGAGATCGAACTCGACCCGCCACGCGCCGGCGAGGTGCTGGTGAAGATGTCGGCATCGGGTATGTGCCACTCCGATGAGCACCTGGTGACCGGTGACTTGGAGGGGGCCACTCCACCGCTGCCGATCATCGGCGGCCATGAGGGAGCCGGTGTGGTGCTCGAGGTGGGTGAGGGCGTGCGCGGCCTGGCTCCGGGTGACCATGTGGTGTTCGGCTTCATCCCGGCGTGTGGTCGTTGTGACTCGTGCGTGCAGGGCCATTCGAATCTGTGTGATGTGGGCGGCGAGTCGTTCCCGGCTGGCACGCAGATCACCGATGGAACGGCGCGGCATCACCTGCTCGATGGCACCGACCTCACGCTCATGTGCCTGCTCGGTACCTTCGCCGAACACACCGTGGTGAACGAGTCGTCGTGTGTGAAGATCGAACCGGACTGGCCGCTTGACAAGGCCTGCCTGCTGGGCTGCGGTGTGGTCACCGGTTGGGGCTCGGCGGTGTATGCCGCCGACGTGAAGCCCGGTGAATACGTGGCCGTTGTCGGCGCCGGTGGTATCGGGGCAAACGCGATTCAGGGCGCGAAGATGGCCGGCGCCCGCGCGGTGGTGGCCATCGACCCGGTGGAGTTCAAGCGTGAGAAGGCCATGGCATTCGGCGCGACGCACACGTACGCCTCCATTGCCGAGGCCCTCGAAAACATGGGCGAGAGCACATGGGGTCGTGGTTTCGACAAGGTGATCATGACCGCAGGTGTGGGCAACGGCGATGTGCTCGGCGAGGCGTTCTGGCTGGGCGCGAAGAAGTCGCGCACCGTCGTCACGAACATCCACCCTGTCGCCGAGCAGTCGATTGCGATCCCCGGGTCGTTCCTGACCTTGTTCGAAAAGGAACTGGTGGGGTCGCTGTTCGGGTCGGGCAACATCCGCCGTGACATTCCGCGCCTGATGGAGTTGTACACACAGGGCCAGTTGAACCTCGATGATCTGGTGACACGGACCTACTCGCTTGACCAGATCAATGAGGGCTACGACGCGATGCGCAACGGTGAGAACATCCGTGGCGTGATCGTGTTCGACTGAGTCGTCGCGATGCCGTCGCCGCCGGTCGCTGTCGTCGACCGTGCCCGTGAGATCGAATTGGTGCGCGCCGCCCTCGCTGCGGGGCGTCACGTGCTGCTCGAGGGGCCGCCGGGTACTGGCAAGTCGACACTGTTGCGCTCGATCGCCGCGGGTGATGGCGCCACATTCGAGTTCGTGGAGGGCACAGCTGAGCTGACCCCGGCGCGCCTGGTGGGGCATTTCGATCCGGCACGGGTGATGGCCGAGGGCTACGACCCGGATGTGTTCGTGGACGGACCACTGCTGCGCGCAGTGCGTGACGGTGCGCTGCTCTACATCGAAGAGATCAATCGGGTACCGGAAGAAACCCTGAATGTACTCGTCACCGTGATGAGCGAGCGAGAGGTGACGGTGCCCCGACTTGGTCGGGTGCCCGCTGCGGCCGGGTTTCGTCTGGTGGCGGCGATGAATCCCTTCGACGCGATCGGCACGGCGCGCATTTCCGGCGCGGTGTACGACCGGGTGTGTCGTGTGGCGATGGGGTACCAGGACGCGCCCGCAGAGGAATCGATCGTGCTGGCTCAGGTGGCCATGGCGGGCGAGGACATCGTGCGGCGGGCGGTGGGTGTGGTGCGCGACACCCGCGATCACAGCGATCTGGTCACCGGGTCGTCGGTGCGCGGCGCAATCGATATGTGCGCTATCGCAGTGGAATTGGCCGGGCTGCGCGACACTGGCGTCTCGGATCCGGCGGTCACCCTTGATGCTGCATTGGTGGCACTGTCGGGCCGCGTACGACGTCGCGATGGGGTGTCGCGCAGCACCGAGGACATCATCTCGGAGTTGTGGCAGCGATGGTTCGTTGATCGGGCGCCGTCCGATGATGGTGGGGATCCGGCGGCGGGAAAAGCGCCGAGCCCGGCGGGGAGTCCGACGGGCTGAGTTCGGCGCCACCAGCAGCACATTCGGGTGCGCAGGCCCCACCGGGTCGTGCGGGAGTGTCGCGACGTGAACTCGCCGGGAACGAGACATTCGAGCGGGTATCACCCGAGGTGGGCGAGTTCGATGAGGGGGCCTTCGACGAGGCGATGGCCGCAGATCCGGATGCGGCGCTGGGCTTGTTGGCCACATTGACCGCAGCCGTCGATGAACGGTTGCGGGCACGAGCGCGGGAGGTGGCTCGCACGGTGATCATCGCTGCGGCGCGCAGCGGGGCGCCACGCCGCGGTCGTCCCGGACGATTGGTGTCGGCTCCATTGGCCCCGGGCGGTGACCTTGACGTGGATGCTGCCGTGGAGGCACGGGTCGCCGCCGGCGGTGGGATACCCGCGGTGGAGGATCTCCGGGTGATCGAATGGGAACGCCCCGATCTGTCGTTGTGCCTACTGGTTGATCGTTCGGGGTCGATGCGTGGTGACGCGCTGGCGACCGCTGCGATGGCGGCTGCCGCCGTGGCGTTGCGGGCCACGGGCGAGCATGCCGTTGTGGCCTTCGCCAACGATGTGGAGGTACTTCGCCCGATGGCTCCCGCGGCGCCCGCTCCCGATGGTGGCGCAGCACTGGTCGATGCGGTCCTTGGCCTCCGCGGGCATGGCACAACCGATGTCGCGGCGGCGCTGCTGGCGTGTGCTCAGCAACTCGGCCGCTCACGTGCGGGTCGTCGGGTGGGCATCGTGTTGTCGGATTGTCGATCGACGGAACCCGGCGATGTTGTGGGCGCGGCCGCGTCGGTGGACGAATTGGTGATCATCGCGCCGCGCGACGACGATGCGGCGGCGCGAGAATTGGCTGCGGCGACGGGTGCGCGCGTGGCCACGTGGGCGGGACCGTCAGAGATTCCGGCCGTGCTACGCGACGTGGTGGGGTAAGCCGTCAGTGGCTGTGCGTGGGTGTGAACGTTGCCGGCTCAGTCGCACAGCACAGAGGCGTCGGGCACCCAGCCAATGGTGTTGTCGTCGGGGCTCGCGCTGTCGGCGTCGTCCTGGTTGATCCAGCGGCTGATCGTTGCCGACTCGCCGGCGGGTGTACGCAAGTCATCGCCAACTGCGGGCTCGGTACTAGTGGGTTCATCGGTAGCCGTGTCGTCAGTGGTCACGTTGTCGGTCACGGCATTGTCACCGGTCTCATCATCGGATGCTGCGTCGCTGGTTGTGGTGGTGACATCAGCGGTCGTGGTCGAGGTGGCATCGTCGATCTCGCTCAGGCGGATGGGCGAGCCTTCGATTGTTGCGTCACCTTGGAAGATGTCCAAGTCTTCCATCTCATTGCCACGCAGTAGTGGAATCAGCACGGCCTGACCACCGACCGAACGCCCGGTCGCGGTGATCTGATACGACCCGATGGCACCGATGTCGATGCGGCGCAGCACGTTGGCGAATTCGAGCATTTCGGTGATCGACAGATCGTCGTCGGTGACGACATAGTCACGATTCGATTCGATGAGCGCGGCGGCGACGGATGGTTGGGACAGCCCACCGGCCACCGTCTTCGACAGTGTGCGGCGCAGAAAGTCTTGCTGGCGGCGGATGCGGCCGTAGTCCGATGTCGGGTCGATGACCCAGTCGCCAGAACCGGCCGGGTTTTCATATTCGAGATATCGCGAACGAACGTATGCAAGGGCGTCGTCACCGTCGAGGTTCACGCATCCGGTGGCACCGATCGACAGGCCGGTGCCGCGATCGCGAAGGGGATAGGTCAGTGGGATGCCCACGCCACCGACCGCGTCGACCAGGGTCTTGAAGGCGCAGAAGTCGATTTGCACGTAGTGGTCGGTCTCGATCCCGAAGTTGTTGCGAATCGTGTTGATCAGACGGTTCGGATCGGCAGGGTCGAAGGCTTGGTTGATGCGACCCTGCCGACCACCATCGAGACGCACGTAAAGATCGCGTTGCATCGACAGCGCGGCGGTGGCGCTGGTGTCGGGGTTGATGCGCCACATCATGATGACGTCGGCGCGTTCCCCGAAGCCTTCGCGGCCGAGGATGAAGGGTGCGTAGGGCGAGTCGGGGTCGATGCAGGCGTTGTTGTCGGTGCCGACCAACAAGAAGTTCGCCGCATCGGGTTCAGCTAGGCCATCGGTGACGATGGCCGCTGGCTCTGGGCTGTCGGGCAGCACTGACGCGGTGTCGTCATCGGGGCTGTCACCGGTATCTGCGAGGCCGTCGGTGTCGGGCAGTGGGGTGATGCTGTCGTCGATCTCGACGAGTTGGCGTTGTGACAGCAACCAATGGCCGGTGGTGAGCGCAGCGGCTGAGATGAACGAGGCGAGGGCCACGACGATGGCACCGGTGATGACCAGGCGCTGCGGCCAGGTGCGTCGCGTAGTTGGTCGTGTCGTGGGGGTCATCGAAGCGCTTGTGGGTCGGCCTACGTACGGTGGCGGACGTGAGGTTCAGTGTCGGTGATCATGATGCCACTGGCGCCAAGGTGACCTGACACGACAGGTCATCACCGGCGATCAGAACCAGTTCGGTGATCGACCCGGCGTTGCACAGGTCGCCCTGGCCTGCGCTGAGCGCGGCACGAACGGCATCGGTCGCATCGGCGGCAGCAACGTTCACTCGCTCGGCAACGGCGCGTTGGCTCACCTTGGCTTCAGTTTTTGCGCGGCGCACCTGGGCCAGCACCTCGAGAACCGGGTCGAGCACATCGTCGGCGCCAATACCCAGTGGTGTTGGCCAATCGGCGGCGTGCACGCTGGAGTCGTGGCTCCAGCGCCAGGCCTCCTCGGTGGCGAACGGCAGCAGGGGCGCCAATAAGCGCTGCATGGTGTCAACAGCGATGCGCAGTGCCGACAGCGCCGAATTGCGGGCGGGGTCATCGGTGTCGTAGGCGCGGCTCTTCACCAGTTCCACGTAGTCGTCACAGAACCACCAGAACAAGCTCTCGGTGCGCTCGAGGGCACGCGCATAGTCAAAGTCACCGAAAGCACGGGTCGCCTCGGTCACGGTGTGGTCGAGACGGGTCAACATTGCTCGGTCGACCGGGTGGGTGACGTCGTCAATGGTGGCGGTGTGATCGCTCGCCAGGTTCAACACGAACTTGGTGATGTTCAACATCTTGTTGGCGAACTTCCGCCCGACCTTCATCTGGTCTTCGCTGAAGGCGGTGTCGACACCGGGCCGTGCGGATGCGGCCCAGTAGCGCACGGCATCGGTGCCGTAGGTGTCGAACAACGCCATAGGCGTGACCACGTTGCCTTTCGACTTCGACATCTTCTTGCGGTCAGGGTCGAGAATCCATCCCGACAGGGCCGCATTCGTCCAGGGCACGCCGCCGTGCTCGTGATGTGAGCGCACCATCGTGGAGAACAGCCAGGTGCGGATGATGTCGTGGCCTTGGGGCCGCATGTCCATCGGGAACACCCGCTCGAAGAGGTCGCCGTCGTTCTCGCACCATCGTGCAGCGATGTGGGGTGACAGCGATGACGTGGCCCATGTGTCGAGCACGTCCGGGTCGCCGGTGAACCCGCCGGGGACATCGCGCTGGTCGGCGGTGTAGCCGGCCGGCACATCGGTGGATGGGTCGATGGGCAAATCGGCCTCATCGGGCAACAGCGGTGCATCGTGGTTGGGCTCACCGTCGGCGTCGAGGGCGTACCACACGGGGAACGGAACACCGAAGAAGCGTTGACGGCTCACGAGCCAGTCGCCGTTCAAGCCCTCGACCCAGTTCTCGTACCGGTGGCGCATGTGGTCGGGATGCCAGGTGAGTTCGTGGCCCCGTGCCACCAGCGCGGCCCGCAGGTCGGTATCGCGACCGCCGTTGCGGATGTACCACTGGCGGCTGGTCACGATCTCGAGCGGGCGTTCACCGCGCTCGTAGAACTTCACCGGATGCTGGATGGGGTCGGCGTCGCCGATCATCTCGCCACTGGCGACGAGTTGTTCCACCACCGCGCGTTGGGCCTGTTTCACGGTGAGGCCGGCAATGGCGGCAAAGCTGTCGGCGGGGACGTCGGCCGGTGGCTCGGACAGGATGCGTCCGTTGCGCCCGATGATGGCGCGGGTGGGCAGCGCCAGTTCGCGCCACCAGATCACGTCGGTGACGTCACCGAAGGTGCAGATCATCGCGATGCCGGTGCCTTTGTCGGGCTGGGCCAGCGGATGTGCGCGCACGGGGACCTCCACGCCGTACAGCGGAGTGGTGACGGTGGTGTCGAACAGCGGCTGGTAGCGCTCGTCGTCGGGGTGGGCCACAAGGGCAACACATGCGGCCAGCAACTCGGGACGGGTGGTGTCGATCAGTACATCACCGCCACCGTCGGTGCGGTGGAAGGCCAAGGTGTGGTACGCGCCGGGGCGCTCACGGTCTTCCATTTCGGCTTGGGCGACCGCGGTCTGGAAGTCGACGTCCCACAGGGTGGGAGCTTCGGCGCTGTAGGCCTCACCGCGTGCGAGGTTGCGCAAGAAAGCCCGTTGGCTGACGCGACGTGAGCGCTCGTCGATGGTGGCGTAGAGCAGCGACCAGTCGACCGAGAGCCCGAGTCGCCGGAACAGTTCTTCGAACACCTTTTCGTCGAGTTCGACGAGTTCGTCACACAACTCCAAGAAGTTCGGCCGCGAGATCGGAATGGAGTGATGGTCCTTGGGTGGGTCACCGCGGAACGGTGGGGTGAAGTTCGGGTCGTAGGGCTGGCTGGGGTCGCATCGCACGCCGTAGTAGTTCTGCACGCGGCGTTCGGTCGGTAGGCCGTTGTCGTCCCATCCCATGGGGTAGAACACGTCGCGGCCGCACATGCGGTGGAAGCGGGCGATGGCGTCGGTGTGGGTGTAGGAGAACACGTGTCCCATATGCAACGACCCCGACACGGTGGGCGGCGGAGTGTCGATGGAGAACACGTTGTCGCGGGTGGCCGAGCGATCGAATACGTGAATCGCTTCGGTGTCCCATACCGATGCCCAGTGATCCTCGATGCCGTCGAGAGTGGGCTTGTCGGGAACCTGTGCCATGGGGCACAAGGTTAGGGGAGGGATTGCCCGGCACGAACGGCCGATGCGGGTATTCGTCGTCGGGGCGTCCCGGGTGGGGTCGCAACTAGCCTTGCGGTGTGCTTCATCTGTACGACACCGCCACCCGCGAGGTCCGCGAACTTGCTCTGCGTGAGCCGGGCCGGGTCAGCATCTACCTGTGCGGCCCCACCGTGTACGGCCCTCCGCATCTCGGCCACGGTCGCGCGACGCTGGTGTACGACATTTTGCGGCGGTACCTGGAGTGGTCGGGTTTTGAGGTGCGCCTGGTGTCGAACATCACCGATATTGACGACAAGATCATCGACCGGGCGGAGCGTGAGGGTCGCGAATGGAGCGACATCACCGCCAAATGCGAGCGGGTGTGGTTCACCGCGATGGAGGGCATCGATGTTCTGCGGCCCACCGATGTGCCCCACGCCACCGAATACGTCGATGAGATGGTGGAGATGATCGGTGACCTCATCGGCCGTGGTGCGGCGTACACGACGAGCGATGGTGTGTATCTCGCGGTGGAGCAGGTGCCCGGATATGGGCTACTCGCGCACCAGTCGTTGGATGACATGCTCGCCGGTGGCGGTGATCGTGAGGTGTTCGGTGCCGGGGAGAAGCGGCATCCGGCGGACTTTGCTCTATGGAAGTTCTCCAAGCCGGGTGAGCCGGCGTGGGCATCGCCGTGGGGTGAGGGTCGTCCGGGATGGCATTCGGAATGTGTGGTGATGAGCCTCGGGCTGCTCGGTGATGGCTTCGACCTGCACTGCGGTGGCCAAGATCTGCGGTTCCCGCATCATGAGAACGAACGCGCCCAGGCGGTGGCATTGGGTCGCGAGTTCGCGCGGCACTGGATGCACAACGGGTTCGTCGTCGATGCCGAGGGCGAGAAGATGTCGAAGTCGCTCGGCAATGTGTCGAACCTGTTGGACCTGATCGACACGTATGACCCGCGCACCTACCGCATGGTGTTGTTGCAGTCGCACTATCGCTCGCCGGTGTCGATCTCGTTGACCGGTCTCGAGGCCGCGGGTCGGGCGATCGATGGTCTTGATGCCTTTGCGGCACGGGCCGCCGGCGTGGCAACAGCCGCACCAGACGAGGCGTTGATGGCCGAGTTCCGCGCGGCGATGGACGATGACTTGGATACTCCGCGGGCAATGGCAGCGGTGTTCGATGCGGTGCGGCGTGCGAACACCGCGATCGATGCCGGTGACGCAGCCACAGCAGGCGCGTTGACGGCGGCGGTGATGGAAATCTGTGCAGCGGTCGGTCTGCGTCTCGAGGGACCTGGCGAGGTGCCCGCAGAGGTGGCCGAGCGCGCTGCTGCTCTGGATGCGGCGCGTGCAGCGAAGGATTACGCCACGGCGGACGCGATCCGCGATGAGTTGACGTCACAGGGGTGGACGGTGGAGACCACCCGTGACGGCACCACCGTGCGTCGCTGACACATCGCGCGCAGATGGCCATCGGGGTGGACGCGGTTTCTACCCATGGGTAACTTGTGTCCATGGCCGAGTTCTCTCTTGCACTCAATGACGATCAGCAGCAGATCCGTGACTGGACCCACGGCTTTGCCGAAGAGGTGATGCGCCCCGTCGCCCACGAGTGGGACGAGCGTGAGGAGTTCCCGTATCCGGTCGTAGAAGAGGCCGCCAAGATCGGTCTCTACGGTTGGGAGTTCTTGATGAACTCATTCCAAGACCCCACCGCGCTCACGTTGCCGGTGGCGGTTGAAGAGTTGTTCTGGGGCGATGCCGGCCTAGGTATGGCCATCATGGGGTCGGGCCTGGCCGCAGCCGGTATTGCTGGCGTGGGCACACCCGAGCAGGTTATGGAATGGGTGCCGCAGTGCTACGGCGATGCAAACAAGGTGATGCTTGGCGCGTTCTGCGTGAGCGAACCCGATGCTGGAAGTGACGTGTCGAACCTGCGTACCCGCGCCGTGTACGACGAGGCGAACGACGAATGGGTGCTGAGCGGCACCAAGGCGTGGATCACCAACGGTGGGATCGCCGACGTGCACGTGGTGGTGGCCGCTGTCGATCCGGAATTACGCGGTCGCGGGCAGGCATCGTTCATCGTTCCTCCGGGCACGAAAGGTTTGTCGCAGGGCCAGAAGTACATGAAGCACGGCATCCGTGCCAGCCACACCGCCGAGGTGGTGCTCGACGATGTGCGCGTGCCCGGCAGCTGTCTGCTCGGTGGCAAAGAGCGTCTTGATGCCAAGTTGGCGCGTGCTCGCGAGCAGGGGTCAACCGGCCAGAAGC
>Ga0181599_1004403_pt1 | contig 11316 bp, 8 predicted proteins | sample 041ome_3_FD_148658 | JGI IMG/M metagenome (GOLD analysis project Ga0181599, IMG submission 148658) | Coastal salt marsh microbial communities from the Groves Creek Marsh, Skidaway Island, Georgia - 041405US metaG (spades assembly) | ecosystem: Environmental > Aquatic > Marine > Intertidal zone >...
AACCCCCTTGATTGAAGTAGTAAGTGAATACACCATCTACCCAATCTGAAGTGGTACGTAAATTCGGTTTAACGATTTGTACCTCTAAACGATATAGCATTTGACCGTCAGGTATAGAAATGAACCTATCTGGAATACAGCTAAATTGGAATATTCCATCGTTACTTTTAGTCATTTTTAACTCTGGAAAATCTGCAACTCTTTTAGGGCTAGAAGCTATTTTGTATTCATTTCCTAAGTCATCGTAAGCAACAATGTACACGTAGAGATCTTCAGCTTCTTGCATGGATGCTTTTTCTTCTACATTGTTATTGTACACAATAGAGAAAACATCGGCAGTACTGGATGCAATGGTATCTAGCTTTTTCCCTTTTCCTTGGGGTACGGATTGCACCTTAACAATTGGACTAGCCGGCGGATCGACAGAAATAGTAAGATCCTCTGTTTTGATATCTGGATCACCATAACCACCACCATCTTTTGGTTTTACTAATAAGTGAAAGTCCTCCTTGAAAACGGTAGCAGCATCCACCTCAAAGAACTCTGTAGGGGTAAAGCTGTAACTATATACTCCATCGTTTTCTTTTGTCATCTTAAGTGCGTCGTTGCTATTTTTCCATGCCGCACCGCCTATTCCGTTTGCAAAGGGGTGTCCTGCTGGATGCTCTGCCGGTTTCCAAATCCAAAGGAACATGTCCTCTTTGTTAGCGGCTTCAACGATACCCCATTCATTCGAGGTAAGTTTGAGGTTCACGATGATTTTACACGGTTTGTCTGGTTTGAATTCTTCTGGCTTTTCTAAAAATGCCGCCTGTCCCCAAGCAAAAACAGGTAAAACAAATGCCAATAATGCTATGAAATTACTTTTTAGATGCTTCATTTTCTTTGGAATGTAAAGTGATACACAGTGGTTGGATTTCCATTATCGCATTCACGAGTTAATGAAAATTCTAAAGTTGGGTCAATGCTGCGAACAGTGCGGAGTAATGGACAATTATAATAAACCGTATCGCTGCCATTTACTGCTGCGAAGTTCAACTCAGATGGTGCTTCATCATCGTCAAATGACCAAGTACCAGATGTACCCATGTATAATGGATTATCTTGGTTATAGCTGAATGTAAAGTCCTCAGAACTCATGTTCAACTCGATATTGTCATTAGCAAAAACACTGCTAACATCGATGACTAATTCTTTGTTATTTGGGTCGTATTGATCAACTTTTGCCAATACCCATTCATCATTGATTCCTTCTAGCTTACTAGAAGCTTCGTATATTTCTTCTAATGGTTTCTCACATGCGTTAAAAACCAACGCCATGCTGGCGATAAACAATAATTTTTTCATTAGTTACATCCTCCTTCTTCGTTAAAGATAAAGCCCGCGGTATTCTCTGATTGCGGGAATTGTATAAGCATTCCTGGGCAGTCCCAAGGTGCTTGGCGTATTTGAATATCTTCGCCGCGAGTACCTCTGCGTCTTAATTGTAAGGTCCAATCACCTTCAAATGCCATTTCTAAACGTCTTTGAAGATAAATGGAGTCTTTTAAATCGCTTAGGCTAATATCTGATGACATTGGAGTATAAGCAGCAGTATCGTAAGCTCTTTTTCTAATTTGATCAACCAAATCAATCGCGGTTTGTTTGTCTCCGCCAGTCTCCACTACATTCTCAGCATGCATGAGCATCATGTCGGTCAAGTGGAGCAGTGGGACGTTGTAGTAATCTCCGTCAAATTTATGGGTCACAAAATATTCATTTGCTTGACCCTCGTTTCTGATCTCATAGAATGAGCTTCGTTTGTCGTAACCTCGAGTAGCAATTGCCATCATGTCTGCCGATGGTTTCAATGCGGGATTCGGGTTATTATCTGAACGGTAATTGCTAATAAATGAACCAGCACGGTTGTCGTTATTGGCTGTACTGACAAGCTGAAATAAAACTTCTTCAGGAGCTTGTTGCACAAAACGATTCAAGCTATCAGAAAACTGAAACTTAGCAGAATTAACAATCTCATCCGTCAGTGTTTTTGACTCTTCAAAGTCATTCATTAAAAATAATACTTTAGCCTTTAGTGCCTTCGCAGACCAAGAAGTGGCGTAATTATTATTGTCCTCTGGAAGTAGAGAAATTGAGGTATTAATATCTGTTAATACTTGATTGTAGACATCTCCCACACTGCTTCTGATTTCAATGTTTTTATCTGCCTTTAATCGAATGGGAATTCCAGGATGAGAATTATCAGCGGTGTAACCAAAAGGCTGTGCCCATAATTTTACTAATTCCCAATGGCACCAAGCTCGTAGGAAGTGTCCTTCACCCAGCATAACGCTTTTGGTGTCATCATCTAAGCCCTCAATGTTATCTAAATTTTCAAATATGGTATTTATTCGAAGGATACAGTTATAGAAATCGAGGTATTCACGATCAGCCGTTCTGAACGAGAATGTACCACGATTAAAAATGGTGTAGTATAAAGATCCAGCAGAATTCTGCGGTTCAGACAGGTTTTCACCAAGCAGTTCGTGGATGTTTTGTACGCTTCCGTTCATTAAGTTGGCAAACTCATCGTAACACGAATTGAGTAGTGCCTTCGCATCTTCTGGGGTTTTCAATGCGTCTTCACTCAAGGTCAGATTCTCTGGCTTGAGATCGAGCATCTTTTTACAGGAGGTAGAACCAAATACAACGGTTGCTACCAAACCCAAGATCCATATATAGTTTAAATTCTTTTTCATCTTTAGAAGGATAAATTCAAGGTTAGATTATATGATTTTTCCTGTGGAGCAGTCAAATAAGTGATGTTAGAACTCATGTTTCTATCCGCAGGGTTTTCAAAATCACGTGCAATTTCAGGATCACCACCGGTGTAGTTGGTGAATGTGAGGAGATTGATACCAGTGAAGGTAATTTGAGCAGCACTAAATGCTTTACCAAACCACTCTGAAGGCAACTTATAACCTAAGGTGATGTTTCTTAGTCGCACGTAGGTTCCATCTTCTAAGAAGAGAGTGGTGTTATACTGGTAAGGATCAGGTGGTAGACCATATTGGTCCGTTTGCAATGACAGTTTTGGATACTTTGCATCGTCACCCGGCTTTCTCCAATGATCAAAGTAATCGGTTGTCATATTCCAATCAGTAACCACTCCGTTTTGGCGTTTTCCACTCGAGTTATAAATGTTACCGCCCAATTTGTAGACAAACAAGAAACTTAAATTCCAGTTTTTGTAGGTAAAGTTATTGGTTAATCCACCTACTGCTTTTGGAAGTACACTACCTACTGCAACACGGTTGTTATTGCTCCATTCGTACGTTTCGTTTCCATCTTTATCTAAGTATACGTTACGACCTGTTTCTTTTTCAACGTGAGAAAAACGTACGAGATAATTTGTTCCTATTGGAGAGCCAACAACTACACGCGTATCATTAGTACCACCAGAAACAGCGTCTTGCGTGTATACTCCGATGTCTAAGATTTCATTCCAGTTGCGTGCCACGTTGAAGTCTGTTCTCCAAGAGAAGTTTTCAGTTCGGATATTGGTTGAGCTAAATGAGAACTCAATACCAGCGTTGTTTACCGCTCCTACATTATCATAGTAAGAAGAGAAGCCAAGTGAACGAGGAACCGCTAAATCAAGGATGACACCGTTAGTTCTTTTGTTGTAATAGGCCAACTCCCATGTGATTCTATTTCTTAGGAAGCCTCCTTCCAATGAAAGGTCTAAAACATCACTCGTTTCCCATTTTAAATCAGGGTTTGGAAGTCGAGTTGGGAATATACTAGGGTTGCCATTGTAACCATAAGAATTCTGTGCAGGAGTGAATGTTCCTCTCCACGCGTAATTCTGATTCGGAGTATTACCTGTACGGCCATAACTAGCACGAACCTTTAAGGAGTTTTTCTTTCCAAAGCCTCTCATGAAGTCTTCTTCACTTAGCAACCATGCTCCAGAAACAGCAGGGAAATATCCGAAAGCATTATTAGGACCAAACCTTGAAGAACCGTCAGCACGCATGGTAAATTCCATGATGTAGCGGCCCATGTATTTGTAATTCCAACGTGTGAAGTAACTTAAAAATGCAAAAGCTTCTGTTGGATTTTCTCTTTCTACACGATTCGTATTTTCTCCAACATTTTCACCTTCGTAAAGCGCATTTAGGGCGTCAGAAACTTCAATATATCTGGATGAAACTGTTGATTTCTGGAATTCGGTACCAGCCATTGCGGTTAGTTTATGTACACGGTTATCTATGAGTTTATAATCGGTTACCACATTATAGTTGTAGTTCATGGTAACCCTTGGGCTGCGTTTAGCAATACCGGCATGATTGGTATTGATAAGGGCTTGAGGCTCATAAATGTCTTCGAAGAAATTCATGTAATCAACAGCCCCAAATGCAGAAATCGACCATTTATCGTTGATCTTGTAGTTTGCTTTCAGGTTGTTGATTGTACGGTATTCTATGGTTCTCCAATCTTTTAGTGTTCTTCCCGCTACCGGATTCCATCCCCCGTTACCTGCATTCCAAAAATTACCTGCGGTATCGTAAATGGGGTAAATAGGTAGAGCTGTACTCATTGCCGCACCAAAACCACCGCTCCATGCACCATCTACGCGCATGTTGGTACCTTGAGTTAAAGAAGTGCTCAGGTTAAGGGTAAGGTTTTTAATGGGGTTATAATCAATATTCAAACGTGCAGCTGCTCGTTCGTAGTTACTACCGATTACATAACTACCATTGTCTTCCCAAGTTAAACCTAAGTAAGCACCAAATTTTCCTTTTCTGTAGGTAGTTCCTAAAGAATACAATTGTTTCATACCATTACCCATGGTTTCGTCTATCCAGTTGGTATTGGTTTTGCGAGCATCCTCCCAAGAAATATTGTTTGGTAGTGGAGCTAATCCAACTCCACCATCATTTTCCCATGCTTCTTGGTACATCTGCAAAAACTGATTCGAATTGAGCATTCTTGGCTTGAAAGTCGGTTGAGATGTTCCGATACGAGAGGTAAAATTGAATTTTAAACCCGATTTTTTCGCTCGTTTGGTGGTAATCAAAATCACACCATTAGATCCTCTAGACCCATAAATAGCGGTAGCAGCAGCATCCTTTAGGATTTCAATTGAGGCTATATCATTGGGGTTTAATGTAGCAAGAGGGTTGTTATTGAAACCACCGTTATTACCGTTAATGAAATAATCCTGTGTAATGGGAATTCCATCTACGATATACAATGGGTCACCAGCAGCAGAAATACTAGCAACTCCTCGAACGCGAACCAAGTTTGCAGAACCAGCTACACCAGATCCCATGGTGATTTGAACACCTGCTGCTTTTCCTTGCATCGCAGCTTCAAAACTAGGTGCAGGCATATCTACAATGTCTTTTCCTTTGAGTGAACTAACCGATCCAGTGAGTTCTTTACGGGTGGAAGTTCCGTAACCCACAATAACAACTTCACCGATTGACTCTGTGCTTGGCACTAGAGTGTAATCGCGTTTGATGGTTGTCCCTTCTGGAATTTCGATTTTATCTGTGATGGTTTCATAACCATCTTCAGAAATAATAAGGGTGTGAGTTCCCGTGCTTAAGGTCATTCGAAACTCTCCTTGCTTATTTGAAGTGGTGGAATTTCCCGAACCTTTGTCGGTAACGATGACACCCGATAATTTTTGATTCCCTTCGCCTCGAATTCTTCCATTCACATAGCCCTCGCCCAATTGAGCGCTAGCTGTTGCGGTAAGAAAACTGAGTACGAAAAGAGATAGCTGTACTAATCTATTCATACGTTCCAAAATTTCAGTGCGTCAAATGTACACTTTCTAGTGAATTTCGCAAGTATTTTGCGTATTTTTCAATGAATAAAAATTAAAAATATAAACAATAAGTCGCTTGTACTGCTTTGTCAGCTAATGTTATCACGAGTCTTGAGAATGCAAGATGTCGAGTTTTTCTTGAGGGCTGTCTTTCTCTTTTATTTTGCTCTCATCTGTTCCTTTCTGTGAAAAAATAGTGGCTCCCATCATGAATAACGAAGTCATTAATATTACCTGTGTAATGAGGGTTTGATCAACGGACTCTATGGTTTGACTAGCGGGAATGCTGACAAACAAAAGTATGGTAATCAATCCTCGAGGGGCAACATATGCCAGCGGAAATACCGGTAAACGCAAAATGAGCAATTGAAATATCCTTAAAAGAACAATTAGAGCAAATATGATAGAGCTCAAAACCAAGGTTTCAGGGTTCAATAATGAGTGGAGATCTATGGTGAATCCAAAAATCACAAAGAAAGATACCCTTACAACAAAAGTTAATTCCGTGGTGATTTCTTCAAAACGATGAATCTCTTTAAGCAGGTTGGATGGATCGAATCGGTTAAACCATTTGAGTTCAGTGATTTTTTCAATATTAGCCACAACCAGCCCGAATACTAGAATGAGAATTAGCGCAGGTAAATGATACCCTTTGGCAATGGCATAAAGAAATAAAATCAATGCGATGATCGGCATGAATTTAATTCTATGATTCAGACGACTTAAAATCAGAGTAAGGGTTAAAGCTCCAATCACAGAAAACAAGATGCTGATTCCAACTTGGCCCATGAAGTTTAGTAAGCTTTGGCCGTTAATGATAGCGGTCGCGGATATATAGTTGAATACGGTAACACCGATGATATCGGATAAACTACTCTCAAAAATGATGAACTCTTTATCTTTCGCGCTCAGCATTTTCGCCGTTGGAATGGCTATGGCGCTTGAAATAATGGAAATTGGAATTGCGTTAAGTAGGCTGTCTTTGAAGGTATATCCTTGGGTATTGAACCAGAATCCAAGAAAAACACAAAGGGTAACGATAGAGAAAAAGGCTAAACCTAAGGTCTTTGACAGCAATGGAAGCTTCTCTTTGGTGATTTTTAACTCAAGTGTACCTTCTAAAACGATGAGAATCAAACCAACTGTCCCCAGTTCTGGCACCACGTTGGAAAAATCAGGTTTTGGCCAATCCATTAGGATCACGAGCTCTTGAGAGAGCATTCCAAGCCCAAGCAGGATGATAATATTCGGTATTCTCGTTTTTGGTGAGATCACCTCAAACAAATAGCCGATTAAAATCAGCGCAGTAAACACCAAAAGGAAGGATACATCCATTTGATGGTAAAGATACAGCACGCAGGCTTATTGTGAAATAAAGAGTGCCGAAATAGGTTTAAGGTTGATATCTGAAGTGACCGATGATTTTGTAGCGAAACAAGCAATCTTCAAGCACCTGTCCGGCTCCAATATTGTGAATGACTAGCGGCCGCTTATGATTAAGCGACTTTTTATTGGCCACAATTCCAATATGGGTGATAGCTCCCCCCAAATTCCAACAAACGATATCTCCCTCCAAATAATCTTCTGGTTTTTTAGTGATAGTTAATGCCCCACCTTTACGTTTGAAGAATGTCATTAGGTTGGGCACTCGACGGTGATCAATGTTTTTATCTGTACGAGAAAGTCCCCAAATTTTAGGGTAAATAGAGAAATGTGCAGACATGTCTTCGTGAACCTCTTTTTGCAAATCGATACCCAGTTTCCTGTATGCGCGTATCACAACATCTGTACAAACTCCTTTATCGGTGGGCACATCGCCATTTGGATATTTAATGGTGAAGTATGATGGGTCGTATGAAACTTTATCCTTAGTAAGTGTAAGAGCCGAGTCTGCTAATTGTTTGTGGAATACTGATTGGGCATTGACGGCATGTACAACAATACAAAGTAGCGCTATGATGAACGGTCTCCTAAACATGAGTTAGGCAAGATATAAAGAACAAATGAAGAGCGGTTAAGTAAGCATAAAAAAAGCCGTCGTTCAGACGGCTTTGATTCTTTAGTAGATCACTCTTTTGAAATATCGAACTTTGATTTCATACCTCGAAATTTTGAAATTACCATTCAAACTATACACCTAATTCAAAAAGATTAACTTTTTTAGTGTTTCAGTGAAACCTTTTAAATGAATTGTCGTCTAATTTTAAAAGTGTCTTTATGAGAAATTTATTTAAATTATTTACAGTCATCCTCTTGTTTTCATGTAACAAAAACGAAGACCCTCAAGAACAGGTCAATAATGATTGCACAGGAGAATATGCTTCAGAAGAAATACAAGATACTCTTGTGTCGGCTTTTTTTGGACTTGATAACACATTACCAAGTTTTTTGTGTAATCAACCAGGAAGCCTGTTAGATGGTATGCCGGTTAATTTTAAATTCCCAATAGATGAATCCAGTTTATCGGAGACTGATTTTGAAGTTATAGATAGCCTTGGAAATAAACATATCCCTATGTGTGTTTCTTTGGCTCCAGCAAATGAAAAAGGAGAAAATCGAACTGTACTTCTCTTAGGTGAATTCGGTACCGCTGTTATTAATCCACCTGTTGAGGTTAGAGTTGTAGGGGATTTATTTACAATTGATACGTTTTCTGGAGAGTCAGTTTGTTCAGAAATCATAAACCTAAACGGAATCACTACCACAAATGTTATTCCGCTTGCTGATGGACCAAGTTTATTCTTTGCCCAAAGAATAGATTCTAATCTGAGTGAATGTAATTCAGGTACACAAACGATTCAAGTTGCTTGGAATGGCGGCGTTACTCCGTATATAAGTGGTGATACTGAATCTGACTTATTTCAGTACTATGTTGGCTATTCTTACTGTTCTGGAGATCTAATACCGCATGTACCTATTTCCATAGTAGATATAAATGATAACGACAACTTTCACCAACTTTGTTTTTCTACAAGAGATGAAATAGTTAAGGTTACAATGATGGCCAACACGGTCGAAGACCCAAACCATGATCCAAATTTATACAGTGAAATTGATGTTAGTTCCTGCACTCAATAAAATTTGGGTATTTGGAGAAAATAAGTCCAAATTATTCTTTTCAAATGGGATAGACTTAAACCCGAACTACAAAACCTCAAATTAAAATCGAATATTTAGGTTCACCGATTCATATTTTGTGGTAATGAGAACTCTAATGAAAAATGGACTAATTACAGTACTAATCCGTCCGTCTTTTGTGGAAGCGGGAGCAGGATTATCCTTCATTTAATATTGGATGGATCTTAGTGGGGAGGCTTTTCTTAGTAAAGCCAAATGCGCCTCGCGCCTTGGCTTTTATTTCCTAATTCAAAAGTCAAACCTCCTCTAATTATTAATCCCTTATTTAATTGTTCTCCAATTGCGTATCCTGTTGATTTATATCCTACTTGAAGTGTAAATCCATAAAGATCTTTGTCTTTGCTAATGTCATAATTAACAGTAGATATAAATTGACCTCCAAAGCCCTCATATGCTATAAGGTTGTCATTTTGATAAAACTCAATATTTGGTTGATTCCAAATTTGTCCTGATAAATTAAATGATAGATTATCGGATGATTTTAGATTCCAAATATTTGCTACGACTCGCCATGAGTTGGGTAAATTTGGGTCTGAATGACTAAAACTAAACAGCATTAATTTAGAATTTAACTTAAAGTAATTTTGATATACCAATTCTGGACCATAAGGGGTGTATTCAAATCTAAATCTTGGCAAATATTTAAGTCTATTGCTCAGTTTTATCATTCCTATTCTGGAGCCATGTCTACCTTTAATGATATAATCGTAAAATACAGACTTGAAGGCGTAAAAATTTATGGGATCAGTCAATAGAGCAATGAATGAATAAGTTCGCATTTTCTCGCGAGTAAGTAATTCAGCTCCATATAGCTGATTTATGTTTTGTCTGTATTGTATCGGGTCAGCAGCTGGATTAGTAACAAAGGCTGTGTAGCCTGGCATATCATTGCTTCCATATAGATAGGCAAGGCTAAAATTGTAATTGAACCTTTCATCTAACAATATGTTCTTACGCATTACATCGGTTAAAACAAGATTAGTTTCAGAACCACCTAGACAATACATTAATTCTTGTTGTATGGTAAAATATTGAGGGTAAGTGGAAGATATGTAGGAGAATTCATTGGTGAAAGGTGGAGGCATATTATAAACAATTTCATCAATAGAACCACCTGCCTCTAGCATTCTATATCCATGACCAAATCTTTCATGATTCATTGTCATTACATAATCAGTTATTAGATAATTGCTTAAGAATAGTTTACCAAAGCGGAAAATAGGGTTAATTATTTTAGCGAAATTATTTTCAGTTTTAATTATTTTTTTTGGGATGAATAATGAGTCGGCATAATCGAGTACATGAAAACCTGCATTTAGATTTTCTCCGGCAAAATTCTGTCCTAATTGTTTTTCATAGATTATATTATATCTAGATTGTGCTTTCCCTAAAATGGTAGTAAGCAACAAGAAAATGGTGATAATTAATTTTGTTTTTATCATAAATTTTTGTGGAGTTTGAAATTAGGTAAAATAATCTCGATAAACTCTTGTATTAATCTTTGACAGTGTTTGAACGAAATCTTTATAAACAAAAACGGTTACACTTTATAAAAGTATAACCGTTGTATTATTTTAGTAGACAGAATCATTGAATTATCGGACATAGGTCTAACTCCAAGAGACTTAATCGACACTCACCATATAGTGACTCTTATTGTGCAAAGTTGCAGCACAATTGACTGTTTAAAAACCAAAACCTAACTTAAATCCCCCATAAACGCCCAATGAATATTCGGGATAATCTGGTTGCGGTTGATCAAATGGTATGTGACCGTTATGTGTAAGTTGAACAACAAGTGCTGGGCCAAGATCAATACTAAAGTATAACTTTTTTGAACCTAAATAGTTAGTGCCAATAGGTAAATAATTTACAATCCTACTTCCACCAGAACCTTGAATATTATATGATGAACGAACACCTACAAAATGGTTGAGTTGCTCCTTGTCGAAGGATTTGAATGGATAAAAGTTCAAGCCTAATCCACCTCCAAGTAATCCACCTCCAATTTCCAATGAGACTTTTCTGTTGTTTAAGATACGTTCGTAGGTAATCCCAATAGTTGTAGGTGTTCCGCCTGCAGCGATTGAAAATAAATTATTCACTTCCTTTTCTTTAGTTAAATCTTGAGATAGACAAGGTGCAGTAAAAAATAATAATGTGGAAATAAAAAAGATTATGCGCATTGGAATAGTTTTTTGGGATTACCCAAAAATAAAAAAAACGGTTATCTATATAATAGTATAACCGTTTTATTGTTTTAGTAGCGGGAGCAGGACTCGAACCTGCGACCTTCGGGTTATGAGCCCGACGAGCTACCACTGCTCCATCCCGCGATGTTGTAGCCCGTAGGGGAA
>Ga0181599_1004408_pt1 | contig 11306 bp, 11 predicted proteins | sample 041ome_3_FD_148658 | JGI IMG/M metagenome (GOLD analysis project Ga0181599, IMG submission 148658) | Coastal salt marsh microbial communities from the Groves Creek Marsh, Skidaway Island, Georgia - 041405US metaG (spades assembly) | ecosystem: Environmental > Aquatic > Marine > Intertidal zone >...
CCTTTCGGTGAATTTCAGTCGCGATCATCTCGTACTGAAGCCGTTCTCTGAGGTACATCTGTGGCGAGTCCTGTTCATCACGGAGAATCAGTGTCGAACATTGTTGTTGTGCAGCCAAGTTGACAGCATGCCCGGCGAGATCACTGACTAAGATCCATATCGCAGCCTGCTGCTCAGAAATCGCAAATGGGGTGTAAGATGCCAACGGCGAGCCATCCGAATAGGTGGTTGCAAGTACTGCACTTTTGATCTCAGACAACAGCCTGTCGATCTGATTCGCCAACTGATCGATTTCGTCAGTCATCCGCGCGTTCCTGGCTGCTTTTGCATCTCCTTGGTTATTGTTTCCAAGGCCTCGATTTTTGTCAGTAATTGCTGGATATCATGGCGGGTGGCGGGCTGTTCATGTGGATTTCCTTCTTCTTCGGCCTCGAGCTTTTGCGCGATCTGCATGGAGTCGACGATGATCCCGATGAAGAAGTTCAACACCGCAAAACTCGTAATGATGATAAACGGCAGGAAAAACGCCCAGGCCCATGGAAAGAGCTCCATGGTGGGTCGAACGACACCCATTGACCAGCTTTCGAGTGTCATGATTTGAAACAACGTGTAGGCCGACGCACTAATGGATCCGAACCATTCTTGCATGTTGGGATCTGGATGCATGCCAAACAATCGAGTCGCTAATACTGAAGAGACATAGAAAATCAGCCCAAGCACACCAACGACTGAAATCATCCCTGGAATTGAATGCCCAATGGCCGAAATCACTCGACGCATTTGTGGAACCACTGAAATTAAGCGAAGGACACGCAGGACACGGAGAGCGCGCATCACCGCCAAATTTCCGCTCGCTGGGATCCAAGCGACCCCAACGATGATGAGATCAAACCAGTTCCAGCCTGACTTAAAAAACGATAATCGATAGGCGTAGAACTTCAGCACGAGCTCGGCAGTGAAGACCAGTAAGACCGCAGTATCAAATGCATGCAACTGAGGTCCAATGGACGCCATGATCTCCTGATCTGTTTCCATACCCAGGGTGACCGCATTCAGCAAAATCAGCAGGGTGATGAATCCCGTAAAATAGGGATGTTCAACAAGATGTCTCACTGCATTTCTCATATCTGTCGAGTTTCACTCCTTGGCTATGTTTTAGTACGGGGATCATCACAAGTAATGGTTATTCATGAAACTTGAAGCTGATCAAAATCTGTTTTCGCATTTTACAGCATCTTCGATGGTAAACATTTGCTCGAAAAATCCATCGATAACCCCTCATCGCTCCAATATTACTCCATGATGTTTTGAGACACTCAGATCGTCGAAATCAAACGAGGAATCCAAAATGACTGATGAATTGAGCCGTGTTGTCTTTGGAATCTGTCTAATAGCGAGTGCGCTGGTCATCAATTTGCAACTCCCCTAACTGGGAAGCTCCGACGAGCCTTGTGAAGGCTCTTGTCCCCGGAAAGTCGGGGACTTTTTTATGGCGTCTGATTGATTCTTTAGATTTATGATTGAGTCAAAAACGGCTATGGTAATCGCCCGTACTACGCCGGAAAAGCAGTGAACCAAGAAATACTAAAAGAGCTGATCTCAGACCACGCCAACCATCCAAGAAACCGTTACAGGTTAGCGATTACGTCTTGTCAATGTCACGGCAAAAACCCGCTGTGCGGCGATGAAGTCACGCTTAGTGTTCTTTTGTCAGGCGATGAGTCCATCATTGAAAAAATTGCATTTGAAGGGAGAGGATGTCCAATCTCACAAGCTTCGGCTTCACTTCTCACAGAAGTCTGCCTTGGATTATCTGTAGATGAGGCAAAATCCCTCGCGCAGTATTTACGAAGCAGTATCACTGGAAATCCAACAGTGAGCCTTTCACCATCATTGACAGATTCATGGAATGAAATCGAGGCACTTTCGACGATTCAGATCAATCCAGCCCGCGTCAAATGTGTCACTCTCGCGTGGCACACGCTATTGCATGCGTTAGAACAGCGCGGAACGACTAAAACGATCTGCTAAGCACATCATTCGAGAGTATCAGTTGCTGAACGATTTAAGCGACTTGGTAAAGGCTTCAATAAGCCACCAACACCCATCGCCTGAATATCCGAGGGCAAAACGCCTAGCCCCGCAACAAGTCGATCCAATACTAAATCCAATCCATTTAACGCAGGCGATCTGACACAACCCGGCATACCAATCACGGTCATCGATCGCAAGGCTCCGATGAGCATTAAGTTACCGGGGTCAACCGGCATTCCAAAATAAATAATAGAGCCGCCAGCTTCAACCAATGCACTGGGAACGATATCACTCCGATCGCAAATCGCTGACGCACCTAAGATCAGCAAAATATCTGTCTTTCGAGTTGAAGCTTTAGTGATCTCTATCGCGAGATCTTCGATACGATGCTGTTCGCGATAATCATGCAGCTGATTAATTCCATAAAAGGTCAATCGTTGGGTCTGCATCTTGAGCGCCTTATCCTGTATTTTGGATGAGACATTCCCATTTCGCGTTTGAATCAACTCAACTCGGAGATCATTTCTCCAAGGTCGGACGGCCACTTCCATAATTTGCATCGCAGATTCTGCGATCTCGACGTTATCTTCCTGCACGAAGAACGGAATAATTTTTAAAGTCGCGATATGATCACCGCGTTTTACTGGTGTCTGAGGCAAAAGCGTGGCAAGGGTAATGTCCTCGCAGATCGCGTTAAAACCGTCGACCATTACCCGATCGAAACATAATAAACCGTCACAGCTCGCATAAATATTAAACCGCCCGCCGTTGGTCCGCTTGGTGACACAGTTTATCCATTTCAACGCCCCAACCAAGCGATCAGCGACGACTTCTTCGCTGACATCTAAGCTATCCGGAACAATCACATCAAGCACATCAATTCCAGCTTCAATCAAGTCTTTAATATCCGCTTGAGTAATGATCGACGCTTTTGGCAGACGATTCTGGTGACCCATGTGTGAATGTGCAACCTGATAGCCTAGAGCGTCATTAACCGACACATTGATCAATCGCATGCAACATTCCGATAGGATGCAATCACGTCCGCTAAAATTGATACAGTGATTTCAGATGGTCCTTTCGCCCCGATTGGCATACCAATGGGCGAACGTAAACGGTCGATTTCACTATCGGTTAATCCATACCTTAGTAGCCGTTCACGTCGAGATTTCGCTGACTTACTCCCACCAAGTGCGCCGACGTAAAACGCATCCGATTTTAGAGCAACCACTAACGCAGGATCGTCGAATTTTGGATCATGGGTCAGGGCAATAACGGCAGTATCAGGATCAATACCCAGTTCTGACAAAGCATCATCAGGCCACTGATTTCGAATCGCAACATCCGGGAAACGCTCTGAATTCGCCCAGACCTCACGTGGATCTACGATCACCGCAGTTAAATCAATTGCAGCCAATCCCTGAACAAGAGCCTGTGCAATATGAACGCCACCAATAATAATCACACGCCGCTCTGGGCGAAATGATTGGATAAATAAGGATCGCCGCTGATCGAGGCGCGTCACGGACCCATGATCGACATCACCGCTATCGAGCCAGTAAGCATTCTCAATCGGATCCTGTGAGCCCAGACCGTTCAGGACTCGCACAAAGGTAGACGATAAGCGTTGCCTTGTGGTTTCAAGTGCATGCGTCACCCAGTGACTGATCAACTGAGTGGAGGGCTCGATCAGAATCTGAATTTGTCCTCCACACGCTAAACCTATCGATAAAACGTCCTCATCCGAGACACCGAACTCAATCAATCGAGGCTGACCATCGTTAATCGATATCAGGGCCGCTTCGACTACAGCGTTTTCAACACAGCCCCCAGATACTGAACCAAAAAATTGCCGGCTTTCATGAATAATCATAAATGCCCCAACTTCGCGAGGAGCAGAACCCCAGGTGGAGATCACGGTTGCTGTTGCAAAGCGGCTGGAAGCATCAAACCATTGATTTACAATCGTCAGCAGATCTCGATCGCGGTATAAGCGGATATCACTCATGCGTGGGCAAAGCCCGCGGTCGAATCGCTCATCCCGCTACGGTGGATACTGGCGTTGAACGAAATAATGACGCGGTCGCGTGACCCCTGATAAGGCATAGCTTGATGCGGAAGCCACGAGGGAAAGACAATTAACCGTCCTGGAATGGGGTCAAAATCCATAGTTGCATTTTGCAGATAGGAATTTCCATAGTCCATGTAAGCGCCACCTAAGCGTTCAAAAAGTGGGCTATAGAACCGGGTCACACCGTTCAACTCACCATACCCAGAATGATTCGATCGTTCATCTTGAGGGTCAACATCAACAATGTAAACAGCCGACCAAGAGCAGTTACCATGGGTGTGAATATCATGATGCACGCCCTCATTCGAGATCTGGAACCAAATACCATTGATCACTAGCTGCAAATCCACAGATTCCTGTGGCCAGATCCCATGATTCGCTTTCTTCGCCGTATCTCTCACCGCTGAAGCTGCAAATTTTAGGAATGCATCCCACTCCTGCAATTTCACTCGATGCAGCAGATCATCACGACTGGCATAGAAAGGCGCTGGGTTCGACCCACAGTCCGGGTCGGTTGCACGCATGGCCGCAAATACTCTCTGAAACAGTGGGTTAACCCTCTCCGAATCTGCGTGATGATGAATCCCAATTAATGAAGACCACAATTCAAGCGTTTCCAATGATCACCTCAACAGATTCCGGCACCACCAGTTGCCGCCCTAATCTTGCCTCAACTGCCGTGACGTCCTCGAATGTATCGAGATCGATCGCAAAGCGGTCATTCACTGTCTGCCATCCGTAACACTGCTCCGGATGTTTATGCCACCAATGTCGACATAACGGCTCAACAGAAGATTCGGATTCTTCAGTAATTGCATAATCAAAAATCACGGGATTACCCGGTGCTTCACTCACCATAGGGCGCACCATCCGAGCACCTTCTGGTCGTTTTTTGTAAGCACCAATAAGGTCTGTGTAATCAGCCGTTCCAAGCAATGGCATATCGCTCGGAACAACCAGCACAGCGTCAAATTTTCCTTGTAACGCAGAAACTCCCTGCTGAACCGATAATTTCTGAGACGCTTCGGGGTAATCGGATAAATCAACAACGGTAATCGGGAAGTCCTCAATAAAAGGCCGGATTTGGGACGCATAGTGACCGAGTACAACCACTAATTGATCGACACCAGCGCCAGACAATGCAATCAACTGCCGACGAATGAGTGGTATTCCCGCGAGCTCAATTAAAGATTTTGGTCGATTTCCTAGGCGTGAGCCCTGTCCGGCTGCAAGCACTACGGCACCCAGCGACAGGCGGTTGTACAACCCACCACCACCTTTCAGAAGACAGGCCATCAGGCGACTTCTCCGGCGAGCGAAGCGACGATACTTGAAGCTTGTCGTGTCTCCCTCACCAAACCAGCTAATAACGAGATGACAATTTCATCAGTTGTTTCAGCATCAATATCGACTCCAGCTGGAGCACAAATACGCTTTAAGTCTGAAGCTAAAACACCATCTGCAAGCAATTGGTCATTCAACTTATCTGCTTTACGACGACTGGCCACAAAGAGAACTTTGCCGCGAGTGTTCCCAAGGGCTTGCTTCAATGACTCTTTATCTTTTTTTCCTTGAGTTGCGACAATCGCGATCGAGAATGAGCCATCAACCTCGTCACCTGGCTCGTAGCGAGTAATTGGGAAACCCAGCAACGGAGCAATCATCTCCAACTTCTCCGCCACCGGTGTCGCGCCAATCAAAAGTGTAGCCTCTTGATGTAGCCGTGGCTCTACCAAAAGCTCAAGACTCCCACCCGAATGACATGCCATATGAACATCTCGCACTCCATTCTCGGTAACTGTCTCTCCGGTGGAAGGACTGATCCTGACAACCATCGGTTGACCGCTAGCCAATACATCAGTCACTGCTTTCGTGATCACTGGTTGCGCACAGCCTCCGCCGATCCATCCGTTGATCACTCCATCCTCCGAGATGATCGCCTTGTCTCCGGGTTTCGCCGAAGAGGGTGACTCCGCCTTGATCACAGTTGCGATGACATATGGTTCACGAGATTGCTCGTGGTGATTGAGTGCATCAATCCAACTCATTATGTGACTTCCTGAATTCATTTTTTCAACACTCATCTTTATTACCTCAACTGCCGTAAGGACAAATCAATCTCACTTAAGTTCCCAGCGCTATACCAATTCTTGACCAAATCACGAGCCAACCTGACGCACCGACTCATTCCAACCACTGTTTTATTTGGATAGAACCATTCAATCGCAGCACCGCGGCCTCGAATACGTTTCAGCACGTCTCTCAATGCTGTCGGCTCGTCAGTGTCATAACCATCCGAAAATACCCAAACTCGAGTCGTTCGATTCAGGCTAACTGCCTTATCATCAAAGCAAATACTCTTTAGCGAGCTCGCGATCTTAGTACCTCCTTGAAAGCCCGCTGTAACAGCGTCTATTTTTTCTTGGATTTGTGGATTATCTCGTCTCAAAAATTCTGAAATCTCTGCGTATCGGACATGGAAAACGAAGACTCTCACAGGCAGCAATCGAGCAAACGCTCGAGCTAATCGGAGATAGAACGCAGCGTACGACTCCATTGAACGCGATACATCAATCACCATCACAATTTGAGGAGTCTCTCGGCGATGAGCTTGCCAGTGAGGGATCAGTCCATCACCAGCAAGGCGAATCATGCTCTGAGACGTTTTTCGGAGATCCAATGTCCGACCGCGATCTGACATCCTCCATCGACGAGTGGGCACAGTGAGAAGCTGCGTCCTGACTGAACGCGCAATACGCTCAAGCAATGTCAAGTCAGCAGGCATCCATTGCGATTCAAAATCACGATCAAGAGGATCTACAGCACTAGCTCCACCTGCAGATTTGGGCCGCTGATCATGCTCTTGCATCTCATCAGAAACGGCAGGTGTGTCACCAATAACGGGAGCACTCCCTGGGCTCGATTCTGTCATCGATTGAGACCTCTCAATCATCTCTCTGAGGTGACGCGAGCGACGAGTACTACCGGTTACCTTAACCGTACCCTTAGTCTTATGAGGGAACCAAAACAATTGAAAGAGCTCCGACCAGGCATGCCACTCTTTCAACGATCGACAGACGACAGGCCGCCAGAGTGACTCGACCCTCTTTGCAGACACCGCACCACCTGCAAGAATCAAAACTTCCGTCAACAATTCAACATCGTGCGTCGTTGTTTCCATTCCGCTTTCACGCAGGTAGCGACAAAATTCGGTGATACGCTCAGATGGGAGTAATGACTCAGGCAAGGAGTCGTTGGAGTATGTCGTCGTTGACATCCACTCGATCCCTCGCGGTTTTTATCAGACAACTGAGCGACCCTCGAATAAGAAGAGGGTCGTCGGGCATCGACTGAAACCCACAAAGCATGAGAGCTTTGAGCCAGTCAATCGATTCAGCGATCCCTGGTTTCTTCTCCAGGTCTTCTTTACGAAGAGAACTCACGAACTGGGCAGCCTGCTCAATCAACCGACGATCTGCATCTGGTACTTTGAGACGCAGAATGTCGGCCTCACGAGACACGTCGGGATATTCAATATAATGATACAAACACCGCCGCCGCAGTGCGTCTGAAAGATCACGTGTTCCATTACTGGTTAATATCACAATAGGTACGATTTCAGAGCGAACCGTTCCCAGCTCAGGTATCGAAACCTGATAATCCGACAGAGCCTCTAGTAGATACGCCTCAAATGCCTCATCCGAGCGATCAATCTCATCAATCAGTAAAACGGCACCGCTTAATTCCTGAAGAGCTTTCAGAATCGGCTTTTGAATCAAAAATTCTTCCGAATAAATTGATGAGGAGTCGACACGTTGCGACGCCGCTTCTGCCAACCGAATTTCCGTCAGCTGGCGGCCGTAGTTCCATTCATACACTGCATCGTGATGATCAAGCCCCTCAAAGCACTGCAAACGAATTAAGGGACGTCCGACCATCCCAGCCAAAGCTTGAGCAAGTGCAGTTTTACCAACCCCTGCGTCACCCTCTAGCAGCAAAGGTCGCTTCAACTCAAGCGCGAGATGGACAGAGCTAGCCAGTTGCTCATCGCAGAGGTAGTCGGCCTTGAGAAGTTCAGTCCGAATCGACTGAAGCGCCACTTGGAGTTGATTATCCATTGAGTTCGATTAACCGGCTGACTTTTTACCGAATAAACCGCCCAACCAACCCTTGAGCAATGCCCAAAAAATTGCCAATCCGTTTAACTCATTGGCTGGCTCAGAGGTTGTCTGAATTGCTGGCTTGTCTGATGAGTCAACTCCTCCGGGGGCAGCAGCCTCTCCGAGCGCCTGAGCTTTTCCGATAAAGTTATCGACAAACTGTTTAAGAATCACATCAGATACTTGAACCATCATCCGCCCACCGAACTGCGCAAATTTTCCGTTAACAATAACCGTTGCTAAACCGACAAGAACCGACTGTCCATCGGCCTCCTCAATTGATGCCTCTAGTTCCATAGAGGCAGAAGAACCACCCTTATCTGCACCCTTACCTTTGAGAACCAGTGAACGATTCGCAGAATCCATCGAGAGGATTTCAACTTCTCCACCAAACTGAGCAGTGGCTGGACCGACTTTGACCTTCACCGAGCCTTTAAAGGCATTGTCACCCGTTTTTTCGCCAAGGCTCGCGCCTGGCATACAGGACGCCACCGACTCGAGATCCGAAAGGATCGCCCACGCGTGTTGCGCAGGCACCCCAAGTTCGTAACGTTTTTCGAGTTTTACTTCCACGCAATTCTCCTAGAGCTGGACGCCCTCTTCCTTTAGTTTTTTCCAAATGCGATAAGACGTATGCGGCATATCAATGTGCGTAACCCCTAAATGAGCAAACGCATCAACAACAGCAGAAGTGAACGTTGGAATTGAGCCGACATGCGGTGACTCCGCTACGCCTTTCGCACCAATCGGGTGGTGCGGAGATGGGGTCACGGTATAGTCAGTTTCCCAGGTTGGCGTTTCGACGGCTGTTGGAAGGAAGTAATCCATCAACGTGTTACCCAATAAATTCCCCTGCTCGTCAAAAGGCATCTGTTGGCCCATCGCCACAGCAAAGCCCTCAGTCAGACCACCATGAATCTGTCCGTCAATAATCATCGGATTGATTCGGGTTCCACAATCATCGAGCGCATAGAAACGTCGAATGGAAGATTCACCTGTTCCCTTATCGATATCAACGACACACAAATAAATGCCGAATGGATACGTAAAGTTCGGTGGATCGTAATAATGGACAGCCTCAAGTCCCGGCTCCAAACCCTCAGGTGGCTGCTGATAAGCCGCGAATGCAATATCTGCCATGGTCTTAAACTGTTCGTCATTACCCCGGACTTTGAAACGATCAACTTCCCAATCAAGATCTGCTTCCGATACCTCTAACAGATGTGCAGCGATTTTCTTGGCCTTCGCATGGATTTTGCGTGCAGCCATTGCGATCGCAGCACCGGCGACTGGAGTTGATCGAGATCCATAAGTACCCAAACCGTAAGGAGCTGTCGATGTGTCACCCTCCTCAACCTGAATCACCTCACTCGGTATCCCGAGCTCGCTAGCGATGATTTGCGCATAGGTAGTCTGGTGCCCTTGACCTTGGGTAATCGTTCCCATTCGTGCAATTGCACTTCCAGTCGGATGGATGCGGATTTCGCACGAATCAAACATGCCAACGCCCAAGATGTCGCAAGTCTTACTCGGACCCGCTCCCACAACTTCGGTGAATGTGACGAGACCAATACCCATCAATGTTGGACAATTCGGGTCCGCCCGCTTTTGCTCTTGCTCAACACGGAGGGCTTTGTAATCAACTGCATCGAGAACTTTCTCGAGCGCCGTATGATAATCTCCCGAGTCGTATTCAAATCCAAAGGCGCTAGTGTATGGAAATTGTTCTTTTCGGATGAAATTCTTCCGTCGAATTTCCGCTTTGTCCATGTTCAGTTTTTGCGCCAACACGTCAACCATCCGTTCGATCAGGTATACAGCCTCAGTAACGCGGAACGAACACCTGTAGGCAACGCCGCCTGGCGCTTTATTCGTGTATACCCCCTTAACGCTGCAGTGCGCCGCAGGAATGTCGTAACTTCCCGAACAGATATGAAACAGACCAGCTGGGAACTTTGTTGGGTCCGCACATGCATCAAAGGCACCATGATCTGCAATGACGTCAACCTTTAAACCAAGGATTTTTCCATCCTCAGTCGCTGCCAAATGCCCATCCATGTGGTAGTCGCGAGCAAATGCTGTGCTCGATATATTCTCAACACGATCTTCAGACCATTTGACTGGTCGTCCGAGCACAATCGACGCAACAATGGCGCAAACATATCCAGGATAGATCCCAACTTTGTTTCCAAAACCACCGCCAATATCTGGGCTAATAATCCGTACCTTTGATTCTGGAACGCCACTGAGCATTGAAACCACGGTCCGCACCACATGCGGGGCTTGAGATGTCATCCAGGTCGTCAGTTCGCCCTTAATCGGATCGAAACTTGCAACACAACCGCATGTTTCAAGCGGACAAGGGTGTACGCGGGGGTAGTACATATGCTGAGACACCGTCACTGGCGCATGATCGAATGCAGCATCGGCGGCCGTCCTATCACCAGCCTCCCAAGTGAAAATATGATTGTGATGATCGCGAGGGCCGTGGGCACCCTCAGTTTTTCCTTGAAGATCTTCACGAAGCACTGGAGCATCGGGCTCAAGCGCTGCGTAAGGATCAATCACCACAGGAAGCTCTTCATACTCGACTTCAACCGCCTCGATGGCGTCAGCCGCGATGTATCGATCATCAGCGATCACAATCGCCACTTCCTGCATCTGAAAATGGACTTTCTCATCTGCCAAAACAGCAGCCACGTCGCCTGCTAAGGTTGGCATCCAATGAAGATTCAGTGGCTTAAGATCATCGGCTGTTAGGACAGCATGAACGCCCGGGATTGCCAGGGCTTCTTCCTTATTGATTCGTTTGATCCTACCGTGCGCGACGGGCGACCGAACGATATCCATGTGCAACATGCCGGGAAGTTTGATGTCATCACAATACTGGCCCTTCCCTTGGATAAATCGGGCATCTTCTTTCCGAAGACGCGAATCACCCATCCCCTGAAGATCCGCTTTACGCTCTTCGGGTGTCTTTACTGGTGCGTTCATAATTCCTCCGGATCAGGCTGTTGCTGATTCTTTTTGTTGTAATTTGA
>Ga0181599_1004412_pt1 | contig 11301 bp, 10 predicted proteins | sample 041ome_3_FD_148658 | JGI IMG/M metagenome (GOLD analysis project Ga0181599, IMG submission 148658) | Coastal salt marsh microbial communities from the Groves Creek Marsh, Skidaway Island, Georgia - 041405US metaG (spades assembly) | ecosystem: Environmental > Aquatic > Marine > Intertidal zone >...
AAGGCTTGGAGCCTCTCATCAACATCAACGCCTGCCGCAGGCGCATACTCAGACGCAAGGCTCAAATAATCTTCATAGTGCCGCGCCTCCGACTTTAAGAGGCTTCGGTAAAACTTTGCCAATTCTTCATCGAGATGAGGAGCTAAAGCTGCAAATCGCTCGCAAGAACGTGCCTCTATAATGGCGCCGATTAACAGCGTATCAACTAACTGCACCTCCCCTTTCGACTCTGAAAGGGCTCGTAAACTGGCCGCATATCTCGACGCACTCACCCCTTCGTAACGCACGCCTCGAGCCTGCATTAGTTCAACCACCTGCTGAAAATGCAAAAGCTCCTCGCGGGCAAGCTGGGACATTTTCTTGAGCAGCTCGGGCCTATCGGTGTATTTGTACATCAAGTTCATCGCTGTCGATGCAGCTTTTTTCTCGCAGTTAGCATGGTCAGCAAGGAGCAGTGCCTGATTTTGACAGGCCGCTTCGATCCACGCGCTGGGCGTACTGCAGTGCAAGAATTTTCGTATTGGCGCCAATAATTCGGCAAGGGTGTCATTCATCAAATGGCGTCTCTTGAGAGTCTGTGGCATGAGGAAGAGCAGCGGGAGAAGACGCATCCTCCTCGTCGTCGATACCTAACGCCTTATCGAGCACATGCGACTTATGCTTCTTCGCTGTTTTCGCACCCAGCTCGCGCAGCTTTTCGGTTCTTGAAATAAGATTGCCGCGACCACTAGTCAATTTATTATGCGCCTTGTCATAGGTCGCATTGGTTGCCTCCAATCGCTTTCCTAGCTCTTCGATGTCTTCGCTAAAGGCAACAAATTTGTCATAAAGGCGGCCAGCCGCCTCCGCAATTTGCTTCGCATTTTGATTTTGCTGCGCCAAGCGCCAGAGATTTTGCACGGTTTTCAATGTAGTCAGCAGTGTCGTCGGACCAACGAATATCACGTTTTTCTCAAACGCTTCGTGGTTTAGCTCGGGCTCTTCTTGTATCGCAACCGAATAGGCCGATTCGATTGGCATGAATAGGAAGACATAGTCGAGCGAGTTGACACCAATAAGGTTCTGATAGTTCTTCGCGGCTAGCCCACGAACGTGGCCCCGAATAGACTGAATGTGCTGTTTGAGATGCGCCTCTTTCTCATCGGGGTCTTCGGCACTGGTGAACCCTTCCCATGCTTTGAGAGACACCTTTGAGTCTATGATAATGTCTCGCGACTCGGGCAAATGAACGACGACATCGGGCTGAGAGCGGCTGCCGTCTTCGGCGTCGAGACTGACTTGTGCATCGTATTCGACACCTTTGGTGAGTCCAGAGCGCTCGAGAATGCTCGTGAGAATTACCTCGCCCCAATTGCCCTGCGACTTGTTGTCGCCCTTAAGCGCCTGAACCAGATTCGCCGCCTCGATACCGAGTTTGTCATTAAGCTCATGTAGCTTTCGAATCTCAGCGCCTAACGTATGCCGCTCTCGAGACTCGTTGCTGTAAGTCTCTTCGACACGCTTCTCGAAGGTTTTGATTTTATCTTGGAGGGGATTTAATAGCGCTGACAGACTTTGCTGGTTCTTCTCTTCGAATCGTTTGCTCTTTTCATCGAATATTTCGTTGGCAAGGTTTTTAAACTGCAGGCTTAGCTCTTCTTTCGACTCTTTAAGGAGCGTGAGCTTGTCCTCAAACTGCGCCTTTTCGAGCTCTAGCGTCTTCTCCAACACCAGATTGATTTCGCGTTGGCCTTGGAGCTCGTTGCGACTCGTGATCGCCTCGCTACTCGCTGAGTCGCCTTTTTCGATCGCCTTGCTAAGCGTTGCCTGAATGGCCTCTAAACTGGCCTTGAGACTCGACTCGGTTAAGCGAGCGTTCTGTAACTTAATCATCAACAACACTGCAACCACGCCGAGGCAGACTGCGGCGCCCAGCGGGAGGAGCAAAAAAAGTGTTTCCATCAGCGCAGGCCTGGTCTAGGTTAAGTTTTCGTTGATCTCTTGCAGTAGCTCGATTGTAAGGCGGCTATGCCCGCTCTGACCGTCGGTCAGGGCTTCAATAACCACATCGATCGTGTCTCCGGTATCGAGCAGCCTAACAGCGAAGTCTTGAAGCTCGGCGTCGTTCCCACCTCGGCCTCGACCTAACAGCCTCCCGAGGAAGCCAGGTTTATCTTTGTCCGTTTGGATACCGGCAAATTTAACGCTGATCACCGACTGATCGCGGTTAGCATCGACGATCTCGATTTCTGCACGTTCAATCGCCTGCCGGACTTGTACCCAAGCGCGGCCGTAATTAATCCTTAACGCCAATTTCTCCTCTTCACTGCCTGCGGCAATGATATTGGCCTTGCGCGCAGACTCTATGCTGCCCGCGAGCAGACTTGAAGATGACGCCTGATAAACATCATTGCGGTCGGCGACATATTGCGAAAGCGCATCGAGTATCTGCTTTTCACGGTCCTCAGAATCTGAGTCCTGCGGCCACGTCACCACAATCGGTATAGGCTCTGAACGTAAGTCAGAGATATGCGTGACATAAATTTCGGCATACCCTGAATGCAGTCCAGGCTCGATGCTAATTCGGTATTTGTGTCTCAGCAGAGGCTCAGAATTCACTTCGACCCACGCCGTTTCTGCGATACCGCTACTCGGATTTTCGTAGTCTAAAACCACGTTAAGCCGCGACCAGAAATCGCGCACCAAAGGCCATACCTGCGCAGGCGTGGCGTCGAGGAGTATCCAGCGGCTATCGCCGAGGTTTTGAATGATGACGCCCTCACGCCGCCGAGTCTCGATAGGCTTGGGCATTGGCACGCCATCGAACGGCTCGGCATCCGCCGCAGCAACAATCGCCTGAGGAATAACGTAGAGTTGATCGATAGTGTAGCTATCGAGGTCGCTTGGTATGTCCATCTCCGGCAGAATTGGTGCGTCTCTGTAATCTCCAACGCGATCGCGTATCAGGCCGTCTTCGCCTGTTAAGCCTATTTTGTCCAAGCCAGGAATACTGCAGGCGGCTAGCCCACCTAAGAGCGCTAACGAAATCAGTCGAGTGAATGTATGGTGTCTGCGTTGCATTGCCTTTTCCTAGCGGAGTCTTTTTATTCGTTCGGTGTGCTTCACACTCGAACGAGCGAATCGTATCTACTTTTACTGCCCTACTTTTACTACCCTACTTTGATGCCCGCATTTAGCAGCGCATCGAGTACTTTGACGTGAAATTGCTCGTCGAGTTCCACGAGAGGCAAGCGAATGCCTCGTCCAATGAGCCCCATTTGCCAAAGTGCCCACTTCACAGGAACCGGGTTGGCCTCTAAAAAAAGGTCTCGGTGGATGGCGAGCAGTGTATCGTCAACCTTTTTTGCCCCCTCGGCATCACCAGCGAGCGCAAGCTCACACATACGCGACATTTCCGCGGGTGCGACGTTTGCCGTAACCGAGATTGCCCCTTTTGCGCCAGCTAAGATAAGGTCGCAGTTAAGCGCATCCTCACCGCAGTAAACTGCTAATCGATCGCCACACCGTGCGATCAATTCCAAGCCACGGGTTTTATCGCCAGTCGCGTCTTTAATGCCCACAATATTGGGTATATCAGCCAACGCGTCGACTGTCTCGAGCGACAGGTCGCACATCGTGCGTCCTGGGACATTGTAAAGGATCTGAGGAATGTCCACGCCTTCGGCAATTGTCTTAAAATGCTGATAGAGGCCTTTCTGCGAGGGCTTTGTGTAGTAAGGCGTAACCAAGAGACACGCATCGGCGCCACGCTCTTTCGCCTCTGCAGTGAACAACAACGCCTCTGCTGTATTGTTTGAACCCGTGCCGGCGATGACGGGCACGCGACCAGCAACGCGTTTGACACAGTGTTCTATAAGGTCAATGTGTTCTTGAGAACTAAGCGTCGCCGACTCGCCTGTTGTGCCCACAACGACAATACCATGTGTGCCACTGTTGATATGCCATTCGATCAATCTATCGAAAGCTGGCAGATCGACATGTCCACCTTCCATCATTGGCGTAACTATCGCTACCAGACTGCCGCTTGGCGTCCCTTTCGCATTATCAGTGTCTCGCAACATCGGTTGTTATCCTTACGCCGCCCTGGGGGCAGCACTTCATTACTGGGTAAAATTGCTAGGCGTTGGTTTCCGCATCGAGGTTAGTTTTCTGTGGCGGATGACTCTGAGGAAACCTCCGAATCGGCGGCCATTTTACTTGGCCACGAATTAATAACTGCTTTGACTAAGGTTGCCAAAGGGATGGCAAAGAATACACCCGCCAAGCCCCAAATGCCTCCAAATATGAGCACCGAGGCTATGATGGCGACGGGGTGAAGATTTACCGCCTCAGAAAAGATTATCGGCACCAAGACATTTCCGTCGATTAGCTGGAGGATGCCATATGCGACTATGGCTGTGTAAAACTCGCCGCCTATGCCCCATTGCACAAACGCAACCGCTGCAACCGGCAAGGTCACGACGGTGGCACCGATGTAAGGCACGATAACCGAAATGCCGACCAACACCGACAATAGCAGCGCATAGTTGAGACCCAACACCTCGAAAAGAAGGAAACTTGCGAGACCAACGATGATGATTTCTAGCCCCTTTCCTCGCACATAATTCGATATTTGTTGGTCCATCTCGTGCCAGATCTTGCTCATTAATGGACGATTACGCGGCAGGAAATTACCAGCCCAGTCAATGAGCTGCGCCTTATCTTTCATGACAAAAAACACCAGAATCGGTACCAAAATGAGGAAAATAACCCAATCGATAATCCCGGGAATACTGGCGAGTGAATACTCAAGAATGACTTGCCCATAGCCGCCCAATTCTCCGCGGACCCCAAGGATAAACTCCTGAATCTGAGATTCTGAGAACAAACTGGGGTAACGATCCGGCAGCAGCATAAGCGAGGCCTGCCACTGACTGAGCAGGTTCGGAAGCTCGCCTATTAAGCGCCTCAGCTGATTCCAAGCCTGCGGAAGTAGGAAGAAAAGAAGAACGACAAAAAGCCCGATGAACAAAACATACACCAGAACAAACGCGAGTCGGCCAGACAACCCATACTTTAACATCGCGTTGACCAGCCCCTGCATTAGGTAGGCGACGATGATTGCTGTCATTAGCGGCGCAAGAACACCGCCTAGTGTCAGCAGCACAGTCAGCCCTACTGTGAGCAGTAACAGCAAAATAATCGATTCTTCGTCGTGGAAGTAGCGATCGTAAAAGTCCTGCACAAGCTTTTTCATTTTTAGCCCTCCAATGGGGCGGAGGCTAGGCCTTACGAATCCAGTAGAAATACGCCGCTGCGTCTTTTTTAAAATCTAAGATTTCATTATCACTCTGCGTGGCAAACAGCTTAAAGTCTTTCTCCGAGGCAGGGTCGGTTGCTGTCACCTTTAGTACCTGCGCCGATGCCATTGAATTGAGCGCGAGTTTAGCCTTAAGTAAAGGCATTGGACACTGCAGGCCGCTGAGGTCTAACTGAATATCGCTTTTTAGTTCCATGACATTATTTTATCAAGCATTAGCTACTAATGCCTATGATCTAAGGCTTTAATTTTGTGAGTATTTCAGTAATATGAAGAGACGGCATCTATTTCCTTCTGCCGCACGGAGAATCATCGAAATCGCCATGAGCTATTCGTCCAACTATAGCCGTTTAACTGCCCTTTTAGGGCGAGTAACCGAACGCTGTAACACGGCGCCGCGCGAGCGCGCCAATTACGCCTTAACAACCTTCATCTTGCTATTTATGATCTCACCGTCACTCAGCGCGCAGAACGCCCTCCCATCACTTGGCGATCGGATTTCGGGCACCGTGTCGCTCGAGCAAGAATTCACCATAGGCCAGCAGTTTTTGGCGAGTATCCGCCGCGGCGCACCGACTATTCCGGATCCGCTACTCAATAACTATCTCGAGAATGTCACTTACAAACTCGCCTCGAGGAGCCAACTGCAGGACCATCGCCTTTCGTTTGTTGTTATCGACAGCGAAGAGCTCAATGCTTTTGCCGCGCCCGGAGGGATTATTGGCGTGAATACGGGGCTTTTCCTGAATGCGCAGACTGAGGCCGAATTTGCGTCGGTAATGGCCCATGAAATTTCTCACGTCAGCCAGCGCCATTTTGCTCGCGGCATCGATGAAGCCCAAGCCGGCCGCGTGCCGCAAATGGCAAGCCTATTGGCAAGCGTTATCGTCATGGCAACGTCGGATGCAGGACACGGCGCCGCCGCGCTTGCCGCCGCTCAGGGTCGCGCGCTAGAAAACCAGCTTCGTTTTAGCCGCAGCAACGAAGCCGAAGCCGATCGCATCGGCCAGGACACGATGTTCAACGCAGGCTTTGACCCCGAGGGCATGTCGTCTCTCTTCGAGCGCCTGATCGCAATTAATCGCTTCGGTCGACGACCTCCAGAATTTCTTCTGTCGCATCCGGTAACAGAGTCGCGGATTTCAGATGCAAGGAGTCGCGAATTTCGCTACCCCGAGCGATCTTATCAAGAGGACCTTGAGTACCAAATTGTGAGAGCTCGCGTCGTAGGGCACTACGCTGAGGACAAAGGCGCCTTAGTAAATGAAATGCGCAGAGCGCTCACTAACAGTACAAATTCCTTTACTCGCGACGCTAACCGCTACGGCCTGGCTGTCGCCCTTTGGGAGGCAGGAAATTACGCAGGCGCGAGCGCAACACTGGCTCCGCTGCTCTCAAAAGAGCCCAACAGAATTAGCTATGTCGTGACGCAGGCTGAAATATTAACAAAACAGAACGAGCCAGGTCAGGCGCGCGAGTTTTTAACGCGACACCTGCAGATCAATCCTAACAATCACGCGCTCACCACAGCGTATGCCGAGGCGCTAATTGCGGCGCGAAACTACAATGAAGCGGCAGAAGTATTGCAACGCCACGCGGTATTGCGTCCGGACGATCATCACCTGTGGGCTATGCTTGCAGAGACGCAAGGTCAGGCGGGAAATATTAGCGAGGTGCATCAAGCGCGGGCCGAATATTTTAGACTGCTTGGAGACTTTCGTAACGCGCGCCAGCAGCTTCAATTCGCGCTCAGAATAGAGGTTGATCAGGGGTCTGGCGCGGCGGTTGAGGCAAGGCTTCGCGAGCGTATCAATACCCTCGAAGACCAGCAACGCGCATTGCAGGGCTAGCTAAGCTTTACCTCTTACCTTTAACGCGTTTTCAGCGGCAAAATCGAGCATTCGCTGCAGTGGTTGCATTGCTCTTTCACCTACTGCCGCGTCAACAAACACTTCGTTAGTCAACGCTCCTCTGATCGACGTCGCCTGAATCTCTTCAAGCGCTGAGAGCAAGGTTGGCAGAGTATTCATACCCATCCATGGACAGCTAGCACAGCTTCTGCAGGTAGCTTCGTTACCCGCAGTAGGCGCGACTATAAACTCTTTCTCGGGTGAAAGTTGCTGCAATTTGTGAAAAATTCCGCGATCAGTGGCAACAATAAACTGCGCGTTAGGTAACGACTGCGAGGCTTTAATAATCTGCGTGGTAGAGCCAACTACATCGGCAATTGCCAACACCTCCGCCGGTGACTCAGGATGCGCCAGCACAGCTGCGTCGGGATAAAGTGCCCGCATGTCTCGCAGACCCCGCGCTTTGAACTCTTCATGAACGATGCAAGCCGAATCCCAGAGCAGCATATCAGCACCTGTCGACTCGCGAATGTAACGCCCCAAGTGGCGGTCTGGCGCCCATAGTATTTTCTCACCGCGCTCCATTAAGTGCTCGACAATTTCCAGCGCAATGCTCGACGTCACCACCCAGTCGGCGCGCGCCTTAACCGCTGCCGAGGTGTTCGCATAAACAACCACCGTTCGGTCGGGGTTTGCGTCACAAAACGCGGAGAACTCATCAATTGGGCAGGCGATATCTAAAGAGCACGTTGCCTCAAGCGTTGGCATGATAACGCGCTTGTTTGGGCTTAAAATTTTCGCTGACTCGCCCATGAAACGAACGCCCGCAACGACCAATGTCGAGGCGGAGCAATCTCGGCCGAAGCGAGCCATTTCGAGACTGTCTCCAACAAAACCGCCACTCTCCTCTGCAAGATCTTGAAGCACGGGATCCGTGTAGTAATGCGCGACCATTTTTGCGCCGCTAGCGTTGAGCGCATCGAGAATACGTTGTTTATAGTCGGCGGTAGCTGCAGCACTGAGGGACTCCACCTGAAGCGTATTTATCTTATCGAGATAAGATTTCACAAGCTGAGTGTCGGCGGCTAAGCGTTCGGGAGTCACTGGGGATTGAGTGATTTCTTGCATGCTGCGCTCTCTGTCAGGGCCAATTAAGTCATTCTAACATGGCTATACGAATGCGGAGAACGAAGAGATTTGCCTAAGTTCCCTCGTCGCGATGCGAGGGAACTTAGACGAAGATCACGGGGAAAATGGTGGGCCGTGTGCGACTCGAACGCACGACCAATTGGTTAAAAGCCAACTGCTCTACCGACTGAGCTAACGGCCCGTGAAGGGGCGTCATAGTACTATCAAATCAAAAAAAGACAAGTCAGAATCGACATTTTTTTCGATTATTTAGCGATAACGCGTAGGATCTTGCGACTGTGCATCGGCGAAGCCTTTTGTTCTCAGTCTGCAGCTATCGCAGAGACCGCATGCGCGCCCTTCGGCGTCTGCTTGGTAGCATGAAACTGTGGCGGCGTAATTAACTCCGAGCTTTAGTCCCACGCCAATAATCTCTGCTTTAGTTAAGTCTATTAACGGCGTTCTGAGCACAATATTTTTGCCTTCGACTCCCGCTTTGGTTGCAAGATTAATCAGTGATTGAAACGCATCAATATACTCGGGCCGGCAATCAGGATAACCAGAATAATCTAACGCATTCACTCCAATAAAAATTGCCTCGGCTTCGACAACTTCGGCCCAGGCAAGTGCGTAACTCAAAAATACGGTGTTGCGAGCCGGAACGTATGTCACTGGAATGCCCGAGGTCTCCTCTTCGGGCACTGCGATACTGCGATCTGTTAGCGCCGACCCGCCGATAGCCCCCATGTCTATGGGCAACGTTTTATGAGCGATAACACCTGCGGCCTCAGACAGCTCTGCAGCTGCATTGAGCTCGCTCGCCGAACGTTGACCGTAATCGAAACTGAGCGCGTAACAGGCGTAGCCCTCGGCCTGAGCGATAGCTAAGCAGGTCGCCGAGTCGAGTCCGCCGGAGACAAGGACAATGGCCTTCTTCATTCTCTCGATTTCCTTGAGTGGATCATAGGAGGCTGGCATTAAACGCCTTTTTCATCGCCCCAAATTTGCTTGTGGAGTTGCAATTGCATCCGCACCTTAAGCCTGTCCTCGAGCACCCACTGCGCGAGTAGTGCGGGCGCAAGCTCCTCATAGGAGGGTGAAAACAGAATATCGTCTACCCGCGATCCCAGATCATGCATGTGAACCTGAGCCTTCGACCATTCATAGTCACCGCGATCGCAGATAACAAATTTAACCTGATCTTTAGGACGCAGCAGGGGAACGTTGGCGAGCAAATTCCTATCGCATTCGCCCGAGGCTGGGGTTTTGAGATCAAGGACAATAGACACGCGATCATCTACGTCATCGATTGGCATTGCCCCTCCAGTTTCCAAAGAGACTTGGTAGCCGGCATCGCAAAGTCTTTGCATAAGCTGAATCGCTGCAGGCTGAGCGAGGGGCTCGCCGCCCGTCACCGTGACATAGTCAGCAGAATGTTCGGCCACCTGCGAGAGAACAGAGTCGAGCGAGTGCTGCTTCCCTCCTTCGAATGCATAAGCCGTATCGCAGTAGGTGCACCGCAGCGGACAGCCAGTGAGTCGGACAAAAACAGTCGGACGACCGACGGTGCGCGCCTCGCCTTGCAGGGAGTGGAAAATTTCGGTTAGGCGTACACTCAGACCACTACTCACAGCGATAGCAGTCGGGTGTCGGCGAGGTTCGCAACCCCTGTGTTGGGAAAGCGACGCTTGATATCGTTAAGCATCTGCCTTGCGCGCTGGATATTTCCCATACCCTGATAGGCAAGGCCTAATCCGTACATCGCATCGGGTAACTTACTCGAATCCGCGTACTGCTCTAGGATTATTTCATAGGCGCTGCGCGCTTCTTCGAAACGCTCGAGATAGAGGTAGGCCTGCCCTTTCCAATAATGCGCATTGGTCACGAATCGTCCCTCGGGATACTGTCCAAGATACTGATCGAATTCGGCGATAGAGCGCTCGAAGTGGCTGTTAATAACTGAATCGTAGGCCATCTGATAGAGCTGCTGCTCACTGAGCACGGCCGGCTGCAATGAAGGCCGTGTAGAGGCGTTTGGCGAAGGCTGAGAAGACTGAGAGGACGCCTGATTCACTGCGGACGTTCTACCTTGAGCACGCTGTTCTGTAGCAGGAGGTGCTGTCTGCGGTGCCGCCACCTCAAGATCGCTTAGCCTCTGATCGACATCGGTATAGCGATTAAGCGAATCTCGCTGCAGCTTCTTAATTTCAAAGCCTTGTTCGTCCAGTTGCCCGCGAAGTGCTTGAATCTCAGCCTGAAGCTGGCGATTCTGATCCAACAATAACGACATTGCATCATTGGACGATTGAGAGAATGCAGTCTGTGCTGCTGCCACAGCGGTCAATAGCGTGATAGCTACACTTACCCTAAATGCCCTTCCGTAGAGCGACCGGTGGGTTGTGACAGTCTGGGTATGACGTAAATTCATGGCTGCGCCGAGCTCCAAAGGGAATGACTAGACCGCGTAGTTTAGGCGAGCCATACGCTGAGGGCAACGCGCCGACACATTTTTAGCGCGCGACGACTTCAACCCGGCGATTGCGATTGTACACACTCTCGGATTGGCCAGTCATAGCAGGCCTTTCTTCGCCGTAACTAACCACTTCGATCTGTGAGCGCGAAGCTCCATTGACGATCAGGTAGTTGAGAATACTGTTCGCTCGACGCTCGCCTAGTGCTAAGTTGTATTCACGAGTTCCGCGCTCGTCGGCGTGTCCTTCTAAGCGCAACCGCTTGCTAGGATTAGCGGACAGATCGCGCGCGTGATAAGTCAATGTTTCTCTGTCAGCGCCACGGAATTCAGCAATATCAAAGTCGAAATAAAACACCGTTTGGCGCAGCGCATTTTCTGCTTGAATTTGCTCGGCACTCAAGCGGCCGCTTGTGCCAGCGCCACTTGCTTGCGCAGCCGAAGAAGTCGATTCACTCGAAGTGCTGCTCATAGACCCGGCGTCAGTCACTTCTGTTTCAGCATCACTCGATGATTTACAGGCCGAAAGGCTTACGAGCGCCAAACCGATTACA
>Ga0181599_1004414_pt1 | contig 11297 bp, 10 predicted proteins | sample 041ome_3_FD_148658 | JGI IMG/M metagenome (GOLD analysis project Ga0181599, IMG submission 148658) | Coastal salt marsh microbial communities from the Groves Creek Marsh, Skidaway Island, Georgia - 041405US metaG (spades assembly) | ecosystem: Environmental > Aquatic > Marine > Intertidal zone >...
TTAATTAAAAGCGAGGATATACTATTATAATTCTTTAATTACAATAGTTAAAAAGGCAATAAATTTTAGTTTTTTAAATGTTTTCAGTAATTTTTCCAGGCCAGGGTTCACAATTAGTTGGAATGGGGCAAGAGTTCTATGACAAGTATGATCTTGTGAAAAAGTTATTTAAAGATGCTGACGAAATACTTCAATTACCTTTATCTAAGCTAATATTAGAAGGCCCAAAAGATGAATTAGACTTAACTATTAACACTCAACCAGCTATTTTTCTTATTAGTTACTCAATTTTTAATATTGTTAAAAATAAATTTAATATTGATTTAAATAAAGCAAGATATTTTGCAGGACATTCTTTGGGTGAATATTCTGCACTATGCACTGCTGGATATTTAAGTTTTGAGGATACAATTAGAATATTAAAAATCAGAGGAGAAGCAATGCAAAATGCAGTTCCAAAAGGGGAGGGTGGGATGATTGCAGTTTTAGGCTCAACTGTAGAAATAGTTGAAAAAATTTTAAAAGAAAATGAAAATGAATTTAAAATTCAAATAGCAAATGATAATTCTGATGGACAGTTAGTCTTAAGTGGAAAATCAAAGGATCTTGAAAAACTTACGGTTATTTTAAAGTCAAATAACATTAAAAATATAAAATTACCAGTTAGCGCTCCTTTTCATTGTGCTTTAATGAACAGAGCAACAAATATTATGAGCTCTGAAATTGCAAAACTTAATTTCAAAGACTCACATATCAAGTTAATTTCTAACGTAACAGCTAATGAAATTAAAAATGTTAATGAATTGAAAGAATTATTAATTAAACAAATTGAAAATAGAGTTAGATGGAGAGAAATTATTATTAATATGATTAATGGTGGTGTAAATCAATTTATAGAAATTGGACCAGGCAAAGTATTATCTGGTTTAGTTAAAAGAACAAATAAAGAGGTTCAAATAAATACAATAAATAACGAAAGTGACATTGAAAGTCTTAAAATATGAATGATTTAAAAAATAAGAATATTATTGTTACGGGAGCTTCTGGTGGTATAGGAAACGCTATAGTCAAAAAATTATATGAGTCTGGTGCAAATATTTTAGCTTCTGGAACTAGAATAGAAAAATTAGAGGAACTAAAAAAAAGTTTTAGTGAAATAAAAATTTTAAAATTTGATATTTCTAATAATGAAAAGATTGAGGAGTTTGTTGAAAATGCAACTAATAAACTTGGAGGTGGCTTAGATTGTATGATTAATAACGCAGGAATTACACAAGATAATTTAGCAATAAGAATGAGTATTGATGAATGGAAAAGAGTTATTGATATAAATCTAACATCAACATTTTTAATGAGTAAATTTGCTATTAAAAAAATGCTAAAAAATAAATCTGGAAAAATTGTCAATATTACTTCTGTAGTAGGCCATACTGGCAATGTGGGTCAGGCAAACTATACAGCTTCTAAAGCTGGTATTGTCGCAATGTCTAAAAGTCTTGCAATTGAATATGCTAAAAAAAATATAAATATAAATTGTATTTCTCCAGGTTTTATTCAAACAGCCATGACAGACAAGATAGATGAAAAATTTAAAGACGTTATAATTTCAAAAATTCCATCAGCTAGACTCGGAGAGCCTGAGGATATCGCAAATGCAGTTCTTTTTTTAACCTCAAACCAATCTGACTATATTAATGGTGAGACTTTACACGTTAATGGCGGTATGTATATGGCTTGACAAAATAAGTTTTTAAACTATTAAGATTTTATAACAAAAGGATCAATATGTCAGAAGATGTATCAAGCAAAGTAAAAAAAATTGTAGCAGATCACCTAGGTATAGATGAGTCAAAAGTTACTGAAGAGTCTAGTTTTATAGACGATTTAGGAGCTGATAGCTTAGATACTGTTGAATTAGTAATGGCTTTTGAAGAGGAGTTCGGATCAGAAATTTCTGATAGTGAGGCTGAAAAAATTTTAACAGTTGGTGATGCAGTTAAATTTATTGAAGGTAAAGCAAACTAAATTATTCAATGCCCAGTGAACAGGATGGGGTAATGGTTATATTATCATCTCCATCTGGAGCTGGAAAAACGACTCTTGTCAATATGTTATCTAAATTAGATAACTTTGATGTATCAATTTCACATACAACCCGCCGACCAAGACCAAGCGAGGAAAGTGATAAAGATTACTATTTTGTTAATGAAGATGAATTTAAAAGATTAATTAACAATCAGGAATTTCTGGAATATGCAAAAGTTTTTAATAATTATTACGGTACAACAAGAACTCCAGTTATAGATAAACTTAATAAAGGTAAAAATGTTCTTTTTGATATAGATTGGCAGGGCGCAGATCAGATTAAGAATAAAAAATTAGATTATAAATTAATAACTTTTTTTATACTTCCACCAAGCAAAGAAATTTTATTTGAAAGACTTTCAAATAGACATGTGAAGGATAAATTAATTGCCGAGGAAAGAATGAAACAATTTAGCCGTGATGTACTCCACTGGATTAATTATGATTATGTTGTGATAAATGATGACTTAAACAAGTGTTATTCAAAAATCAGTAATTTAATATATGCTGAAATAAATAATGGTTCAAAAGATTATGACTCAGAATTTATTCGTAGACATGTAGATAAATTAACTTCATAGACTTTCATATTCTTTAGCCAAACTATAATAAGTCAAAAAATCTAAATTTTGAGGTCTTAAATTTAAATTAATTTCTAGTTTATTTATAATCTCATTATTACCATTAAAAATTTGATTGTACGGTTTTTTGATCATTTTTCTTTTATGATTAAAAAATATTCTAGTTATTTTTTCTAAATTTTTTGGATCATTAATTTTAAAAAAATCATATTTTGGTTTAAAATGTAAAAGTGTACTGTCGACTTTAGGTCTAGGTGAGAAGCTATTTGGGCCGATTTCACAAATTTTTTCAATGTTTAGTTTCCAATTTGAAATTATCGCCAATCTACCATAATTTGAAGTATTAAACTTAGCAATTATCCTATCAGCTACTTCTTTTTGGAACATTAGTACCAATTCATCAAACCAAAAATTATCATGATCAAGATTTATAATCCATTTACATAATATTTCTGTCGAAATATTATAAGGTAAATTTCCAAACACGACTAATTTTTTATCGGTTAGATTTTTTTCATTAAATTTTAAAATATCATCATTTATAATTGTAATTTGATTACTAAAATTTTCATTTAATAATTTTGATAGCTCATAATCTTTTTCAATTACAAACAGTTTTTTTGGTTTTTCTTTAAGAATTGCTTTTGTGAGATTACCTGTACCTGGACCAATTTCTAAAACAGATCTATCTTTAATAGTTCCAGAGTTTATAATTGTTTTTATTATATTTTCATCAACCAGAAAATTTTGACCTAAGCTTTTTTTGGCTTTGTACACTTAATTGTCTAAAAATTTTAAACACTCAATTAAACTTCGAGGATTGGATAAATTCTTACCCATCATGCTTTCATTGGGTCCATGATCTGGAGAAAGTCTTAAAAAAGGTAATCCGATTGTAATGTTCGTTGCATTATATTCATAAAGAGTTTTCATTGGTGTAAGTACCTGATCGTGATACATTCCAACAATTAAATTAAACTTTTTTCTATTATTTTTTAAAAAAATTGTATCTGCTGCTATAGGCCCTTTTATATTTACTTTTTTTTTTAAAAATCTGACTGCTGGTTTAACTATTTGTTTATCTTCATCATAGCCGCTTATAGTTTCACAGTGAGGATTAATACCAGTAACAGCTATTCTAGGTGAATAATTAAAATATTTATTATAAAAACTATTTATCAGTAATATTTTATCAATTATTAATTTTTTTGTTAAAGTTTTTGAAACATTCTTAATAGGTAAATGTGTCGTAATTGGACATACTGATAATTTTTTATTATAAATTAACATAGCATATTTTTTAGTTTTTGTTTTTTTTACTAAATATTCAGTGATACCTAAAAAATTTTTTTTTAAAAAAGATTTTTTAGATATTGGCCCATTTATTAACTTATTAGTTAAACCTTTTTTTATTAAATCAAGAGCCACTTCAAAACAATTTTTAATATATTTGTTTGAATTACTTGAAATTTTTTGAAATGGTTTAGAGCTAGAGTAATTAATATCAATAATATTTATTTTAGTATTATTTAATTTTAATTGATTGATATTCTGAGAATTCAAAATTTCAAAAGGAAATTTCATTTTTAATTTTTTCATTTGGAGTTCAAGTATATTTTTTGAGCAAATTAATATTATTGGGCTTTTATATTTTTTATTAATTAGTGATTTAATAAAAATTTCTATAAAAACGCTATTAGGCTCTCCTGCAACAATTAGAATAGGTTTATAATTCTTCATTTATTATAGATTCTTTTTTAATTTTGTTAAAATAAATATTTGAATAATTATTAAGTTGTTCATTTCTTCTTAAACTTATTATTTCATTAAGTTCTTTATCTAAATCAAAGTTTTTACTTTCAACAAATCTTATATCGTTAATTTTTAAAATTAAAAACCCTCCAGGGACAGTTATTGGTTTTGTGTGATCATCGATATTTAAATTATTCAAGCTATCCCTAATATTTTTATTAAGAGAATTTTCATCAAACCAACCAATTTCGCCACTGTTTTTAGTTGATGAATTTGAAACACTATGAATTAAAACTGCATTTTTAAAACCTTTTTCAATTATATCTGTTTCTATTAATTTTGTTTTTGTTTCAATACTTGCATTTAAAGGAATATTAAAAAATATTTCACTCAAAAAATATTCTTTTGATTTTTTAGAAAAATTTTTTATCAAATCATCTTTAATTTTTTTATCATTGATTTGAATTTTGTTGGAAAACTTTGATATTATTAGCTCATTCCAAATTATTTCAATAGAAATTTTTTTTTTAAGGAATTCAATATCTACATCCTGATTATTCAAATAATTAATAAATTGATCTATATTAATAAGATTTTGATTTTGATATATTGTCTCAATGTATCTATTTAAATATTTTTCTTCTAAAGTGAGTTTATTTGTATATTTTAATATTTCTTTGATTTTAATTTTTTCTTTAATCAAAGAATTTTTTGCTATCTCAAAAATTTTATTTTTTTCAAGATTTTTTAGATCTTGGTTTAAAGCTATTAGATAGTTAGTTTCATTATATATATCAATTGTTGTTATTAACTCATTGTTTACTTTTAAAAGAATTTTATTTTCAAAGCTATAAACAAAATTAAAGTTAAATATAATTATAATTAAATAAATAAAAAATTTTCTAAAAGTCATATTAATAATTCTAGTTACTAGAACTTACTTTTTTTTCAAATGTTGACAATGGAAATAGCGTTATTGAAAAAAATATTTGTTCATCAGGAGTTAAATCTCTATCTTGATAGTAAGTTTTCTTATATTTAATATTTGCTGCTAAACAATCATTTTTATATTCATATATTAAGTCATAATATTCTGTAAGATTTGTTTCTCTATTTCTTCTAGTATTAAAATAAAGATAATTATCCTCATAAAATTTTATTTCAGTAGTATTTTCAATTGAGTTTGATTGACCAATCTTACCATTTGTCTCTATAAAATTAAATTTTGTCTTAAAATTATTATTTTTATACGTTGCAGCAATACTATTATATTCAAAATTTTTATAATTATTATCTAAAGAAAAATCATAATTAAGAATATAATTATCAGACAAAGTATATTCAGCTGATCCCACTAAGTTAGAACTTTTTTCACCTATGCCACTTGAGTTAGGAATTCTTTCTTGTACTTTATCTCTAAATACAGATGCCAAGCTATAAGAAAAATATTTGTTGATGTCATTAATACTTTCTTTTTTATAGGCAATACCGGCAGTCAAAGATTTACCTTCTTCAAAAGAATCTCCCCCTATACTTAATCTGTCGATTGAAAATATGTTGTCAGAATTTATTGATCTACTCACACTAGAGTAATCTTTCATTTGACCAGTATTAAATCTAAATGATAATTTTGGCGTTAAATAATTGCTATAATTATCCTCTAATTTTATTAGCGGATAGCTTGTTTCAAAATTATAAATACTTGATATTTCTGATTGAAGACTATTTTTGTAGCTCGAATAATTTTTTCCAATAGAGTTTAAATTTTTAAAATAAATACCAAAATTGTTCACTAAACCCAAGTTTGAAATAAAATCATTACTTAAAAAATTTAAATCGTTATTTAATACAGTTTGCATACTATTTGTATTTTGTAGATTGTTATATCCAGTCGATGAAAAATTAAAATTGCCAAGATTAAAATTCAAAATACTTTTATTAAAATTATAATAGGGTAAGATATATTGATATCTATCACTATTTAGCCCTGATAAATTTTCTGTAGCAGAAATTTTAGCTTCAAAACTAGATTTGTCTGTATTAAAATTTAACCTTAAACTAGAAGTAAGACTATCTGGAGATGGTTTAAGTTCTTTGTCAATTAAATTTGTATCAAATATTTTGAGGTATGTATCATTTGTAACCTTTTCTATATTTAAATATAAATCACTATTCTCAAATTTTGATAGATTGAGATCTAAGTTATATCTTGCAAATAAATGTGAAATACTATTACTTTTAGTTGATGTTTTTGACTGATAACCTCTAACATGAGCAAGGTCAGCAATAAAAGAAGAAGATTTGTTTTTTTGTCTATACTCTGTTTGCAACATATTAATATCAGAATCAAAAAATGTTGGTGTTATTGTCATATCTTTATTTTCAGAAATAACATTAAAATATGGTAAAATTATTGATGAACCTAATATTTCTGAGCTATTAATTTGAGGCATTAATAATCCACTTTGTCTTTTTACAGTTGGATCTGGATGAAAGAATTTCGGAAAATATAAAACTGGAACATTATAAACATGTAAAAAAGCATTATTATAGATTATTTGTTTTTTGCTTTGATCATGAGTAATTTTTTTAGATCGAATATGCCAAGCGGGACAATTGTCATTAAAGCCACAACTTGTGAAAATTCCTTTGTTAATTACTGTGATATCATTATTTTTTGATGAAGAAATCCCATATATTCGTGGATCATTTTCACTTAAATAAAATTCATCTTCCTCATCAAAGCTTAATTGAACAGAGCCTAAATTACGACCAAAGGTGTTTTTTTTTAGAAATATTTTTGTATCAGATGCATTATAATTTTTTGTTTTAAGATTAAAAATAGCATCTTTATATTCAAAAAAATCCCTTTCTTCTGGATATTTTGTATAATCAGAAATTACATTAATATTTTTTCCTTTTAAAAGACTTTCTTGAATAAAAAATTTGAATTCATCTAAAGTATATTGATTTAGATTATTGTCTTTGATTATAGTATGATCTGAAGAAAAAAGTTCTTTTTCATTTCTTAAAAATGTAACATTTTTTGACACAAAATCATATTTTGACTTTATTATTGCTTTTGTTTTTCCTTTTATAAAAATTTTTTCTAAATTTTTTAAATATGTTATGTCATTAGCAAAAACTTTGTAATCATTTATTTGATCATCAATCTCGACATTTCCAAAAGCATTAAGAATATTGGTTGATTTGTTAAATTCAAATCTATCAGCTTTTATTATTAAACCACTATCTGATGTAGCGGTGCCTCTTTTTAGTCCTTTAAAAATATTTCCATTACTTGTAATTTCTATCTCTGTTATGTCAAAATTAAATGGCTCTTTTGAATACACCTTAAACGTAAGAAAAAAAATAACCAAGAGAATGCTTAATATAGAAGATTTGTGATTATTTTTCATTTAAATTTAACAAAAGGAAAAAATTTGTGATACTTACAATTAGTAATGGCACGCCAATAGATAAAATTAAAGAAATTTTTTCAATATTTCCAAGGATATTAAAAAAATTAAATAAATAATAAATTAAAACTGAAAAAAATAATCCTATACTTATTTTTAATGAAGTACTTTTATACTTTTTAGTACTAAACATAATTATTGAAGATAAGATTGTCATCAAAACAAAATATATAGGATAAGTTAATATTTTTAATATTTGCATATTAACTTCGGTAATAGAATAATTTAATTGTTTATAATTTTTTCTTAATTGTAAAAGTTTTAACAAAGATAAAGAGGATAAATTAGAAAATAAATTTTGAATTTTTTTGTAATCAAAATTAGATAAAATTTTTTGATCATTTAATTCTAATTGTTCATTATTTTGAAAAACTACTGGATTATAAATTATCCATTGTTTATTTGTTATATCCACTTTTTCACTTTTGATATTTCTTAATATATTATAATTTTTATCATATTCTGTAATAAAAATATCTAATAAGTAATTGTTATCAATTTTTGAGGCATTAATAATTTTAATTTTATCATCAATTACATCTTTAATCCAAAGACCATTTTTAGTAATTACAGCTAAATGACTTTCCTCACTTGTGTGATTACTTTTAATCTTTATATAAATATTTTTTAAATTTGAAGATATACTGTAAAAAAAGGTAATTATAAAAATACCAATTAATAAAGTGAAAAAACTAATTATATTTAGTATTGTGGTATTTTTTAAACCTGAATATTTAAAAATTTGAATTTCATTATTACTAAATAGTGCAACAAAGAACATCTGAGTGGATATCAAAAAAATAAAAGGAAAAATATCAAAAATTAGAGAAGGTGTATTCAGTAAAGCCATATATATTGGTAAAAAGTAATCTACATCATATGATTTATAAAACTCTAATTCACTTAGGACATTTAAAATTATCACCAAACTGCTAATTATAAAAAATACATAACAAATAGAATTAAAAAAAGCTTTCAATAGAAATTTAATATAAGTTTTCATATTAAAAAAATTTTTTAGTAAATTTAAATTTAAAAATATATAATAAATATAAATAAAGTGTTAAAATCAAAATTAATGGCAAAAAGATAATACTTAAATTTTCATTAAAATTATCTTTTACAATTTTTAGTGTAGACTCTGAAAAAATGATAACAAAAAATCCTAATAAAAAAACTATATACTTAATTTTTAAATAATTTTTATCTTCTTTGTTTTTGATTATTAATAATAGTGCAATTAATATTAATATGGGTAAATAGAAAGGAATTAATAATCTTTTGTATAGTTCTTTATAAATATTTCTTATTCCACTTTCACTGCAGTTGTGTTGATTAAATTCATTTATTTTTTGTGAAATATTTAATTTTAGATCTAGGATATTATTTACACAAATAAACATATCAGTAGTTGACATTTCTTGGATTTTATTCACTCCAATTAACCCAGTATCATTGTCTAAAAAATAAAAATCTGATTTAGAGAAGGTAAAATTTGAGATTTTATTGTCATTTTTATTGATTGTTTGCCCTTCGTATAATTGCAAAATATCTTTACTTTCTCTTTTTATAAACTCTCCTCTCTTTGCCATGGTAATTTGAAATGAGTTTTCACCCATATCTTTTTTAATATAAACATTTAACAAATTATTATTTGCATCTTTTTCGTCTATATAAACAGTTAAATTTCTGATTGTATCATTAAATTTTTTTGGTTTAAAAAGACTTTCAGTAAATTTTAACTCAGAACTTCTTATTAGCTTTCTAGAAATATCTTGAAAACTTGGCACTATAAAAGTTGTTAAAAATAATTGTAAAATTAATATTATTATCGATAAATTAAAAAAAAAATTTACAAATTCAATTTTGTTAATTCCAATATTCCATAAAATCATTAATTCGTTATTAGATTCATATTTTGAAATTATGTAATAAACACTAAAGAAAATAACAAATGGTATTAGTTTAGATAATATTTTTGGAAAATTAAGTAAAGTATAATTGAAATAAATCATAAAATCTCTTCCATCTTCAACAATTAAATCTAAATAATTTACAGCTTGAAAAACTAAAATAATTATCGAAGAACTAAAGAGTGCAATTAAAGAAAAAACAGTTAAGTCTTTTAATATACCTCTATACAGGATTTTTTTCATTGAATTATAATATTTCTGGTCTTATATATCATTTAAACTCATCTAATTATAAAACTTATGATCATAAATATAAAATATAATAAAGCCATAAATAATAAATTAATCACAAATTATGCTTTATTCTCAAGAGAAAATTACAATATCGATTTTTTAAAAAGCTATTTTTCAGATTTAGAAATAATTAATATTAAAGAAATTATCAAAAATATAAACTTAAAAAAGAACATAATAAGTTTTAACTTAAATTCAAAAAAAAAAATATTTTTAATTAATATTAAAAAAAACCCAAATAATTATGAAATTGAGAATTTAGGAGCAGAATTCTTTGAATTTATAAAAGAACTCTCTATTAAAAATTTATTTATTAACGCTCAAACCATAGAAAAAGAAAATAAGAATTTTATAAGTCATTTTTTACATGGATTAAAATTAAGATCCTATGAATTTAATATTTATAAATCTACTAAAGGTGAAAAAGTTATAAACTTAAATGTATTATTAAAATCTAAGATATCTAAAGAAAATGAGATAAAGTTTAAATCGATAGAAGTTGGAACTAATTTTGCAAGGGATTTAGTCTCTGAACCACCAAACGTTTTATTTCCAAAAGAATATGTTAATAGACTTTTAAAATTAAAAAAATTTGGGGTTAAGGTTACTGTTTATAACGAGTCAAAAATGCAAAAACTTGGTATGCACTCTTTATTGGGTGTAGGTCGAGGAAGTTCTAAAGAATCTTTCTTAGTCACTCTAGAATGGTATGGAAATAAAAAAAATAAAAAATCTCCTCTGTCATTTGTAGGTAAAGGTGTGTGTTTTGATACCGGTGGTATTTCTCTTAAACCAGCAAAATTTATGGAAGAAATGAAATATGATATGGCAGGTTCAGCTGTAGTATCAGGTTTAATTCAAAGTTTAGCTATAAGAAAGGCAAAAGTTAATGCTATTGGAGTTGTAGGATTAGTTGAAAATATGCCAGGAGGAAACGCACAAAGACCTGGAGATATTGTAAAAGCATATAATGGTAAAACAATTGAAGTTCTAAATACAGATGCTGAAGGAAGATTGGTATTGGCAGATGCTCTAAGTTTCACAGAAAAAAAATTTAAACCAAAATTTATTATTGATTTAGCAACTTTAACAGGAGCAATTATTATTTCATTAGGTGAAGAATATGCTGGATTGTTCTCTAATAATGATGAGTTATCAAAAAAATTATCTGAGGTAGGGGAAAAAGTTAATGA
>Ga0181599_1004416_pt1 | contig 11294 bp, 10 predicted proteins | sample 041ome_3_FD_148658 | JGI IMG/M metagenome (GOLD analysis project Ga0181599, IMG submission 148658) | Coastal salt marsh microbial communities from the Groves Creek Marsh, Skidaway Island, Georgia - 041405US metaG (spades assembly) | ecosystem: Environmental > Aquatic > Marine > Intertidal zone >...
TTGGTTCTGTTTCTGATATACCTAAAAATTTCAAAAATCCTAAAATAGTCGCTTGCACTGATGGTGTTGGAACAAAAATTGAAATTGCTAATGAATTAAATAAATTTGATACAATTGGAATTGATTTAGTTGCAATGAGTGTCAATGACTTGATAGTTCAGGGAGCTCGTCCTTTAGTCTTTTTAGACTATATATCCATTAATAAAATTAATCTTAAAAAACTTAAATCTATTATCAAAGGAATAGTCAAAGGTTGTGATATTTCCGGCTGTGAATTAGTTGGAGGTGAAACAGCAGAAATGCCTGGAACGTATGAAAAAAATAAATTTGATATAGCTGGATTTGCTGTAGGTTTAGTTGATCAGAACAAACTACTAAATAAAAATAAAATTAAAAAAAATGATTTAATTTTAGCAATTCCCTCTAGTGGACTTCACTCTAATGGATTTTCATTAGTTAGATATGTAATTAAAAAAAACAAAATTAATATTAAAAAAAATAATTTTTTAAAAAAAGAATTACTAAAACCTACCAAAATTTATGTGAATGAAATTTTAAATTTAATTGAAAAAAATTTGATCAATGGATGTGCAAATATTACTGGCGGAGGTATTGCGGATAATCTCCAAAGAGTGATCCCAGATAATTTAACTGCAGAAATAAATTTAAATATGATCAAACCAACTAAGATTTTTAAATGGTTAAAAAATAATAATATTGGAGATAGTGAAATGCTTAAAACTTTTAATTGTGGTGTAGGTTTTTGCTTGATTGTAAAACCACAAAATTTATCAAAAGTTAAAAAATATTTTTTAAAAGAATTTCAACCATATATAATTGGAAAAATTACTAAAGGCACAAATAAAATTAAATTAAATGATAGAATACAGTGGTCCTAAAAAAATAAAAACAGCAGTTTTTATTTCTGGAAGAGGTAGTAACTTAAAAAATTTAATAAAATTTTCAAAACAAAGAAATTTTCCTATCTCTATAGATTTAATTATTTCAAATAATGCTAAAGCAAAAGGGCTAATTTATGCAAATAATTTTAAAATTAAAAAAAAGGTTTTCAATTTTAGTAATAAAATAATTGCTGAAAAAAAAATTTTATCTTTATTATTTAAAAATAAAATTGAATTAATATGTTTGGCTGGATTTATGAAAATTCTTTCTAAATCATTCATCCAAAGATTTAATGGTAAAATATTAAATATTCACCCCTCTTTACTACCAAAGTACAAAGGTTTGGACACCCATGCTAGAGCTCTTAAAAATAATGATAAATATTCTGGTTGCACAGTTCATCTAGTTAATTCAAAACTTGATTCTGGAAAAATAATTTTACAAAAAAAAGTTAAGATTTATAAAAATGATAATATAAAAACACTCTCAAAAAGAGTTTTGAAACAGGAACATAAATTATATCCTGCAGCAATAAAAAAGATTGTTTAATTAATCTTTAAAAAAGAAATCTATTTCAATTTTTGCATTGTCGATGCTATCGGATCCATGTACTGAGTTTTTATCAATCGAAATACCGTATTTTTTTCTAATTGTGCCATCTCTAGCGTCTTTAGGGTTTGTTGCACCCATTAAATCTCTATTTGCTAATACTGCATTTTCTTTTTCTAAAACCATTACAACAATTGGCCCAGAAGACAAATATGTACATAAATCATTATAAAATGGTTTGGTTTCATGAACTTTGTAAAATTTCTCTGCTTCAGATTTTTCAATTTGAATTTTTTTTTCTTTTAATATTCTAAAACCCTTATTTTTGAACATCTCCTTAATTTCATTATCTAAATTTCTTTCAACTGCATCAGGTTTAATAATAGATAATGTTTGTTCCAAATTACTCATAATAGTCCTCTATTAGTTGATTTAATAACCTTACTCCAAATCCAGTGGCACCACCTGGATTTAAATTTGCTGCTTTTTTTGAAAAAGCCATTCCTGCAATATCTAGATGTGCCCAGGGTGTTTTTTCTACAAATCTTTGTAAAAATTGAGCTGCTGTTATAGATCCAGCTCCACCTGAATAATTAATATTTTGAATGTCTGCAATATTTGAATTTATTAACTTGTCATAATTTTTATGTAAAGGTAACCTCCAAACTTTTTCATTAACTTTTTCTCCAGCTTCAAATAGTTTTTTTGATAACTCATCATTATTTGAAAATAAGCCGGCATATTCTTCTCCAAGTGCTACAATTATTGCACCAGTCAAAGTAGCTAAATCTATAATAAATTTAGGTTTAAATTTCTTTTCTGTAAAACTTAAAGCATCAGCTAATACCAATCTTCCTTCAGCATCAGTGTTTAAAACTTCTATAGTTTTACCGTTAAATGCTCTTACAATATCCCCTGGTCTTTGAGCATTACCACCAGGCATATTTTCTACTAAACCAACAACTCCTACAGCATTAACTTTAGCTTTTCTAATTGCTAGTGTTTGTATTAATCCTGCAACAACAGCTGAGCCCGCCATATCATATTTCATTTCTTCCATAAATTTTGCTGGCTTTAAAGAGATACCACCTGTATCAAAACAAACACCTTTACCAACAAATGAAAGAGGAGATTTTATATTTTTTTTATCTCCTTTCCATTCAAGAGTTACTAAGAATGACTCCTTGGCACTTCCTTTTCCCACACCAAGTAATGAGTTCATACCTAATTTTTTTAATTTAGACTCATTATATACTGTAACAACAATTCCTAATTTTTTTAGTTTTAAAAGCCTATTCACATATTCCTTGGGGAATAAAACGTTAGGTGGTTCTGAAACTAAGTCTCTTGCAAAATTTGTACCCGATTCAATTGCAAGATATTTTAAATCATACTTTTTAAAACCTATAATATTAATATTTATAATCTCATTTTCTTTTTTTGATTTATATATATTAAATTCATAAGATTTTAAGTTAATCCCATGTAAAAAATTATTAATAAAATTTTTAATTAATTGATTGGTATTTTCGACTGACAAATATACGTCTTTAAAATTATTTTTTTTTATAAAATCATAAAATTCTGCACCAAGATTCTCAGGAGTAAAGTTTCTATCTTTTTTAATTAGTATTAAGCTTTTTTTAGAGTTTAAATCGAAAGTAATAATACTTTGCTTGTATTTTTTTTTTAAAATTTGATTTATATAATTATATTCTTGGTTATTGAAATATTTTTTAATTTCTCTTAAATCAAATTTCTCATTTACAAATAATGCAAGGTTTATTGGACCAGTATTTTTGATTTTATTTAAATAATTTATTTTTAATTTCATGAATTTGTTTTTTTCAATCTATGATAGATGCTATATAGTTTAATTATATCATATTTCAATGAAAAAAATTTTATTTAAAAAAATATTATCTGATTGTTTATTATTTTTTTTTATTACTTTATTTAGTGCGAGTATAATTATATGGGTTTTTCAAGCTGTAAATTTTTTAGATATAGTAATTGACGATGGAAGAAGTTATTTAATTTATTTTCAATATACTCTCTTAACATTACCAAAGATAATTACCAAAATAATACCCTTTTCAATTTTTTTTAGCTTCACATACATAATAATGAGGTATGAACTTAATAATGAATTAATGATATTGTGGAATTTTGGAATTAATAAAATTAAATTAGTTAATTTTTTTTTAAAATTTTCTTTTCTTTTAATATTAATTCAAATTACTTTAACATCGATAATAATTCCTAAAACACAAGATTTAGCAAGATCTTTTATTAGGGAGTCTAAGCTAGATAACTATTCTCAATTTTTAAAATCAAAAAAATTTAATGATAACATAAAAGACTTAACAATTTACAGCGAAAATAAAGAAAATAACAAAATATTGAAAAATATTTATTTAAAGAGAAATCTTGGAAAAAATAATTTTCAAATAACTTATGCTCAAAGTGGTGAGTTTAAAAATTATAACAATGTTCAATATTTAATTTTGAAAAATGGAGAAACAATAAATTCGTTTAATAATAAATTTACAGTTTTTAATTTTTCAAAGTTTGAATTTAATTTAGATGAATTTAAAACAAATACAACTACTCAAATAAAAACTCAAGAAAACTCAACAGCAGACTTATTGAAATGTATTTCAAAACTTAATTACACAAAAATTTTTTTCATAAATGAAAATAAAAATAATGTTACAAACTGTAGTGTAGAGAATTTACCTAATATTCTAAAAGAGTTATATAAACGTTTAATAATTCCATTTTATCTACCAATACTTATTTTAAGTTCACTATCAATAATTTTATTTTCAAAAGAAAATAGCAATTTTTTAAAAATGAGGTTTTTAGTTTTTGCTTTTGGTTTTTTAATAATTCTATTTTCTGAACTAAGTATTAGATTTATAAATTTTTCTAAAATTAATAATATTGTTTTAATACTATTACCTGCATTTTTTTTAATATTTTTTTATACTTTATTAAATTTAAAATTTAACCATAAAATAAAATGAAAACTTATAAAAAATTCATAATACTTTTATTTTTAAAATCATTCTTTAACATTTTTTTAATTATGTTTAGTTTGGCTTTAATCATAAACTTATTTGCTGAATTAGATTTTTTTAAAAATTTCGATGTTTCTATATATTACCCACTTTTAATGTCCTTTATTAATTCCCCCGCACTTATGTTTGAAATGTTTCCATTTATATTTTTAATCTCAACTCAATTATTTTTTTTAAACTTATTTAACAATGATGAAATAAAAATTTTTAAATACAATGGGTTGAAAAATTCCAACATTATTCGTTTAATTTCTCTTACAAGTTTCATTTTGGGTTTATTTATAATAACTTTATTTTATAATTTTTCCTCAAACTTAAAAAATATTTATCTTGAGTTAAAATCAAATTATACAACCGATGGAAAGTATTTAGCTGTTATTACTAAGAACGGATTGTGGATTAAAGATAAGATTAATGAAAAAACACTAATCATTAATGCTTCGAAGTTTACAGAATACTATTTAATAGATGCATATATAAGTGAGTTTGATCAAGATTTTAAAATTATTAAAAATATTTCAAGTTCTAAAATAAATATTAAAGATAATCTCTGGATAATTGAAAATCCAAAAATATTTTTTAAAAATGAAATAGAGAATACAAATCAATTAAAACTTGAAACTAATTTTAATTCTGAAAAAATTAAAAATTTATTTTCTAACTTATCATCATTGTCTTTAATGAAATTAATTCAATTAAAAAAAAATTACAAGGAATTAGGTAATTCTTTGGTTGAAATTAACTTACAAATTCAAAAGATTCTATCTTATCCTATTTATTTATTATTAATGACTGTCTTATCTAGTATAATAATGTTTAATTCAAAAAAACTTAAAAGATCAAATATTAAGATTGTAGTGGGCCTCTTTATTTGTGTGATAATATATTATGTTAATAATTTTTTTAACGTACTTGGTTCAACAGAAAAAATTTCTGTAATAATGAGTATTTGGACACCAGTAATACTAATTTTTTTTATGAATTTTACAATGTTGAGAAAAATTAATGAAAAATAAAATTAAGCTAGTAATAAATTTGATAATTATTTATTTATTTCTAACAACATTTATAAAAAGTGAAGAACAGTTCATTTTTAATATAACTGAGTTTGAGATTTTAGAAAATGGTAAAATTTTTAAAGGGTCCAAAAGAGGTTTTGTAGAAAGCAATTCAGGTATCACAATAGAGGCTGATGAATTTTTATATGATAAAGATAATGAAATTCTAAAAGCTTCTGGACATGTAAAAATAGTTGATGAATTAAATGATTTAATTCTTAAAAGCGAATTAATCAACTATGATAAAAATTTAGAATTAATTACTGCAAAAAAAGATGTTGAGCTTATAGTGGGATTAAAATTTAAATTTTATACAAAAGAATTACAATACTTTAAGAATAAATCAGAATTACTATCAAAATATAAGTCTACAATATATGATGATATGTCTAACACATATGAGTTAGATAAGTTTAATTATTCTCTAAATGATAAAATAGTTAAAGGTATTAATATAGTTGCTAAAAACCAAGATGAAACGATCAATCTAAAAGATGGTATAATAAACCTAGATTCAAAAGAATTTATTGCCAGTGATACAAAAATTTTTTTAAAAAAAGATGTTTTCAATAATGCTGATAATGACCCTAGGATATACGCGTCTTCCTCAAAAAAAATTGATGATCAAATAATTTTTAATAATGCAATATTCACTAGTTGTAAGAAATATAAAGACAACTGTCCACCATGGAGTCTTCAATCAAAAAAAATTACACATAATAAGGTTAAAAAACAAATAATTTATGATGAATCTATATTAAAAGTTTATGGAAAACCGGTATTATATTTTCCAAAATTTTTTCATCCAGACCCAAGTGTTAAAAGACAATCTGGAATTCTTAAACCTATATTAAATAATTCTAATATTCTAGGTTCTTCAATTAATGTTCCCTACTTTCATGTCATCTCAGATTATCAAGATATTACATTTAATCCTACTGTCTTCGATGATAAAAAATTAATTCTACAAAATGAGTACAGACAAAAATGGGAAAAATCATCCTTAATAGCAGATTTTAGTTTAGTGAAGGACTATCTATCAAAAGATAATAAAAAAAAAAATATCACACATTTATTTGCGAATTTTGAAAGTGATCTTGACTTAAATACGTTTAATAAAAGTAAATTAAGTTTAAATATAGAAAAAGTAAATAATGATAGTTATTTAAAAGTTTTTGAGGGAAATTTATCGACAACTAATCTTAAACCAGATGACATCAATGTTTTGCAGAATGAAATTAAATTAAATTTAGAACATAACAAATTTGATTTAGAAATTGGCTTTAATTCTTTTGAAAATTTGCAATTAATAAATAGTGATAGATATCAATATGTTATGCCATATTATTATTACTCTGGATATAAAGTGCTAGAGAATTTTGACGGTGTATTAAATTTTTTATCTAATGGAACAAATAAATTAATCAATACAAATAATTTACAAACAAAAGTAATTAATGATATAAATTTTAATTCTTTAGAAAGTATTTCAAAGTATGGTGCTCAAAATAATTATGGCATTTACTTTAAAAATATAAATTCGCTAGGAAAAAAAGATCCAATTTATAAAGATACTGCTCAATCATTACTTACTAGTTTAATTGAATATAATTTACAATTACCACTTATAAAGCAAACACAAGATGCAAAAAAAACAATAACCCCAAAAGCATCTATCAGAGTAAGTCCAAATGATATGAAAGATTTTTCTAGTCTTGAAAGGCAAATAGATATTAATAATTTTTTTGATATTAACAGATTGGGTTTAGAGGATACATTTGAAAGTGGAAAATCTTTAACATTAGGATTGGATTACTTAAGTAAAAATAATCAAAATGATAATAAGTTTAATTTTCAATTAGGAACTGTAATTAGAGACAAAGAAAATAATGATCTGCCTTTATCAAGTTCGCTAAATCAAAAAAATTCTGACTTATTTGGAAAAATTAAATTTGACTTAAATGAAAGTTTAAATTTTAATTATGATTTTGGGATAGATAACGATTATTCTACATTCAAATACAACTCAATAGACACAACTTATTCAAATAATAATTTTGTTACTAAATTCAGATTCATTGAAAAAGATAATTTTACAGAAAAAATTAATTCTATTGAAAACATTACAACATATAACTTAGATTCAAATAATTCATTTAAATTTTCTACAAGAAGAAATAGGGAAATCAACTTGACTGAATATTATGATTTTGTTTATCAATATCAAAATGATTGTCTAACTGCGGGAATACAGTATAGAAAAAGTTTTTATAATGATAGAGATTTTCAGCCAAGCGAAGATATTTTGTTTACCATTTCATTAATCCCATTGACTTCATTTGAACAAAAAGTCAACTAATATGATATATTTTAGATTAATCACTTGCATAATTTCATTTTCATTATTTTTTTTTAACATATCTATCGCCAGCCAAAATAAAATTTTATTTAAAATCAATAATGAAATAATTACTAGCTACGATTTAATTATAGAGACAAAATACCTTAAGCTTATTAATAAAAACCTAGAGAATTTAGAAAAAAATCAGATAAATGATTTGGCATTAAATTCATTAATAAATCATTTAACTAAAAAAAATGAGATTTTAAAGTATAATCAGCTTTTAGAAATAGATGAAAATTATTTTAAAAATTTAATTAAAAATCTATATTCTGATTTAGGTTTAGACAGCGAAAAAGAATTTAAAAATTTTTTAAATAATAATAATCTTGAATATGATATATTAACAGAAAAAATCAAAATTGAGGCTCTATGGAATGATTTAATTTATTCAAAATATATTAGGGAAATAAAAATTGACAAAAGTAAAATTGCTGAAGAAATTAAAATTAAAAATAAGAATATAAAAAGTTATTTGTTATCAGAAATTTTTTTTCAAATTAAAAATGATGAATCAATTAATGCAAAATTTTTAGAAATAGAAAAGATAATAAAAGAAGATGGTTTTAATGTTGCTGCCTCAATTTTTAGTGTTTCAAATAGTTCTGTTAATGGTGGTCAAATTGGATGGGTTTATGAAACCGGAATTAGGAAAGATTTTTTAAAACTACTAATTAATTTAAATATTGGTGAGTATACACAACCCATAACTTTGCCTGGAGGTTTTTTAGTACTAAAAATTGAAGATATAAAAACTGAGAATATCGAATTAGATATTAATGAAGAAATAAACAAAATAATTAAAAGTAGAACAAACGAACAATTAAATCAATTCTCAAATATTTATTTAAAAAAAATAAAAAAAAATATAGTTATAAATGATTTTTAAACCAATAATCATAATTTCTGGTGAACCTAACAGTGTTTTTTTAGAAATCTTTTTAAAAACCTTTTTAAAAAATAAATTCAAAAGCCCCTTAATTCTAATTTGTTCTAAAAAAATCCTAGATTACCATATGAAAAAACTCAATATTTTCGCTGATGTAAATTTAATCAATTATAAAAAAATAGTTATAGAAAAATTAAGTAAAAATAAAATAAATTTGATCGATGTTGAATATGAATACAAATATAAATTTGAAAAAATTTCAGAAAAAACTAATGGCTACATAACTAAATGTATTAATATTGCTTTATTTTTATTTAAAATAAAAATTTCAAATAAGATTATTAATGGTCCAATAGCAAAAAAACCTTTTTTAAAAAGAAAACATTTAGGCATAACTGAATATCTGGCAAAAAGAGTACATGCAAATAAATTAGCTATGTTAATTTACAATAAAAAACTTGCAGTTTGTCCTATCACAACTCATTTGCCAATAAAGCTAGTTCATAAAAATATAAGCCGAGAGGATATAATTAATAAAATTAAGTTAATTGATAATTTTTATTCTACTTATTTAAATACCCCCGCAAAAATTGGTATAACAGGTCTTAATCCCCACAATGAAAGTATTTTACCCTTAAATGAGGATGAGTTTATAATAAAGCCATTGGTTAAGAAGCTTAAAAAATTAAAAATTAATATAAATGGACCACTTCCTGCAGATACAATTTTTATGAAACAAAATAGAGAAAAGTTTAATGTTATTGTTGGTATGTATCATGATCAGGTATTAACCCCAATAAAAACATTATTTGAATTTGATGCGATTAACGTTACATTGGGTTTACCCTTTATTAGAGTTTCGCCAGACCATGGGCCAAATGAGACTATGCTTGGAAAAAATTCATCATCACCTCTAAGTTTGATTAAATCTATCCAATTCCTAGATAGATAAATGATTAAAGCAAAAAAAAGCTTAGGTCAAAATTTTTTAAAAGATAATAATATATTAAATAGAATTGTAGATATCGGGTCAATAAAAGATAATTTTGTTTTAGAAATTGGACCGGGTACAGGTAACTTGACCAGAGAAATTCTTAAGAAAAATCCAAAAAAAATGTTAGTAATTGAAAAAGACGAAAAATTGTCCTTATTGTTAAGCCAGAATTTTAAAGACCAACTTATAATTATAAATGATGATGTTTTAAATATAGATGAAAAAAAATTAAATAAGGAAAAATTAACTGTTATTGGAAATTTACCATACAATATTTCAACAGAAATTTTATGCAAATGGATTATTAATTTAAAGGACAGTAATTTTTGGTTTAATGAATTAATTCTAATGTTTCAAAAAGAGGTTGCAGAAAGAATTATTGCTGATTTTAATACATCAAAATACGGAAGACTCTCGATAATATCGAATTGGAAACTAAATATAAAAAAAATTTGTGATATCTCTCCTAATTCATTTTTTCCAAAACCTAAAATTGATAGCACTCTTTTGTACTTTACTCCAAAAAAAAATTTTATAAAATTAGATGAGCCAAAAAATCTTGAAAAAATTACAAGAATATTTTTTAGTCAAAGACGAAAAATGATAAAAAAACCTTACAATCAAATTTTTAATGGTAACAATGAGATTTTAAATAAACTTAAGATAAACCTTAACTTAAGACCTCAAAACCTAGACTTTTTAACTTACTATAATTTAACTAAGGAGTATGAAAATTTAAAAAGTTAATTTTTCTATATGATTTCTAATAAACTCTTTATCATAATCTTTTGAGCCATTATTTACTACTGCATCTATCAATTTTTTAATTTTTAAAAAACAATTATTTAAATTATCATTAATCACAACATAATCATAATTTATCCAATGTAATACATCTCTTTCAAATTGCTTCATTCTTTCTTCAGCAATTAATTTATCTTTCATATCTCTATTGGATAACCTCTCAAATAAAATTTCTTTACTAGGAGGCAATATAAAAAAAGTAATTAACTTGTAGTCTAATTTTTTATTTTTTATTTGATCTGCACCCTGCCAATCAATATCAAATAGCACATTTTTTCCTTTATTTAGCTTATCAATTACTGGGGTTCTTGTTGTGCCATAAAAATTATTAAAAACTTTTGCATACTCCAAAAACTCTTGATTGTTTATTAGTCTTTTGAACTCATCTTCATTAACAAAAAAATAATCGTTATCAGGTTTTTCGTTTGGTCTTGGTTGACGTGTGGTGTGCGAAATTGATACTTCAAAATTATCTAATTTTGATAGTAACTTTACAAGTGTGGTTTTGCCAGCTCCAGATGGAGATGATAGAATAACCATTACCCCATCTTTTTCACTGGGCATTGATAAATTTAGTTTGCTTTTCCTTCAATAAATTTAACTGCATCACCAA
>Ga0181599_1004420_pt1 | contig 11288 bp, 10 predicted proteins | sample 041ome_3_FD_148658 | JGI IMG/M metagenome (GOLD analysis project Ga0181599, IMG submission 148658) | Coastal salt marsh microbial communities from the Groves Creek Marsh, Skidaway Island, Georgia - 041405US metaG (spades assembly) | ecosystem: Environmental > Aquatic > Marine > Intertidal zone >...
CTATTTGGATCTGTTAAAGTAACTGCAGCTCCAAACTCTAAAGCACTTAATAAATCTTTAGCAGGATATAAAATTGGATCCTCTAAAAGTGATTTAGGTAATAAAGCATTAGTTCTACTATCTGCAGAAGGATAACCGTGAGCTAACACTTCTTTAGAATTAACTTGTGGATCTAATAGATGGTTAATTAAAGCATAAGCCGCATCTCTGTGCGGTGCACCTTTTGGAATAGCATAATAATCACTCCATAGTTCACCACCTTCTTTACCTAATACGAAAGCCATTTCAGGTAAATCAGAGTTAAGTTGCTTACCATCACCAGTCCAACACATAGACATCCAGGCATCACCATTTCTTAACGATGGCTGATAGTCACTGTTAATTGCAAATAAATGTGGCTTACATTCTAGCAATAATTTTTCAGCATCAGCTAATTCTTTGGTATCTACTGAGTTAAATGAATAACCAAAGTATTTTAATGCATTACCAATTGTAGTTAATTGATAGTCATGTACCATTGTTCTACCTGAAAAACTTGTTTTAGTTAAATCCCAAAAGTCTTTCCAAGTAGTTGGTGTTGACTTAGTATGTTTAGTATTTACAACATACCCAGTTGTTCCCCAGTTCTTTGGCACAGCATAAACCTTACCATTAACTGTTCCTGCATCTGAAAATCTTTTTTCAAAAGAGCTAGCATTATAATTAGTCAATTTAGAAAGATCCAAAGGTTCAATTAAATCTTCATCAACATAGGTAGTGATTGTATAATTTGTTGGAACAAATACATCCCATCCACTCCCGCCTGCTTGAAGTTTTGCTAACATTTCTTCGTTTGAACCAAAAACATTAACTTGTACACTTGCACCAGTTTGTTTTTTAAAATTCTCAAAGTTATTTACATCATGGTAATTCGGCCATGTTGCTAAAACAACTCTGTCTCCAATATTTGCAGTAGCTTTAGAACCTAAAGATGAAAGTCCATACGCAGAAAAAACAGCAGTAGCTAAACCTAATCCAGTTCTTCCTAAAAACTCTCTTCTTGTAATCGAGCCTTTTTCATACTTTCTGAGCTCTTTTAAGAACTCTTTTTTAGTGATATTTTTTGTCATAAAAGTTTCTCCTTAATCAATATGTTAATAACAAAACACTGTTGAAATCTAGATATATTTTTAGTTATTTTTTAATAAAATTATATCTCTTTCATCAATAAACAGATTAATTTCGGTACCAGGATTTATTTTTTTATCTTCTTCTCTTGAATTTGTATTTAAAAAATAGAATTCTCCTATTTCATTACTTGAAAGATAATACTCAGTATACTCTCCTAGAAATATTTTATTTAAAACTTTTGCTTTAAGCGATAATCCATTTTTTAAGTTTGCATCATAATTAATTTTAAGTTTTTCAGGTCTAAAAGACATTATAACTTCATCATTTTGACTGAAATTTAATGAATTTTTATTTAAATTTAAAATTTTATTATTTGAATTAACTTCAATAAATTTTTCAGTAATTGACTTTATTTCACATTTTATAAAATTGGATTTACCAATAAAATTTGCAACAAATTTATTAACAGGTAAATCATATAAATCATTTGGGCTACCCACTTGAATAATATTGCCTTCATTCATTACACAAATTCTATCGCTCATTGATAAAGCTTCTTCTTGATCGTGTGTCACTAAAATAAATGTAATATTTAGATTTTTCTGCAAGTTTTGAAGTTCAATTTGCATTTCTTTTCTTAATTTTTTATCTAGTGCAGCCAAAGGCTCATCTAACAGTAAAATTTTAGGTTTATTAATAAGAGCTCTAGCTAAAGCCACTCTTTGTTGTTGGCCTCCAGATAGTTGCCAAATATTTCTTTTTTCATAACCTTCTAATCTAACTAATGATAAAAATTTTCCGACTTCGATTTTAATCACTTCTTCAGAAATTTTTTTTTGTCTAAGACCATAAGCAACATTATCAAAAATATTCATATGTGGAAAAAGTGCATAATTTTGAAAAACCATATTTATCGGTCTTTGATAAGATGGAATTTCATTTATTTGTTGTTCCTCTAAATATACTTCTCCCTTAGAGGGTTTTTCAAAACCAGCTAGTATTCTTAATGAGGTCGTTTTACCACAACCAGACGGACCTAATAATGTCAAAAATTCACCTTCATATATTTCAAGATTAAAGTTTTTAACAGCAACTACATCTTTGTAATTTTTGTTTATATTCTTAAATTCTACGATTCTTTTTTTCATTAAATGTTCAATAATAGTTATTTAAATTAACATAAATTGATCAAATTAATCAAAAAATACTCAAAAAATTTATATTTATTTCAATTTTAAAATTGATAACCTTCACTCAATAAACAAAAAAGGGGAGAAAAAATGAGTAAATCTTCGAAACTGTACAATGAAGATTTGGCACCCACACCCAAAAATAAAAAAAATTGGGGATGGTTTGAAATCTTTAACGTATGGGCAAATGATGTTCAAAGTTTATTTGGATATACTTTAGCAGCATCATTATTTTTAGCCTCAGGATTAAATGGTTGGGCAGTATTTTTAGCATTAATACTAGCTGGCTTTTTTATTATGTGGCTTGTAAACCTTTCTGGAAAACCAAGTGTAAAACACGGAATACCTTACCCAGTATTTGCTAGAGTAAGTATGGGAGTGTTTGGTGCAAACTTTCCAGCAATGGCTAGAGGTCTGGTTGCAATGTTTTGGTATGGAGCCCAAACGTATGCAGCATCAACTGCAGTTGCACTTTTAATTACTGGTATAACTGGAATACAAGGCGAACCGATACTACTTGGCATGAGTGGTGTAATGTGGATATCTTTTATATTCGTATCACTTTTCCAAATTTATCTATTCTGGCAGGGTGTAGATTTAATTAAAAAATTCTTAAACTTTGCAGGTCCAGCAGTTTATGTTGTGATGATTGTATTGATGATTGCAATTTGGGCTAAAGCTGGTGGAGGATTGTTATCTGAAGTTGGAAATGTATTTTCAGGAGGAGCAAGATCTGGTGGATTTGAAGGTCTTGGTTCTTTTGGTGCATTCCTAGCAGTGTTCTCAATTATGGTTGGCTATTTTGCTGCAGTCGTAATTAACTTCGGTGACTTTGCAAGATTTGTTAAAAATGAAGATGAGATGAAAAAAGGTAACCTATGGGGATTAGTAGGTAACGTAGTATTTTTCTCATTCATTACTTTAATGATCACTGGTGGAACAATTGCAATTTTCGGTGAGTATATCGCTGAGCCTACTGCAATGGTTGCTAAAGTTGATAACATATTGTTAACTATTGTTGCTGCGTTTGCATTCTTTGCAGCTACAGTTGGAATTAATATGGTGGCTAACTTTATTCCACCTGCGTATGACTTAGCAAATTTAATGCCAGAAAAAATTAACTTTAGAATGGGTGGTTTAATTACTGCTATCTTTGGTTTCATAATAGGTGGCTTATGGGTGTCTGTGATTACTAACATGGGATTATTTCCGTTTGTAAATACACTAGGTGCAATTTTAGCTCCTGTATTTGGTATTATGATTGCTGACTACTACATCATCAAAAAACAAGAAATAAATATTGATGATTTATTTAGCGACTCTGAAAAGGGTAAATATTATTACAATGGTGGTTTCAATGGCAAAGGTATGTTGGCTTGGATTATTTCAGGCTACATTGCTGTAGGAACAGTTTGGCCTAACATTTTAATATTAGGCTTAGATGATTTCTTCGCTAATCTTGGTGGAGGCGGCGGTTATGCATGGATTATTGGTGCATCGCTAGGTGCAGTCATTCATCTAATAATATCTAAAAGATAAAAATTACTCCCTATAGTAATTTTCTTAAAAAGCCCATCAACTTGTTGGTGGGCTTTTTTTTATGCGTGAAATTCTAATGTAATATTTTCTTTATCAAGATCGTGTAATACTAAATTGTCCCCTTCACCTTTTCTATCAACAACTAAAAAATTCATATCTTCAGTTGAGATTAAAGGAAAGTGCCAAACACCAGGGTTATAATTAACCCCAATACCTTTTGGAATAATAAATGCTTCTACTTTATTTAAATCAGGTTGATCACCTTCTGGTGCCACAAATGCTAAAAATGTGGTTTCTTTCATTGGTATAAAAGCTTGACTACCTAATGGATGTTTTTCCATCATATCTACTTTCATAGGAAAAGATCTTTTTAATGCTGAAAAAATACTAATTGTACTTTCACCATTATCTTTTTTGGTGTTTAAATTAGCTATACCATCATATCTTTTTGCATAACCATTGTTTATTTCTAATGGCTGGATACTCTCAGTAGTGATCATATCACCAAATTTTTTAAAATTTTCTTTAGTGATTAATTTTGGTTTAATTGTCAATGAGCTCATACAGTTTTTCCATATATTCTAAATCTTGATATTCCTCCATCTGGAAAAATATTTATCCTAATAAAATTAATCTTATCTTTTTTCATTAAATTGTTTTTAAAAATATGTACTTTATTAGCTGATAATTTTGCATCTTTTAGCAAGTATTTCCATTTAACAGAGGACTTTACAATCTGTTTTGAATTTTTTGAAGTAGGCAAAAATGTAGCTTGTAAAGAACAATGACTTGGAAAATTTCCTTTAAAATGATGAGTTGAAATTTCAATTTTATCAATCTCTTTGCCATCTATTGAATTTAAAATTAACCAATCAAAGCCTTTACCTCGTCTTCTTCTTGTTTCCCAACCATCGCCCATATTTTTAGCTTTACCTGGAGCTAAAATATTTTCTGCTTTACCAAAATGCTCATTATTACAAGCAATAACTGAGGCACCCTCGAGCAATGAAGCTAGATTTATCTTTTTATTTTTTAATTGATTAGATTTTGCAATAGTCCCATAAAGTCTTAATCTTGCAACACCTCCATCTGGAAAGATGTTAAACTTTATATGAGTAAAAACTTTTTTGTTATTTATATTAAAATAATGATGACTGTTGGCTTTAGTTTTTTTCTTTGAGAGTAAAGATTCCCACTTTAATAGATTTAAATTATTAGAATTAGAATTTGTTCCCTCAATTGAGACCATAGCAGGCTGATTGCCATTAAAGTGAGAAGTGTCAACATTTACATTTTTAATGGTTCCGGGTTTTCCAAGTTTAAGAATAATATAATCATGACCTGCTGTTCTTTTTCTTCTAGACTCCCAGCCATCCATCCATTTACCATGCTTATCAAATACCCCCACTTTAAAAACGGGTTGATTTGGATCAATAATTCTATTTGCTGAAGCAAAAAAATCATCAGTTTTAAAAATAACCCTTGTACCTAATCTTGGTTGTGCAAGATCAATTAGTCCATTAGTAAATATAATTTTATCTTTCATTTATGAGTAATTTTTAATCCAATGTTTTGCGATATCAATTCTCTTACAGATCCATATATCATCAAATTTTAAAACATAATCTAAAAATTTTTTTAAAGATTGTATTCTTCCAGGTCTACCAATTAATCTACAATGCAAGCCAACAGACATCATTTTGGGATTGGTTTTACCCTCTTCATATAAAGCATCAAAACTGTCTTTTAAATAATTATAAAAATGATCTCCAGTATTAAAACCTTGGTTCGTTGCAAACCTCATGTCATTATTGTCTAATGTGTAAGGTATAATTAATTGTTTCTTTTTACCTTTTTGTTCCCAATAAGGAAGGTCATCACTATAACTATCACTATCATATAAAAATCCACCTTCTTCAAAAACTAAATCTCGAGTATTTGGACTACATCGACCTGTATACCAACCAAGAGGTCTTGAACCGAAAATATCTTTAATAGTTTTTATTGCTTGTTGCATATGTTTTTTTTCAACCGGTTTTTTTATATCTTGATAATCAATCCAACGATAACCATGTGCCGCTATTTCATAATTTCCTTTTTTTAATGCTTCACAAACTTCAGGATTTTGTTGTAGTGCAAGCCCAACACCAAAAATAGTAACAGGTATTTTTTTTTCTCTGAATAATTTATCTAATCTCCAAAAACCTGCCCTAGATCCATACTCATAAATACTTTCCATACTAATATGTCTGCCCTTAATAGCTTTTGCTCCGATGATTTCTGATAAAAAAGTTTCTGAATATTTATCCCCGTTTAGAACACAATTTTCTCCGCCCTCTTCATAATTCAAAACTATTTGAAGTGCTAATCGAGCATTATTCGGCCAAGCTATTTTTTTACCTTTAGCACCATAGCCAATTAAATTTCGTAAATTCTTTTTAGACATGAGGATTTATATCATTAAATTGAAAACTTGATAAAACAATTATCAAGATTATAAGAAAATCATGTTTAATAATTTGTTAACTAAAACTTTCATATTTCTATTTCTTTTAATCATTAGCTCCACATCTGTCTGGTCTGCAGAAGAAATGAAACACAAAAAACATAAACATGGTCATGGTCATGGTGAACACGATGAAGTTAATATGCCTGGTCTGCAAGGTATTGATACAACTGAAGCTGAAGTAAATGATTTAAAAACCATATTCAAAAATCATAAAGAAATCAAAAGAACTGTTACCAATCTTGACAATGGAATCAAAACTGAAACATATTCAGATAATGAAGAAATTACAGCTGCGATTATAAATCACGTAACATTGATGGTAACTCGTATCCAAGAAAATCGAAATCCAAAAGTATTAATTCAATCACCTACTCTAGATAAGTTATTTAATAATTATGATAAAATTGAAACATCGATCGAACTCACAGATACTGGTATTGCTGTAATTCAAACATCAGAGGATCCAAAAGTTGTTAATTTGTTACAAACTCATGCGTCAGAAATTAATGATATGGTTGAAAAAGGTATGAGAGCAATTCACGAACGAATGATGTCTTCTAAAAAGACTAATTAAAATATTCTTTTATATTTTTTTCTAAAGTTTTACTGATAATTAAAGTTCCTTCTTTATTTGGATGCATACCATCACTTAAATTATATTCGGGCTTTAAAGCTACCCCCTCTAATAAAAATGGAATAAGTGGGATGTTAAATTCTTTAGATATAGTTGGATAAATTTCATCAAAGTTTTTTTTATATTCTGCGCCATGTGAATTAGGTGCAATCATACCAGCTAACATCACTTTGATATTTTTGGTTTGAGCAATATTGATAATTCCTTCTAAATTTTTTTTAGTCTCTTCAGGACTTATTCCTCTTAACATATCATTGGCACCTAAACTTAAAATTATAAGATCAATATTAGGTTCTGATAAAGTCCATTCAGCTCTATTTAAGCCTCCAGATGAAGTGCTGCCAGATACACTGCCATTAATAACTGTAACATTTAAACCTTTTGACTTTAAATTTTGCTCTAAGACCACTGAAAGATGATGTTCATTAGGTAAACCGTAACCAGCCATCAAACTATCCCCAAATAAAACAACTTTTTCAATTGCAAATGCTTTTATGCTCAGTAGACAGATAGCAATTATTTTAATAATAAAACTTTTATTCATGGACACTCTTCTTAAATTAAAAAAGGTTAATCTTAAATATCAAACTGATAAGGACACTATTAAAGTCCTTAATGACATTGATTTAATCACTAAAAAAAAAGATACAATATCTATTGTTGGTGAGAGTGGTTCTGGAAAAACTAGTCTAATAATGTTGATTGGTGGCTTAGAGAAAGCAACTTCAGGTAAAATTTATTTTCAAGATCAAGAGCTAACTTCATTATCTGAAGATGAAGTCTCAGAAATTAGAAGAAAACACATTGGTATAGTATTTCAATCTTTCTATCTAATTCCAAACTATACAGCTGTAGAAAATGTTGCTCTTACATTGGAATTAAACAAACTCAAAAATCCAGAAAAACAAGCAAAAGAACTTTTAGAACGATTTGGTCTTAAAAATAGATTTAATAATTTGCCAAGTCAATTATCAGGCGGAGAACAACAACGTGTTGCTATTGCAAGAGCTATTGCGATGAAACCAGAGCTTATATTGGCTGATGAACCTACGGGTAATTTAGATACTGAAAATTCAGTTATGATTTCTAATATTCTATTTCAATACGTAAAAGATGAAGGTTCTTCGTTAATCATGGTTACACATGATCCTAAACTAGCTGATAAGGCAAAAAGAAAAATCAAAATTAAAGATGGAAAAATTAAATAATATTTCTGAATTAAGCTTAATCATTAAATATGCTTACAGAGATTTAATCAGAAATTACAAAAAGATATTTAGTATTATTTTAACACTATTTATTAGTTTATTTATTTTAAGTGCAATCCTTACTATTGAAGACAGTTTAAAAAAGGAACTCAATGATAATTCTAAAGCGCTATTGGGAGGTGATTTAGAAATTGATTATAATAGAATTCAAGGAGATTTAACTTTAGTTGAAAAAGTAAAAGAGTTTGCAACAATCGCACAGATGGTTGAATTCAGTACAATGATTTCAACTACTAGAGAAAAAGATAATCAATCTTTATTTACAAGAATTAAAACAGTTGATGAAAATTATCCATTATATGGAACGGTTGTTCATGAACCCAATGGAGCTTTTTCAAGAATTCATAGCGAAGCAAATACCATTTTAGTTAATGAAAATATCTTTAAAACATTAAATCTTAGCATTGATGATACGATTAAAGTTCAAGATCAATTGTTTAAAGTTGTTGGTGTAATAAAATCAGTTCCAGATGTAAGTGGTTTTGTAGCTTTTGGAGATTTTGCATTAGCGGGTAAAGATACATTGGAGTTATTAAAACTTAATAGTTTAGGAAGCTTTTTAAATTATGAATACAAAGTAAAGTTTGCAGAAGATGCAAATATTAATTCTACTAGAGAAAGAATAAGAGAAATATTTAAAGAGGATACTAAAGTTCAATTAAGATATCCCGAAAATTCAGCAAGTGGCTTGAGAAGAGTTATTGATAATTTTTCTCAATTTTTATCTCTAGTTTCAATAAGTGCCATGTTAATTGCTGGAATTGGAATTGCAAATACTCTGCTTTCTTTTTTAAATCAAAGCAACATGTCTATTGCAGTTAAAAAAGCTCTTGGCTTTTTTTCAATGAATATAAAGACCATCTATTATTTGCAATTATTCATCATGTTAACTTTCATTAGTATTGCAGCCTATGGATTAAGTTTTCTGCTTGTCCCTATAGCAGACACTTATTTGTCAAAAGGCCTAGGTCTTAATATTAAACCAATATTTTCAGTATTAAACTTTACTAAAATTTATTTAGTTGGCTTGATTGTCTTAATCATTTTTTCTATTCCAACAATCAATGCCATAGATCAAGTAAAAGCATCTAATTTATTTAGAAATGTATTTCAAAACCTTCAATTTTATTATTCAAAAAAATCAATATTTGTAAGTTTTCTATTTCTTACAGCACTAATTCTTTTATTTGTATTAGGATCATCTAAACCAATTTATAGTTTAATGTATTTTGGTGCTTTCTTTGTATGTTTGATTGTTTTTTTTCTATTATCCAAACTAGTAGTATTTTTTCTTAAAGGATTAAAAAATAGATCTAATATTTCAGTTAAAGTATCTGTAAAAAATATCACTCAAACTAAAAGCATCACTCCTATTACGATCATGTCACTTGGTCTAGGCGTAACACTATTATTAACTTTAGCCATGGTTGGCACTAATTTTAAAAGAGAAGTTGCAAAAACTATTCCGGATATTGCGCCAGATTATTTTTTTATTGGTATTCAGAATACCGATCGAGAAATTTTTGAAAATACTATTAAATCAATGGATGAAAATTTAAGATTAGAAATAGTTCCAATTGTGTCCTCTGGAATTGGTAAAATTAATGGTGTTGATCCTAAGAAATATATTAAACGAGATAATGATAGTTATTGGGTTATTGGAAGCGACCGACGTTCTTCCTGGTCAGAGAAAATACCTGAGGATAATCCAATGATTGCTGGGGAATGGTGGGATTTATCTAAACCGGATCAATTACAAATATCTTTAGATGCAAAAGTTGCAAAAGATTTTAATGTCAAACTTGGAGATATTTTTACGTTAAATATATACGGTAGAGAAATAGATGGCACCATAGTTAATTTTAGAGAGGTTGATTACCGAGATCTATCTATAAACTTTGCAATGTTATTTAACCCTCAGTTTGCAAACTCTATTCCTCATGAATATTTGGCTACTGCAAAATTTGATGATCTTGAAAAATTTAATGAAACAAAGTTACTTGATAGCTTACCTAGCCTTTCAATTATAAAAATATCTGATTATTTAAATAAAGTTACCGATATTTTGAATAAAGTATTTATTGCGGTGATCTTAATTTCAGCAATTACAATCATTATTGGCTTAATTGTAATTTCAAGTGCGATTATGGTTCAAGGTAAAATTAAAGAGTACCAAAACTTAGTTTTTAAAATACTTGGATTTTCAAAAAGAGAAATAATTTTATCTTCAATTATAGAATTTGCTTTAATTTTCTTTTCAGTAATTTTAATTGCCATTTTATTTGCAGTCATAGGTTCTTATTTTATTATTGAGAATATTTTTGAACTAGTTTGGCAATTTGATTTAAAAATATTATTTAATCTAGGTTTAAGTATTGGCTTGGTAACTTTAGTATTGATTTTACTTACTAATTTAAAGTATCTCAGCCCCAAAGTTTATCCACTGATTAGAAATCAATAGCAACTGTAATTTAATAAATTTATTGTTTAATTTCATTATATGAAATTCTAATTTTAATTTAGGAAATTTTTTATTCAATTTTTTCTTTAATCTATCAAATGAAGATTGGTGAACTTTAACTTCGTCAATATCTTCTTTGCCTTCAGCAACTCTTGCTGCTCTACAATCTTCATGGTTTATAACTATTAATTTGCTAATTTTATGAATTTTTATTGAGACAGCTAAATTTTCAAAGAATGTTTTGTGCCACTTTTTAAAATAGTTATGCGTTACTCCTACAGCTGATCCTGCAATTGTAAAACTGCTATAATCACCACTTAATTTTCTTTTTTTTAGATAGTTAAAAATTTTTGGTTGAAATCTTGGATCCATACAAGACAAAACCATAGCTTTGAATTTTGTTTTCATACAAGGATTCTAGCTTTGTTTATGTTAACTTTATACTCTGTTTACGTATTTTATCTATTTTAAAACTTGATACTCAAAATTTTGAGTTTCATCATTAATTTGTAAAAGTTTAGCACCATTTTTACTGTGAAATTGGGTAGCCATTTCAGTAAGGGGCGAAAGAGTAATT
>Ga0181599_1004422_pt1 | contig 11285 bp, 13 predicted proteins | sample 041ome_3_FD_148658 | JGI IMG/M metagenome (GOLD analysis project Ga0181599, IMG submission 148658) | Coastal salt marsh microbial communities from the Groves Creek Marsh, Skidaway Island, Georgia - 041405US metaG (spades assembly) | ecosystem: Environmental > Aquatic > Marine > Intertidal zone >...
AAGATGTTGACGCTACTCGAACTGGGAAGAGTATTCAGGAATCCTCAATTTTTCCTCATAGTGTAAATGTCGGTTTCTGTGAAATTATCAATAGCAACGAAATAGAATTAGTTGTCTATGAGCGTGGCTCAGGGCTAACGCTTGGATGCGGCTCTGGTGCCTGTGCGGCCACAATAGCTGCAATTCATCTTAAAAAAGTGGAAAACTCTTTAATCAAAGTTAACATGCCAGGTGGCTCAATATTTACCCAATCCTCTGACAATAACCATGTGTTTTTAAAGGGAGATGCATCCATAGTCTTTGAGGGTGTAATTGACTTATGAGCAATGAATTACTTGATCTATTTTTCAACTATATTAAGTTTGAAAAAAGATTAAGTGAACTCACAATAAAAAATTATCAGCATGATATCAATCGACTGATAAAACTCAATGATAAAAAGCTAACGGAAATTAATTCTGAGGATATTCGTTTATCACTCTCCAAACTCCATGCATCTGGATTAAGTGGTAAATCTTTATCAAGGATTCTATCCTCCTGGAGGGGTTGTTTTTTATTTTTAAATAAATCACAACTGATGAAATACGATCCAACATCTGGAATCAAAGCACCTAAAGCAAAAAAGAAACTGCCTCAAACTCTCTCTATAGATCAAGTATTTAACCTCATAAATATTCCACAAACTGGTTTTATTGATACAAGAGATAAGGCGATTCTAGAATTTTTTTATTCTTCAGGACTAAGGCTATCTGAACTGGTGAATATACATATCAGTGATATCGACATGAGTGAACAAACATTAAAGGTTTTAGGTAAAGGAAATAAATTTAGAATTGTTCCTATAGGAAGAAAGGCTATTGAAGCATTGAACTTATGGATTCTTCAAAGGAATAAATTAAATAAGATTCTTGATTCTGAATTGTTGTTTCTTAATCAACATGGAAAAAAATTAACTGCACGGGCAATTCAATACCGATTAAAGTTTTGGGCTCAAAAAAATAATATCCCAGAGAACATTCACCCCCACCTTTTACGCCATAGCTTTGCCAGTCATGTTTTACAATCCAGTCAAGACTTAAGGGCGGTTCAAGAACTTTTAGGGCATTCAAATATTTCTACGACACAAATTTATACTCATCTTGATTTTCAACATCTATCTAAAATTTATGATCAAGCTCATCCAAGATCAAAAAAAAAGATAGATTGATCCAAAATCAATAATCACTTATAGTAAAAAAATGAAACAAGACCTAGATATCATCGAACAGAAGCTCAAGACGATAGTCAATCTTTTAAATGATTTACAGCAAGAAAATAAGGTTCTAAAAGATAAAATTAATAATCAAGATGAGACCATAAAGAGTTTAAATTTAAAAATTTATGAAGCTTCTCAAAAATTAGAAAATCTACTTGGACAAATACCTCATGAGGAACTGTTATGAGTAAAATTGTCGAAATAAACATCTTAGGTCGAGATTTCCAAATTAACTGTCCAGATGGTGAGGAGGAAGCGCTTTTAGAATCAGCAAAATACCTTAATCAAAAAGTGGATCAACTCAAAGATTCCGGAGTGACTGGATTTGACAGACTTCTGCTGATGGCCTCCTTAAATATCATTCACGAATCAGCGAATAACAATCCTGAAAATCTAACTCAATTAAAGTTGGTCCAAGAAAAATTGAACAATTTTGATACAATTTTAGACCAAGCTTTGAGTAATTATTAATGAAGTTTGTTTTACTGTTGCTTAGGCTATATATTCTTTGAACTAGTCATTAGCATCGGTTGAAGTTCATCTGGTGTGGTGAGATTGTTACAATTGGGTTACCTTTTAAGGGCTCTTGTTAACAAACCTAAAGCATCATAGACTTTTACCACCTGAACCTTTGGTTCTAGATGCTAGTCTAGGCAACAGTAAAGCAAACTTACCTTAAACTGTGATACTCCAGATCGGCAATATCGATCAATTCAAGACATTTTTCGTTCGTGGCCTCCAATATGACCGGTGGGGCCATACCTGCTTCTGCAGCCTCTAACCATCGACTTGCACATAAACACCAACGATCGCCAGGTTTTAAGCCAGCAAATTGAAATTCTGGGCGTGGGGTAGATAAATCATTACCTAATGCTTTTGAGAAAATTAAAAATTCATCACTTACTTCTGCGCAGACCGTATGATTTCCTTGATCAGAATCACACTGTTCACATAATCCATTTCTTAAAAAACCAGTTTTTGGATTTAGGCTGCACACTTGCAGATTTGTCCCTTTTACATTCTTTTGCATCATCGTTAAAATTACTAATAAATTAATTAGGATTAGTATAAATGAAATATTGGCTCATGAAATCAGAACCCTCCGATTATTCAATTGATGACCTAAAAAGGGACGGCAAAATAGATTGGTATGGCATAAGAAATTATCAAGCACGAAACTTCATGCGAGACGATATGCAAATTGGAGACCTTGCCTTTTTCTATCACTCGAACTGTAAAGAGCCAGGTATTGTTGGCATCATGAAAGTGTCTAAATTAGCTTATCCTGATAAATTACAGTTTATTAAAGGTCACAAATATCATGACCCAAAATCAGATCCAAATAATCCAAGATGGGTCAATGTGGATGTTGCGTTTGTTAAAAAAATTCCGCTGGTTAGCTTAAATGAATTAAGACAGCATCAACAATTAGAAACGTTGAAAATTCTGCAAAGGGGAAACCGTTTATCAATTACCCCTTTAACAGAAGATGAATGGAACTACATCAATCAAATTAATACTATCTGACGTCGTCAAGACTTCCAATTGATTTTGGATAAGTGACCACACCCCATGGAATACCGGATACTGGAATTGAGCCGGTCACCTCAAGATTATTAGTATCAACGACTATGAGCTCATCAGATCTGCCGCACGCTAAAAGTAGCTCATCGTTATTAGGAGTAAACGTAAAGTGCCAACATCTTTTGCCCTCAAGCGGAATATCCTTAAGCTTTGTAAATCCCTCTGTTTCAAACACTTCAAGGAGTTTAGATTTACTTGATGCAACAAATAACCGATCACCAGATGCATCAAATGCTACTCCGTAAGGATTCTTTCCTGTGTCTACGGTTTGTAAATGATTATAGTCTTGATCTAATACAATCAAATTATCACTATGCTCTAGCGTTGACACAAAGATATTCCCGTTAGGTGACATTTTGATCCCTCTCGGTCTGTCGCCATATGGCTTCACATCAAAAGTTTTCAATAATTCCCCAGACTGGAGATCATGAATGGTCACCGTGTTATCTGCTTCATTGGTAACAATGATTTGTGTACCATCTTTATTAAATTCAATTCCCTCGGTTTCAGGTCCACCCTGAATTTCCCTCAATTTTTTTCCGCTCTTTATATCTACCACAGCAATTTGAGCAGGTGTCTTATCGTCGTCATCATCTTCCTCTTTAGCTTCATGATCTTTTTGTGCTGGTGGCTTACCGGATGATGCTGGCTCAGTAGAAACAAATACTAAATCCCCAAACACTCTGATGAATTCAGGATTTTTACCAACCTCAACATGAGAAACAAGTTTGCCACTTGCTCGGTCAATAATGCTTAAATTGGCGTCACCTTTATTCGCTGTAATCAGATACTTTCCATCTTGAGATATGCCTATCCCTCTGGGGCCTGAAGATTGAATATCAATGTTATTGATTACCTCCTTAGATTCAATATCAATGACGGATATGCCTCCCTTTTGAGATGTGACATATGCCTTTGGAGTCTCAGGAGCGCCACACGACACTAAGACTAAAAATAAAACAGCTGCTAAATACTTCATTCATTTTCCTAACTTTATTTAAAATTAATCATCAAAATCATTTTCATAGAATAAAAAATAATTTCAATAGGATATATTCCTATATGTTAACCGCCTAAAAAAAGACTGTATCCCGGGTTTTCTGATTCATCCCAATAAGGATAACCTAATTGACTCAAAAACTTTTTAAAAGTTTGTTTTTGTCTGGTCGGGACTTGGATACCTACTAACACTCTAGCCGTATCCGCTCCATGATTTCGGTAATGAAATAAACTAATGTTCCAGCCTTTATTCAAATGACCCAAAAAATTCATCAATGCGCCAGGTTGCTCAGGAAATTCAAAACGATAAATTAATTCATTTTTTGCCTGCGGTGCTCGACCACCCACCAGATGTCTCAAATGTAATTTCGCCATTTCATTAGCAGTTAAGTCAATGGCTTCTAATCCAGCGGCGCCTAAGGAATTAATAATTCTTTTTACTTCAGAGGGGTCACTGATGCTGATGCCAGTAAAAATTTGCGCATTTTTCTTACTAGAATAACGATAATTAAACTCTGTAATATTTCTCTTACCAATCTTTTCACAAAAACTTTTAAACGCACCTGGTTTTTCTGGGATTGTCACTGCAATGATCGCTTCCCTTTGCTCACCAATCTCTGCTCGTTCAGAAACAAAACGAAGTCGATCAAAATTCATATTCGCCCCAGAAGCGATACCAATCATATTCTCATTTAATAGTTTATTTTTTTCTATGTATTGTTTCATGCCAGCTAAAGCTAGCGCGCCAGCTGGCTCGAGAACAGTACGAGTATCTTCAAACATATCTTTTATTGCTGCACAGATTGCATCGTTGTCTACAACAATCATTTCATCAACAAGTTGTTTACATAGTTCAAAGTTATGTTCCCCCACTTGCTTGACAGCAGCGCCCTCTGCAAATAAGGCTACTTGTTTTAAGTTAACTCTTTTGTTTGCTTTTAAAGATTTGGTCATTGCCTCAGCTCCCTTAGCTTCGACTCCAATAACCTTTATCTTTGGATTAACTGATTTGATGTAAGCAGCGACACCAGAGACTAGACCACCGCCCCCAACACAACAAAATATGGCATGGATAGGTTTATTATTAAATTGATCAAGGATTTCTTTACCAATAGTGCCTTGTCCGGCAATTACGTCTAGATCATCATAGGGATGTAGAAATGTTAATTTTTCTTCTTCCGCTAATTCAAAGGCATGTGCCATTGCAGCAGCAAAGTTATCGCCGTGCAATACCACTTCAGCTCCATGACTCTTGACGGCCTCTACTTTAATTAAAGGAGTAATTTCTGGCATGACAATAACGGCTCGACATTTAATTTTTTTTGCACTTAACGCCACACCTTGAGCATGATTTCCTGCTGAAGCAGCAATGACACCGTTAATTAGATTTTTTTTAGTTAACTTAGAAAATCTATTCATGGCGCCACGAATTTTAAAAGAGTGGATTAACTGCAGATCTTCTCGTTTAACAAAAATATGATTATCAAATCGTTTTGAGAGTTGATCTAACTTCTGAAGAGGTGTTTTTTTGACCACGTTGTAATTATTTACGCGATCAATGGATTTTTTTAAAAGTTTTAAATCTATTTTCATACTACTGTCATATATCTTTAGTATTTTAATTTCATTCTACAGAGGTGTATCATTGTAATCAAAATTTTTAATATAATCTTTAAGATACATTGAAGGGATGAGAATGGCGTTCACGCAAGATGAATTAAAGCAACAAGTGGCAAAGGCAGCAGTAGAGTATGTTGAATCTGGAATTATTGGAGTTGGAACTGGATCAACAGCAAATTATTTTATTGATGAACTAGCAAAAGTTAAACATAAAATTGATGGCGCAGTTGCCAGCAGTGAAGCTACAGCCGATAGATTAAAAGATCATGGCATTCAAGTATTCGATTTAAATAGTGTAGATGGCATGGAAATTTATGTGGATGGTGCGGATGAGATTACTGAACATATGCACATGTTAAAAGGTGGTGGTGGTGCATTAACAAGAGAAAAAATTGTTGCAGCAAATGCAAAAGACTTCATTTGCATCTGTGATGAATCAAAGTACGTGGACGTGCTCGGCAAGTTTCCATTGCCAGTTGAAGTTCTCCCCATGGCAAGAAGTTATGTAGCTAGAGAATTAACCAAGCTAGGCGGTAATCCTGTCCTCAGAGATTTTACAACCGACAATGGTAATGTCATTCTTGATGTGCACAATCTCATGATTTCTGATCCGATTGCAATGGAAGCAAAAATTAACCAGATTGTTGGCGTTGTAACTAATGGTTTATTTGCAGCACGTCCAGCAAATACGCTCTTATTGGCGACTTCAGAGGGTGTGAAAACAATAAAAAAATAGTATTATTGATTTTTAAAAATAATTTTTAAAGGAATACACATGGCAATTCATACATTTTCAAAATTCGACAAGGAGCTTGAAAACCTTCGTGCTCAAGTCATGGAGATGGGTGGAATTGTTGAAGAGCAGATTAAAGATGCCATAACATGTCTAAAAGATGCTGATTCAAAGTTAATCAATAAAATTATTGAAAGAGATGAAGACGTTAACGATCTTCAAACCAGCATTGATGAGAACTGTGAATTGGTTTTGGTGAAAAGAACGCCCGTCGCCGCAGATCTTCGGTTTGTTTTAACTGTACAAAAAATAACTACTGATCTAGAACGTATTGGTGATGAAGCAGCTAAAATTGCGAGGGCTGCAAAACGTATCTTTGAAAATGATCGTTTGTCTAAACCGAGCTTGACTAATATTAAGTCCATGCAGAAATTAGTCTCAGAAATGCTGCACACTGCTCTAGATTCTTTTTCAAGAATGGATCCAGATGCGATCTTATCGATTATCAAAGATGATCAATCAGTAGACGAAATTTACCAGTCTTGTATGCGTAGTCAACTTACCTTGATGATGGAAGATCCTAGAAATATTTCAACTGCACTTGAGATAGTTTACGTTGCAAAAGCAGTCGAAAGAATTGGGGACCACGCAGAAAATATTTCAGAACATATAGTTTACTGGGTCAAAGGTTCCGACGTGCGTCATCTTTCAACGAAAGAGATTAAAAAAGAACTAAAATCTTAGTCTAACTTATTCTTTTGGTGGGACGTAACCCTCAGCTTGGTCTGCGCCAGATCCAAAAAAATAATTTTCGGTTTGTTGTGTTAAATATTTTCTTGCCTCTGGATCAATTAAGCTTAGACGGTTTTCATTAACCAGCATGGTTTGATGTTTTAACCATTCGGCCCACGCCTCTTTAGACACATTTTCGAAAATCTTTTTTCCCAATTCGCCGGGGTACGGAGGAAAATCTAATCCTTCTGCTTCTTTACCCAACTTTACACAGTTTACAAGTCTTGCCATTATTTTCTCTCTATCATTTATAATGAATGAAAATTCTATCAAGGGTAAGTATCTATGGAAAGTCCTTTTAAAGCAAAGACAGGCATAAAAAGATTAATTAATGCTATTGGATACTCTTTCTCAGGATTTAAGGCTGCATTTCAAAATGAAGATGCATTTCGCCAAGAAGTTTTTCTTACAATCATATTAGTGCCCCTAGCTTTTTATATCGCTAATAACTCTTTAGAAATTGTTTTGTTATTGTTCTCTACACTCTTAGTGCCTATTGTAGAGCTATTAAATTCTGCTATTGAAGCCACAGTTGATCGAATTAGCTTAGAACAACACAAACTCGCAAAGAGGGCTAAAGATATTGGTAGTGCCGCTGTTTTTCTTAGCCTCGTAAATCTCTTTGCGATTTGGCTCATCATTATTTTTTACTAAAACTCTCCTTGTAGGCCCATTAGGAAAGAGCGTCCACCTCTTAAAAACTTATCCTTCATAAAAGATGAATGGTCCCTTATGTCCTGATCCAGTAAGTTATAACCTTTCAGAAAAAATTGCAGATTATATTCAACAGGTAATTGATAAGAAGCGAAAGCAGTCACATTTGTATAAGCATCTGTTTTCAGCTCATGAGCTGCAATATTATCTTGAGAAAATGCCCTTAAAACATCCAACCTTGCGTACAAATTATTTTTTTCATAAGCTATACCGGCGCCCAATCGAAGTGGAGAAATTCTTGGTAAATCATCTCCATTATCCTGTTCAGCACGAACATAGTCGCCCTTATAAGAAAAATCAAATTGGTCATTGATTTGATAGTTACCATCAAACTCTAAGCCTTTAAATGTAGCGCCGACAGAACGATATTGAAAAACACTCATCCCTTCAGCTTCATCTTCACCTTCGTGAAGATGGTAGAGTTCGTTACCCGTATTAAATATGCCAATGAATCGATTAAATTTTGTGTAGTAAGGACCAATGTTAAAAGAATGACCATTGGACTTCCATTTAATTTGAAAATCGATTGTATTAGATATTTCAGTATTTAAATTTTCATTGCCTTTATGAACTTGGGCTGTAGCATGGTGAGCACCATAAGGAAATAATTCAAAAAATGCTGGTGCTCTTTCAGAATGAGCTACGTTAGAATTTATTGCCCAGTTTTGGTTAATTTTATAAACACCCCCGATGGCAGCATTGTTGGTCTGAAATGTTTTTTCTGTTTCACCGAAAGACTGATCATCTTCGACACCGCCTGATGCATCACAATCAACAAGATCGGTATAAGAAATGCTGCATCCGCCATCACCTGTAAAAGCATTTCTTTTAACATCATGATTACCTCGTCTAAATCCTAAGGTCAGTTTATGATCATTGATTGGTAATTCCTCATACACATAGATGGACTGTGAATCGGTGTTGGCATTTGGCAATAACACGCCATTCGGTTGTTTGAAAGTTGAATTCTCAAAATGTAGTCCAACCACACCACTCATCCCAGCAATAGCATGATGTCCTAATTCCAATGTTCCATCTAAACCTCGGTTTTCAAAAGTATTTTCAATTTCTCCCGGCTCATGGTGTTCGTCATGCTTGTAGTCGGTGTGAGCCATCTTAAATTTAAAGTGATTAAAAAAACCATCCAGATCATGAAATTCAGAATGCAGGTCCCATCGATTGGTTTCTAAATCAAAGAATCCCGTTGGAGTCAGAGGGTTGCCTGTTTCGCTCTCATGCTTCGCGTAGGACATCCCTACATAGCCCTTCTCAAAGAAGTATGAAGCACCAATTGCCCCACCATCCGTATTAGATCCAGAGTTTCTTAACTGCCCCTTTTTACCATACTGGTTACGACTAACCTCGCTGTCAGACCGGGCTAGTTTTCCAGAAACAGAATACCCCGGAATATTTAAGTTACCCGTTTTTCTGGTATACGCATCGAGGTGAATGACAAAATTTCCAAAGCCAACATCCCCTACCACTGCTGAGCTTCGTTCGCTGTTTGCTCCCCCAAATCGAGTTACTGCTCGACCAGTAGCACCAGTAATTTTTTGCCTTGGTATACGATGATCTATCGCATTCACGACACCGCCTACAGTTCCTCCTCCATAAAGAACAGTTGCAGGTCCGCGAATGATATCAATTTGCTCTATGATAAGTGGGTCAATAGCCACAGCATGATCTGAACTAAACGAGGACACATCTAAAGAATTGATGCCATTCTGCATGATACGAATTCGATCTGCCGACATTCCTCGAATCACAGGCCTTCCTATGGTAGGTCCCCAATTTGAAAATGAAACACCAGGGGTTCCATCAAGAGTCTCAGCAAAACTATTGTTTCTCTTGATATCGAGCTCATGCCCATTCAAAACTGATATTGGCACAATAAACTCATCAGAACTGACACCCAAAGGATTTGCGGTAACTGGTGTGGTTGGTAAATCTATTTTTTGATCAGCATAAGCTTCTGCTTGTAGTGCTATTAATACAAACAAACACAAAAATTTATATTTTTGTTGCATTAGTTTTCTCCTAAAAAAATTGAAATAATTTAATTAAGAGATAAGTGGTGGGCCCCTAACGGAATTGATGCTATAGAAATGGGTAAAGGCAAATACCCTATAGCTGTCATTTAAAGTTGAATTTAATTGTTTATTAAATTCTAATTGATCATTGTAAATATTCGCATAAGTAAGATTATTTAACACATGACAATGTTCACAATGATTAAGCTCTTTGCTGTCCTCTTTTGACTCATCAGTACAGTGTGCAACATACATAACCTCTTGCAAATGCTCGATGTGATGTTGCAAGGATGACCATTGCATAAATGCAAAAATAATCAGCGAAAAAATAGCAATTCTTCTTAAAACCATACTTATATTGTAGTCTTTCTTATGCTATAGTCAAATCTGATGGTGGCCTAGAGATAGGCATAATCGGGAAATTGGTGAGAATCCAATACTGCCCCCGCAACGGTCAAAGAGTGTGGATATAATAATATGTCACTGAGATTTTCTTGGGAAGACGTTATATTTTGTCTCTTGAGTCCGGATACCGGCCAATCAATTATTATTTATACGGGTGTGTATTAAGCTTCCTATCGCCGCTTAATCATCATGATTTTAGCCTGGGAGGCTCTTTGCGTTACTTTAAAATTATCTTCAGTGTTGTCTTCTTCAGTTTTCATTCTTCATTAATTTATTCAGAGGGTCTTAACACTGATGAAGTAATTGTTTATTCAAATAAATTTTATACCTCGGAAAGTAACTCCGCTCATCATGTTGAAGTCTATGATCATCAGGAAATTATTAATTCAGGGACAAATAACTTATTTGATTTCTTATCAAACAAGTCATCACTCAATGTTTCATCCTACTCAGGGAACAAGGCTGCCCCATCGATTGATATGAGAGGCTATGGATTAGAGAATGGATATCAAAATATTGTGATTAATGTGGATGGATACCGAATTAATAACATTGATATGGCACCTAGTTTTTTAGGAACCATTAATACCAATGATATTGATCGTATTGAAATTCTAAAAGGCAGCGGATCCGTAGTTCATGGGGATGGCTCTAACGCTGGATCAATAAATATTTATACCAAAAATCATAACAAAACTCGGATTTCATCTGCATTTGGCAATTATGGGCAAAAGAATCATTCCTTTAGTACAGGGGAAACTATAGATAATTTTTCAATATCATTATCAACAAGTTATGAGAGTAATGACGGCTACAGTCAAAAAGATTCCAAAGGCAACAAAGACAAAAATAAATCGACTAACCAAGTCATCAAATTTATTTATCAACCAGACCATAACTCTCAAATTAATTTTAAATATTCAAATACGGAATCAAATTCACTTTTTCCCTCCGCTCTTAGTAGATCGCAATTTCAAAGAGATCCTTCAAGGGCAGGTATATCTTCATACAATGAGTTTGACTACAACGACGATATCTGGGGATTGGATTATGTCACACATTTTTCAGATAATTTTTCAGTCAAAGTCTATCATCAAGGACAAAGAAAAAAATATGATGCCAGGGATTACGCGACCAACTTAAGAAAAACAAG
>Ga0181599_1004431_pt1 | contig 11268 bp, 8 predicted proteins | sample 041ome_3_FD_148658 | JGI IMG/M metagenome (GOLD analysis project Ga0181599, IMG submission 148658) | Coastal salt marsh microbial communities from the Groves Creek Marsh, Skidaway Island, Georgia - 041405US metaG (spades assembly) | ecosystem: Environmental > Aquatic > Marine > Intertidal zone >...
TCAAGACTTCGGTCCCTGCACCACATGTGAAAACATATTGCTGCGCCTGGATGCGCTGGCCATTTTCAAATTCCAGACACTCCACACCGCCTTTTGTGTCGGGGACAAGTCTGGCCTGCTGCCAGTCAATGCTGAATATATTCTCTGCCTGGGCATTGCTTAGTGTGGAAAGGAGAGACGGCACATCCAGCACAATATCCTGCAGGCGATAGAGAGGACCGGAGATCCTGTCTTTAAAAAAGTCCGGGTAGTCGGCTTTTTCAACAGTACTGACTTTGGCTTCAAGCGCCTTGCTGCCAAGAAAGGCATTGAGCCTGGATCGAATGCTGTTGCGTGGCCACATGTAATAGTCTTTGGATAACAGATTGCAGCCACGTAAATCCACATCCCCTTCACCGGCAAGACATTTTTTCCAGTGGGCAGGCATGTCTGCAATAGTTGTGGTTGCGGTCGTCAGCTTTCCGCCCAGGGCGTATTTGATGCCACCATGGATCATGCCCTGACTTGCGATACTCTGGCCAGTACCCAGTCGATCCTGTTCAAATAGCCATGCTTGGTAGCCGGCATTTCTGAGGCGGTTCAACAGCCATAGTCCGGCAACACCACCTCCAAAAATCAGCACATCGGTTTTCAGGGTTTCAGTCATATGGAAATTTGTGCATAACGGGAAAGCATGACAGTATAAACAGGTTGCAGGATAAACCGGAAATTTACCGGGATATTTTTTTCATTTCCGCCAATGGAATAAATTTTTAAAAACGTGAACCGGTTTATTTACTCCCTTTTATTTTATCTGGCTACCCCGCTTATCATTCTGAGATTGCTATTGCGATCTTTGCGTTCGCCAGCTTACCTGAAGCGCTGGTCAGAACGTTTTGCCTTCTATTCCTCATCTACCGGTTTTAAAAAAGCAGATATCATTTTTCATGCTGTTTCTGTAGGCGAAGTTCATGCCGCAGAACCGCTGATAAACCGTCTTCTTGATAATAATCCGGAATTATCTGTATTGGTCACCACTTCAACCCCTACTGGTTCTGCCCGGGTAATGGCATTGTTGAAGGATAAGGTAGCGCATGTCTATCTGCCTTACGATTTGCCTGGTGCCATCAAGCGCTTCCTGAATATTTTCGACCCTGGCCTGGTGGTCATTATGGAAACTGAATTATGGCCAAATCTTATTCATGCATGCTCTCAAAGGGGAGTGCGCTTATTACTGGCCAATGCCCGGCTATCGGAAAAATCCCTGCATAACTACCAGCGCATTCCCCATCTCGTTAGAACCATGCTTGGGCAGTTAGACAGGGTAACAGCGCAGTCACCAAATGACCGCGAAAGGTTATTGTCATTGGGTCTGGCTGAAGAAAAAATCACTGTTGCCGGCAGTATGAAATACGATATGACAATAAACACAGAGCAGGTGGCTAGGGCACTCGGGGATAAGATCAGCTTGCAGGGCAGACCGGTTCTTATTGCAGCCAGTACGCGAATACTGGCTGGGGAGATGGAAGAGGAAAAGGTTTTGCAGGCGTTTAGAAGCTTGCTTGGCAGTCATCCTGATCTACTGCTGATCCTGGTTCCTCGGCATCCCGAACGCTTTGATGAAGTCTTTGAACTGGCTACCAGGCAAGGATTTAGCTGCGCCCGGCGTAGCAGGGAAAGTGTGGCTGACGCTTCGCATCAGGTTTTACTGGGAGACACCATGGGGGAAATGCAGTATTACTTTAGTCTTGCCGATGTCGCTTTTGTTGGTGGCTCTCTGGTGCCCACCGGATGCCAGAATATTATTGAACCGGCGGCGCTGGGATTGCCAGTGATTACCGGACCTTCCCTTTTCAATTTCCAGGCAGTAAGCGAACAACTTTTGCAGGCAGGCGGGATGATATGTATCGCTGATGCGCAAGAGCTCGCCGAGGCGGTGAATGCCTTGCTGGCTGGTGAGGAAAAAGCCGCTACGATGAAGTCAGCTGCGCTGGCGGTGGTTGAAAAAAATCAGGGTGCCAGCGATAGAAATCTCAATGAGATCAGTGAGCTGCTTTTATTGCAGGCCTTAAAAAAAGCCGCCGGTCACTAGTCAGTACTGATTATTCCAGCCAGTTGTTTAAATCAATAACATCCTGCGGACTGAGAATGCCAGCGGCCTGTTTCAGGGTCAGGGTATTAATCACATAGTTGTAGCGGGCATTGGCAAAATCACGACGCGTCTGGAACAGGGTGCGTTGGGCCAGAACCACATCAACAACGTTTCGCGTACCTACTTCTGCACCAACTTCAGTAGCTTCCAGGGCGCTTTCAGCAGAAATTATTGCCTGGGCTCGGGCCTGTACAGCAAGTACGTCAGTTTCAACGCTTCGGTAGCTGTTACGGGTGCTTTGCGTACTGTCGCGCTGGGTTTTCAGCAAAGCTTCTTCGCTGGCATCACGCGTGTAGTAAGCCTGTCTCTTACGGGCACCATTCAATCCGCCGGCATAGAGTGGGTAGGAAAAGTTCAGGGTAATATTGGTGCGCTCCGAGGCAATCGCAGGAAAAAAGCTGAACGGGTTGGCAGACTGATTCCAGCCATAACCGGCACTGATTTCCAGGGTAGGGAACATCGAGGCACGTGCTGATTTGGCGTCCTCCTGCCTGGCGGCAAAGTCATATTCTGCCGCCTTGATTGCCAAATTATTATCCATTGCCAGATTTACCCATGCTGCCAGGGTATCCGGATTTAAAGACTCAATCGGGAAATCACTGCTGAGGCTTTCCAGATTGCTGTGGGGACGGCCGGTAATGGCTTCCAGTGCTTCAAGGGCCTGATTAAGATTGTTTTCTTCTACCAGGCGGTTTACCCGGGCCAGATCATAATTTGCCTGGCTATCATAGACATCAGTAATGGCTATCAGGCCAACTTCAAAACGTTCGCGGGTTTGTTCAAGCACCCGTGCTGCAGCATCTTCCTCACCCTGGAATGAGGCAAGGTTATCCTGTGAGCGCAGGACATTAAAATAGGCAGTAGCCACTTTCAGGATCAATTGTTGCTCAGCCTGGGCAAGATTGGCGGCGGCCTGACGATCAGTATTTTTTGCGGCTTTAAAAGCATACCAGGCTTCAAAATTAAGTAAGGCCTGATTAATACTTAGGTTGTAACCTTTGGTATTAAAGCCATTCTGGAAGCTGTGTGGTTGCCCAAAAGGAGTTTCCACAGCCGGACCTGCTGTATCACGGCTGGTGGATCCGCCGACAGTTACCCGCGGTAGCAGGAACGAGCGCCCCTGATCAATGGTGGTGTGAGAAGCATTATAGTTAGCCCTTGCCTGTCTGATTTCAGGGTCGTTGTTAGCCGCCAACTCAAAAATCTGTGCCAGGTCATCAGCTTGGACGGTTGAGAAAGGCAGGATCAGCAGCATGCATGGCAGTACTGCCCATAAGCGTCTGTTTAGATTCGTCGCTATTCTGGTCAGTATGAATTTTTGTTGTGACTTTTTGTTGCCGCCCATCATTTCTCATCCCTCGAGCAAATAAGTTAACGCTATGAATAATCTGTAAAAAATGCCATCCTGATGGATAGCAATGAATTGACTGACTGGTCAGTCAGTTTCTGTTTTTTTCTCTGTAGTGTCAAGAGGTAAACAGCGTTTTACGTCAGACTGTCGCCAATTGATCAATCTTTATTCCATTGTCGTTCATTGGCCCATTACTGATAATAGCGGGTCCGAACTTCCTAACCTTCATTCATCGGTGATTATTAATAATCAGTGAATTATTAAAAAAATGCCTGTTAAAAACTTACCTGGAAGCTGACTTGAGGCGATGCTAAACCCTGGCAACCTTACCTGACTGAAAATAACCTGATATTTATTCAGTAAAGCATGTCTTGCCATTAAGAGATAATTTGATTTTCCATGCAATTGTCGGTCAAGCAAACATCATTTACAAAGTTGTCATTTGTTATCCATGGCGTTAACTGATTCAGGCAGTTGATGACTGCTTTGTATACCAGATGTACGACCCTCACTTGTATGATGAAAACGGTGTTAATTTAGCGGGCATTAAAAGCGTCATTGTAACAAACAATAAAACAAGACGGGATGCCGAAACTGGAAATTACAAACTGCAGAAAAGCGCCTGGCAGGAAAGATATTATCAGTATCAATAATAAACAAATTCTGCATAATAGGGGCTTATTAACCTGGCGTCAGGTACCAAGGAATCTACATGCACGGATCAGACTTTTTGATTGTCAGGGCTGGATTCCCGCCGCCTTGACCGGCTTGCAAAAGCAGTAGAATCGCTTCTTGTTATATGACCTTTATTTGGATAAGGTGAGACCATTAAGCTTGGTAGATATTACAAAGGAATTGTTATTGGAAGCTTGAATGCAGATGGGTGCTTGAGTGTTATTTACAGGCGCTAAAACTTAAAGCTAAAGGAAGTAATAGAAAGTTGTAAGCGTTGGTTGAACGTAAAAATGAAAGTAAAAAGCTACACCATAGATTTAAGTGAACAGATGGCTGTTTGTGATGCCAACTATATTCGTTTGCTTAAATTACTTGGTACTACACGTTCAGTAAACCAGCGTATTTTTGAGTTACCTGATATTGGTCTTGCTGATAAACGTGAGAAAATATCTGTGAGCCTCAATGTGCTTGAGGAATTCAAGTACACCAGCACAATTTCTATTCGACAGATAAGTTCTGCTGCTAATCAGGAAAAATTTCTAAAATATGAAAGTGATTCTGCTCCAGCAGAAATAAAGCTGGGGATAACAAAAGAGCCAGAATTAAAAAAATTAAAAAAAATAACTGAGATAGTTGAGAATGAGGATGGTAACAATGCTGCGCATTTCAGTTCACCTGAAATGATAATTCGTGTCTACCACGATGCAAAAACAGCGGAAGTAACGAGCTATCAGAATCACAAGTATTTCAAAGCGGTATATCCGCTACCCAATCCCTATATGTACCAATGTGATGAAAAAGAACAGCTCAATCTGTTTCTGGCAGAATGGCTGAATCTTTGTATCAATGAGGGCTTGAGTAGGACGGATGAACTGCATTTGGAAAAATTGACCTGCGCATAACTGCTGGCTCCTGTATTCAGGAACGGTTATAAGTACAAACTATTTTCTGCATATGTTCTGTTTGGGTCGTTGGGGAAAGTGTGTGAGAGTAAATCAAGTTGGCTGAAGTCCTGGAAAAAAATAATAATCAGAGTTTTCGCCTGGTTCAGATTACCGATTCGCATTTATTTGCGGATCGAAGCACTATTTTCGATGGTTTAAACACATTTGAGACCTTGAAAGATATTGTTGCCCTGGTTGCGGCTCAGCAGCAGAATATTGGATGTATTCTTTGTACTGGTGATTTAACCCAGGACTCCTCTATTGAGGCATACCATCATTTTATTGATGCCTTGTCACCATTGGAGGCCCCGCAATTATGGATCCCTGGTAACCATGATATCCGCAGCCAGATGCAGCAGGTACTGGATCAGAACAGTATTCATTTAAGCCGTTCGGCCCAACTCGGTGACTGGCGCATTATCATGCTTAACTCCAGTGTCGAAGGGCAGGTCTATGGCCTGCTTGACCAGAAAGAGTTGGCTGACCTGGATCTTGAGCTGGCAGATAGCGAACGCAGTAATTCCCATGTACTTATTTGCGTGCACCATAATTGCTTGCCAGTTGAAGCTGCCTGGCTGCAACAACACAGTCTGAAAAACAGTGATGAGCTGTTTGAAATCACTGACAAATATTCTCATGTGAAAGGTATTCTTTACGGGCATATCCATCAGGAATTCGAAGCTATACGTAATGGGGTCAGAATCATGGGAACCCCCTCTACCTGCATTCAGTTTCATCCAACCAACAATGAATTTACCATCGACAATGAAAATCCGGGCTATCGCTGGCTGGATCTCGAGCCGGACGGCACCATCAACTCCAGGGTTGAGCGAATCCAGGACAAGGCTTACAACATTGATTTTGACAGTACGGGATGTTGATAAAATCCATTTAAGGAATTAAAGCCCTTAAGTCTGTAATAAAATACAAAAAATTCCTTATTTATTTAAATAACCTTCCACTCAAAAGAGTGATTCATCGTATAATTAAGCGATGAAATCGAGCCTGCCGCTTATTATCTATATTCACGGATTTAACAGCTCACCTGCCTCTGAAAAAGCCCGGAATTTTATAGCCTACTGCAAACAGTTCAATGGATTCAATCTTCAAGTACCGGCCCTGTCCCATAACCCTGAAGCTGGCATTGAGCAACTGGAAAAGCTGATTTCCAGTGGGAGAGGCAAGCCATACCTGTTGGTAGGTAGCTCGCTGGGGGGATACTACGCCACCTATCTGGCTGAAAAATATGCCTGCCGGGCGGCATTGATCAATCCGGCGGTATCCCCGGTAAAAAACCTGGGGGAGGGATTTCTCGGGCCACAAAAGAATCTGTACACCGGCGAAAAGTATGAGTTCACCCGGGAGTATGGAATGTTTCTGGCGACATTGGACGTAGATCCTCTGCAGCATCCGGAAAACTACCTGCTGATGGTGCAGACTGGCGATGAGGTGCTTGACTATAAACTGGCGCTGGAGCGCTATGCCGGATCACTACAAGTGGTGCAGGAAGGTGGTAGCCATCGCTTTGACGGTTTTGAGAACATGATTGCGCCTATTCTGGAGTTTGCCAAAAATGGCATGCTTGGCCAGCAAACAATGGCAGCAATCAGCACAATTTAACTAATTGATTCACGGTTCAGGAAAGTAAAACAAGCATGAGTAAAGACTATACCTCAGATTCCATTGAAGTCCTGACCGGGCTTGACCCTGTCAGACGACGGCCCGGTATGTATACCGACACCTCCCGGCCGAATCACCTGGTTCAGGAAGTGGTTGATAACAGTGTCGATGAGGCGTTGGCGGGACATGCCCGTAATATCAAGGTCACCCTGCACAAGGATGGCACTGTAGAGGTTACTGATGATGGCCGTGGTATGCCGGTGGATGTTCATCCTGAGGAAAAAGTTTCCGGTGTTGAGTTGATACTTTCCCGACTCCACGCGGGTGGCAAATTCAATAATGAAAATTATAAATTTTCCGGGGGATTGCACGGGGTTGGTGTTTCCGTTGTTAACGCGCTGTCCAGTGAGCTGGAAGTTCTTGTCAAACGTGATGGTAATCTGCATCAGATGACGTTTGCAGATGGCGAGAAAAAGACACCACTAAAAGTCATCGATAAGGTAGGCCAGCGCAATACCGGAACCACCATCAAATTTTCTCCGAACCCGAAATATTTCGATTCCCCCAATATCTCGATTCCACGCCTGATCCATGTGTTAAGGGCCAAGGCGGTGCTGTGCCCGGGTCTTCATATGATCTTTGAAGATCTTACGGTCAAGGAAGACAAGGCACAAAGTGAAGAATGGTGTTACGAGGATGGTCTTACTGATTACCTGATTCAATCAACCAAGGGCTTTGAGAGTATCCCGGCGGAACCCTTTACGGGATCCATGCAGGGAAATGATGAGGCCGTGGACTGGGCGGTATCCTGGCTGCCGGAAGGCGGAGAGTTAATTACCGAGAGTTATGTGAACCTGATTCCCACCATGCTTGGCGGAACCCACGTCAATGGATTCAGAACCGGTATGCTGGAAGCAATCAGGGAGTTTTGTGAGTACCGTAATCTTTTGCCCAGAGGTGTGAAGCTTAGTGCTGATGATGTCTGGGAGCGTTGCTGTTATATCCTGTCCACCAAAATGGCGGATCCGCAGTTTGCGGGTCAAACCAAGGAAAAACTCTCTTCCCGACAAAGTGCCGTATTTATTTCCGGTGTCGTTAAGGACTCTTTCGGGCTCTGGTTGAACCAGCATACCGATGAAGCGCTGGAGATTGCCGAAATGTGCATTCACCACGCGCAGAGCAGAATGCGCGAGGGTAAAAAGGTAGTGCGCAAGAAAGTTACTGCGGGGCCCGCATTGCCCGGCAAACTTGCAGACTGCAGTACACAGGATGTTGAAGCAGGGGAATTGTTTCTGGTTGAGGGTGATTCTGCCGGAGGTTCGGCAAAACAGGCCAGAGACAGGGAAACCCAGGCCGTTATGCCGTTGCGGGGAAAGATACTCAATACCTGGGAAGTCGATTCAGGCGAAATCCTGGCCTCACAGGAAGTGCATGACATTTCCGTTGCCATGGGTGTGGATCCGGCATCTGATGATCTGACCGGTCTGCGTTATGGCAAAATCTGCATTCTGGCTGATGCTGACTCAGATGGCTTGCATATTGCCACCTTGCTCAGCGCGTTGTTTGTGAAACATTTTCGACCGGTGGTGGATGCGGGTCATATCTATGTAGCCATGCCTCCTTTGTATCGTATCGATGTAGGTAAAGAAGTTTTTTATGCGCTGGATGAAGATGAGAAAAACGGTGTACTGGACCGTATCGCGGCAGAAAAGAAAAAAGGCAAGCCCAATGTTCAGCGATTCAAAGGCCTGGGAGAAATGAATCCGCTACAGCTCCGCGAAACCACCATGAACAAGGACACGCGCAGACTGGTCCAGCTGAATGTTGATCTGGTGCAGAAAACCGATGAGCTGATGGATATGTTGCTAGCCAAGAAGCGCTCACCGGATCGCAAGCAGTGGCTGGAAAAATATGGCAACCTGGCAGAAATATAACAACAGTCGCAAGTTTAAAGAGTTCAGATTGCGACTTGCGACCAGGAATATGAAAGATTAACTATTACAAATAGTAATAGAGGAAGAAAAAAGTTTATGACAGACCTGATCACTCTAAATGAAGATGGCAAGGAACAGATGGCGCTGCGAACATTTGTTGAGCAGTCCTACCTGAATTATTCCATGTATGTCATTAACGACAGGGCTTTGCCGCATATTGGTGATGGCTTGAAACCGGTGCAGCGCCGCATTATCTATGCGATGTCTGAGCTGGGGCTGAAATCCTCGGCAAAGTATAAAAAATCAGCCCGTACTATTGGTGATGTCATTGGCAAGTACCATCCCCATGGAGATTCTGCCTGTTATGAGGCCATGGTACTGATGGCACAACCTTTTTCCTATCGATACCCGATTATTGATGGCCAAGGTAACTGGGGCTCTCCTGATGACCCGAAATCATTTGCCGCAATGCGCTATACCGAATCCAAAATGCAGGCCTATGCCGATGTCCTGTTGGCTGAACTTGGCCAGGATACGGTTGACTGGAAACTGAATTTCGACGGTGAGCTGGAAGAACCCATTATCCTTCCGGCACGCCTGCCCAACGTCCTTTTAAATGGTGGTAGTGGTATTGCCGTAGGCATGGCAACCGATATTCCACCCCATAATTTGCGGGAGGTGGCGCAAGCCTGTATCCATCTGCTCGACAACCCCAAAACGACGGTAGCGGATTTATGCCAGTTTGTGCAGGGTCCCGATTTTCCGACCAGCGCAGAAATCATAACGCCGAAAGAAGAAATCCATCAACTCTATGAAAGCGGGCGCGGCATGATCAAGGGCCGGGCGGTTTATATGAAGGAGCAGGGCGATATCGTTATCACTGCGCTGCCCTACCAGGTGTCCGGCACCAAGATTCTGGAACAAATCGCTGCGCAGATGCAGAAGAAAAAGCTGCCGATGATTGTCGATCTGCGCGATGAGTCCGATCACGAAAATCCAACCCGTATTGTTATTGTGCCGCGCTCTAATCGTATTGATGTGGATGCGGTGATGGCGCACTTGTTTTCTACCACAGACCTTGAAAAGAGCTACCGCGTAAATTTCAATATGATTGGTATTAACGGTAAGCCACAAGTTAAAGGCCTGCTTGGTTTGCTCAAGGAATGGCTTGAGTTCAGAACAGCTACAGTCACTAGACGTCTTCAATACCGACTCGACAAAATCAATGCTCGACTCCATATTCTTGATGCCTTGTTAATTGCGTTTCTGAATATTGATGAAGTGATAGAAATAATTCGAACAGAAGACAAACCCAAGCCAGTATTGATGAAACGTTTCAGCCTCAGTGATATTCAGGCAGAAGCCATCCTTGATCTGCGTCTGCGTAATCTTGCCAAGCTTGAAGAAATGAAAATAAAAGGTGAGCAAAAAGAGCTTGCCGATGAAAGAAAGACTCTGGAAAGTTTATTGGGTTCAAAAGCCCGCCTTAAAACGCTGATTAAAAAAGAAATCAAGGAAGATGCTGAAACCTATGGTGATGATCGCCGTTCTGAACTGGTTGTCAGGGAAGAAGCCCAGGCCTTTAAGGAAGAAGAGTTGATTTCAACAGAACCGGTGACAGTTATTCTTTCCGAGGGCGGTTGGGTGCGTGCTGCCAAGGGCCATGATGTGGATGCGTCTACTCTGGCCTATAAATCAGGTGATAAATTAAAGCTCAGTGCTCGAGGCAAGAGTAATCAGAATGCCATGTTCCTGGATTCCACGGGACGTGCCTATACGCTTGCGGCACATACTCTGCCTTCTGCAAGGGGGATGGGTGAGCCGCTATCTGGTCGGGTAAAACCGCCTTCAGGGGCAAGTTTTGAAGGTCTGGTGATTGGAGATCCAACGGAACTTTGCCTGGTAGCTTCAGATGCTGGCTATGGTTTTATCACCAAACTGGAAAATCTGGTAAGCAAGAACAAGGCGGGCAAGCAGTTACTTTCATTACCTAAAGGCGCAAGGGTATTGTCGCCGGCACCGGTGGAAGATCTGGAAAACTGTGAAGTGGTCAGCATTACCAATGAAGGTAGAATGTTGATGTTCAAATTATCTCAACTTCCTGAATTAGCCAAAGGTAAAGGAAACAAGATTATTAATGTGCCTTCAGCGCGAGTAGCAGAAAGGGTTGAGTTTGTAGTTGCTGTAACTGTGCTCAAGCCAGGTCAAATATTGACCGTCCATTCTGGCAAGCGTTATATCAATTTGCCTTTGTCTGATCTTGAACATTATCGTGGTGAAAGAGGTCGACGTGGTAACAAGCTTCCACGGGGATTTCAAAAAGTCGATAAGGTGGAAGTTCAGGATAAATAAGCAGGCTTAATTGCCACTTTTGGCTAATTACGGATTTTTTCAGTATCCTTTGTCATCCAGTATGATTATTGGAGCAGTTCTGATTATTAGGTCTGCTCCTGGAGTCAAGCTCTCTTGGCTGATATTAATGAAAAACGGAATCGGCAGGGTGAAGCAACCCTGCCTGAAAATGCTGACGCCCTCGATAAAGGGGGTGAGTCTAGAGCTACGTAACTAAAGAAAAATCCTCCTCCCGTACCGTTCTTAATCTCTCTCGTCTTA
>Ga0181599_1004432_pt1 | contig 11268 bp, 9 predicted proteins | sample 041ome_3_FD_148658 | JGI IMG/M metagenome (GOLD analysis project Ga0181599, IMG submission 148658) | Coastal salt marsh microbial communities from the Groves Creek Marsh, Skidaway Island, Georgia - 041405US metaG (spades assembly) | ecosystem: Environmental > Aquatic > Marine > Intertidal zone >...
TATTAGACATTAGTATTATTAGATTACAATCTCTACATTCCATTTACCATAAAGTGGGTTAAAATAGACGCAAAGTATCCAACCAGCACGATTGGAGTCCATCTGAGATGAGATAAAAAGGTGTACGAGTGCGAAACACCCATCAAACCTACGCCCGCAGCAGAGCCGACTGAAAATAAGCTCCCACCGACTCCCGCCGAGAGAGTGATGAGCAGCCATTCGGATTTTGACATGGCTGGTTCGGTGGATAAAACCGCATACATCATCGGTATGTTATCAATGACCGCACTCAATAATCCAATGAGAATACACGCCGCGTTTGCCCCCAAAACGCGAAACGAGTTGTGCGAAAGTAGTTCTAAATATCCTAAGACACCTAAGCCTCCGACGCACATGATCACGCCGTAGAAAAAAATTAACGTATCCCACTCCGTTTGTTCTAATCGCTTAAAAATATCTAAAGCTCTATCGTTCCCTTTTTTCGTTCGCGCGTACTCCAAGTCATCCTTTTGGTTCAGCACTCCATCCATTTCTAAACTATAATTACCTCCCCCAGCGTCGTCGCTCATCGTTCCTCTTTGGGAGGAAGTCTTTGACGTCCGACTCCATCCGAACAGTTTAAGCAATCCTAAACCGGTCATCATGCCCAAAACAGGTGGAAGGTGCGCGTAGGAGTGAAACATGGCCGTCATGACGACTGTCCCCAGAAATAAACAGATGACTTCAACGGCACCTGGTTTCAAGCGCGAACTCGCAAGATCTTCCTCTGACGCTTTCTGGGGCGCACCATCTTTAACGTACGGGTGCATCAAACACGCCGGAACGACCCAGTTGACTATGCTCGGAATAAGAAGACGAGGAAAATCTGCGAGTGACAGTGTGCCTCGCTGCCACACCATGAGCGTCGTCAAATCACCAAAGGGACTAAATGCTCCGCCAGAATTTGCGGCGACGACGATGTTCACGCAACACATTGCCACGTACTCTGGCTCGCCTTTACCTACAGCTGAGACGACTGCACCCATCAGAACGGCGGTCGTTAGGTTATCCGCAATTGGCGACAGCCAAAAAGCAACAGTTCCAGTGACCCAGAAGCAACTGCGATACGAAAATCCACTCTCTTGTAACCAGGAGCGAATGCGCGCGAAAACGTTGAGCTGAGTCATCGTATTAATGAAAGTCATGGCGCATAAAAGAAACAGAAACACTTCGACAAACTCTGTGAGATTATGTCGAGCGGCTTGCGTCACCAGAGCGACGGCATGTCCTTTATCGCGATAACCCAAGGCGACTAATACCCAGATGATCCCAGCGGCGACGGTAATGGGAATCGATTTCTTAAATCCGCGTCCGATCGATTCCTCGGCGATGGCGAGTGCGTACCCGCAAACAAAAACGACAACGGACAACACGCCTTGCCAGGAACGAGTGAGATCTTTTTGATTCGATTTATCGCGCTTCCCTTCGATGATAACTTTCGGTTTTGATTGTCTCGTCGTAAATGTGTTGTTGCTTCCGTCCGATGATTTCGACGACGCGCTCGAAGTGCCCGAGTTCCACGGATCGTTCCACACTCTTCTGTAAATTTGGTCCGCGTTGATGGGAATGAGCGATCGTTGCACCGGAAACAGTTGGTTTTCGGTTTCAAATAACGCCGTGAGCGCAACTAATCCAGTCAAAAGTGCTAAAATAGAAAACACTGCTCTTCTATTTTTCGGTTCCTCCAACGAGCGAGAGACTCCGGCGAGCCAAAGCGTCGGTGATTTCGCAAACGGCTTGGACGCCTTCGGAGAGTGCTGACGTGAGCTCATGTTTCAAAATCACAGGTCTTCTCCCTCCCTTTCACTCACTTAATGTCCTCTTCTTCTTCTTTTCCTTCTTCTTCTCCTTCTTCTTTATACAAATACACCAACACGCGCTCGATTTCGTTGTTGTTGTTGTTTCTTCTTGAACAAATCAGTGTGTGGGACAGAAGATTGTTCTCTAGTATACGTACTTTCCTCCCGATGAATATGTATGTGTGTACGTCTGTATATAAAAAGGGAGAGACGTGTATGCCGCGAGACAAATACGCGACGGAAATAGAACGAGCGCGTAGTCGTGCGCTATGTGTGAGGGTATCTAAAACCACTTGGATCGAGTTGTCCCACAAGATAGACGATGAACTTTTTCTTGTTTTCTCTTCCTCTGAAAAAAGCAGATAGACTTTAAGAGAGAGGACGTCACTGTGTGTCGCGTGGGAGAATTCTTTAGAAAAACCTTTTAGCGCGGACGCGTGAAGCACTCGAGACGAATTGCACGCACAGTGCGTCGAAAGAGAGAAACGTACCGAGACAGACGTTTTAGTCGCGTGCAGAGGGAAAGAAGGCTAAGCGAATACGACCAATATGATGCACTCATTAAATGCAACGAGAGTATTAACAAACTCGTCGTCTCTTGTTTGCCAATCAGAGTCGTCGTCGTCGTCGTCGTCGCGAAGAGGTGCGAATGCGACGTATTTGACGCGCGTGAAAAGAGGCGGGGCCGTAAGAATGCGCGCTAAACGAGGGAATAAGAATAAAAATGGCGGAGCGGGCGGAGGTGGAGGTGGAGTGGGCATCGGACTGTCCGAAGATACCGCTGAACTGTTCGAGGTGACACGAACGAACCCAAACATGAGAACGCTGGAAGAGTGCGCAGACCTCCTGCGAAGAGGAGGCGTTGGAATCATCCCCACGGATACAAAATACTCGTTCGTCGCCGATTTGAATAATAAGGACGCGATTCAGAACCTATACACCATTAAAGGCATCGACTCGAACAAACCGTTATCCATCTTATGCAGAGGGTTTCAAGATATCGACACCTATACGCTCGGGTTTCCGCCGGCGACGCGACCGGGAATGGCGGATCCGTTCAAATTAGCTCGGAAGTGCCTTCCAGGACCGTATACTTTCATTTTACCCGCATCAAAATCGTTACCGAAAATATGTCTCCTGGATACCTCATCGGCCGGGCACACCAGGCTTTCTAAATGCCAACAGCGAAAGACAATCGGATGTAGACTTCCTGACTGCGAAGTCACTCTGGCCTTGCTCGACTTGCTCGATGCGCCGTTGATGTGTTCGACGGTACCTTTTGATGGAGATGTTCAACCTATCGTTATGAGAGACGAATATTCGAGATGCGCCTTCGTATTGGATGCCGGCACGGACGCTGAACAACTCGCTTCGACGGTTATCGATTTGTCTATCGGAGACGTGCCGAAGGTTTTAAGAGTCGGTGCCGGGGATGCATCCGTATGGTCCGAAGACGGCGACGTTCACGTTGAAGTAGATGATCCCGATTTAGCGTGGGGTTTTGCATAATATCCCGGAACTCGCGTGCTACTTTTTGTAATAAACTTTGTAATCTACGGTACAATACTTTTTCGCGTTTCGCATGCACAAGAATGAAGAAAAAAAATGGAGCACACACGCGTAGCCGAATTTCCTTCAAAAGATGCTCCGGCCAGGACATAGCTTAATACTTCGTGCGATAAAAACGCACGTGCACGCGCTCCCACGACTTCTTACTTCTCGTACATCAACTTCTGCATCGTCTGCATCATCACCCGGAACTATTGCACGCAGCAGACGCTCGACGACGACTTTGTCCAAGAAAGTAGTAACGAAAAGGAGAATGGCTTCCGACGGCGGATTTCTAAACCATGCACTTGACGAAGATGGTAGTGAGATGACTAGGAACGAAACAGTGGTGAATCCAAACAGTGAAATTACGTTTCGACCGTCTCGGCGCGCATCGCGGACTGAGAATAAGCGAACGCATCCGTCGTATTTTTGTCCAGCTTGCAACGCCCAATGCAAAGCAACCGTATTTCGGCGTCACACTCAAAAATGTTGTCCGGATATCGAAAGCGCCGTAGGGAAAGAAGCGTGGATGACCGAGGATATGGATTTAATCATGGTAAAAGCACAGAAGCACGCGAACGAAATGCTCGAGGAAATGAAACGCTTGGCTTTCACCGATGGCGCTCGAATGTCGCATGCTGAAGTTGCGCAAACTTTGAACGTCACCGAACTTCGAGTCAAGAACGCGCTCAGGTTACATTCAAAATCCATACCCCTCAATAACGATACGACTCCAGTTGAAGTTATATTTGAAAACGAAGATATTTTAGTCGTCAATAAGCCGCCGTATTTACGAACGCATCCAATCCATCGACACACTGGAACGAGCTTAATCAACAGATGTATTTCGCACCTCGGCGGGAAAGAGTGTTACATCGTGCACCGATTGGATATGGACACTTCTGGTGTCATTCTGTTTGTAAAGAATCCGTTATTAACGAGAGGTTTTGCGGAGCAGTTCATGACACGCGAGGCAAAGAAAACATACCTCGCACTGTGTGTTGGGGTTCTGCCTCTGGGGAAAGAAGAAGTGCAAGCTTTTGAAGTAAACGCGCCGATTTCAAGTTGCAATAAGTGTAAAGAGGGGCGGGCAGTTTCATTTGCAACAGATGACCTTGAGGCCAAAGAGTCGAGGACGACGTTCGATTTCTTTTCTTGGAAAAAAGACGATGAACTAGCGATAGATAGCTTACCCACGGAGCGTGCGCGTGGGGTATCGATTTTGCTCGAGGGCACAGAAAATACGAACGTTGAGAAAAAAAACGAAAGCGGCTCGTGGAATCCCATTTCTGTAGCAGCGCTCGTGTTGGCATCTCCAAAAACAGGTCGCACACATCAGATACGCGTTCATTTAGCACACGCTGGTTTACCAATTCTTGGCGATATGCTCTACGGTCCACACGCGCGGTGGGTCGTTCCACGCTGCGACGCGTGGTCGGACGATTCCACCTCCAAGCCGCGATACAAATGGTCAGCGGATAAACCGAAGGGCAAATGGGCGAAAGATGGCTTAGATTTAGATAGGCAAGCGTTACACGCGTATCGATTAGAAGTTACGCATCCTTTGACGAATGAACGGCTGAGTTTTGAAGCGCCTCTACCCGATGATATGAAGAAAGCGTTAGATGTATTAGGAATAGACTATTAGAGCGAGAGAATATCTCGCAGTTGGTTGAAATAAAATGAGGCCACACAGATTTTTAGGACACAAACACGCAAACGCAATCCTCATTTTATATGCGCGGTGGAGAAACTCTGAGAAGGCGCGAATCCGTGCTCCATTCATTCACGCTCGGAACATTTCATCCTGAGGAACAAACCGTCTTTTTATCCTTCTTCTCACTTTCGTTACCGCTCGAGGAAGTGAGGGAAACTTGCGCATGAGAAAAGGAAGATGAGTTCGCCATCATCTTGTCGCCGCCAGCAACACCGACTTCAACATCAACGTTCGCGCACAAACGAGTACGCATCGGCAACAAATGGTAATACGAATTCACACTCGCGCGATGATATGAAACAACATCCAGTCGCTGAAAAGAGATTCGTTCAGAAACAGAGACGTCTTGGTCAAAACAGCAACGTCTTCGCCTCCGTTACCTCTTCTTCTTCCTCTTCTTCTAAGACGAAAGGTGAAAACAAAAAGCAGAAATCGAGAACGCACGCGAGCGATGGCACGACGAACACAAACAACAAGAAAAGAGCCATTCCGCTGTCTATTTGGGAAAGCCGGAAAGGCTCTAATTTTAAGCTTCAGTATGCGCTCGATGGCAACAAGCTTCGTTTACTGTCGCCGGAGGAGGCACGAGACTTGAGCTCAAACAAGAACGGCGCTTTCTCTTTCGATCCGTTACACTTGGGTAGGAAAAAACGAGCTTTCCTTCGACAAATAGATAACATCCGAGACTCGTTCTTCCCGCAGAAAACTTCCGTGACGTCGGATTATTGGGACTATGCGAAATATCGCTTCACGCAACGAATCGCGAGTTCTTGCATGACGGTTCTAGCGACGCAACAAATGCTTGCGGCTATCGGTCTTGGTGCTTCAAGATCAATACCGGCCGCGGCGGCTTTGAATTGGGTGTTGAAAGATGGATTAGGTAGATTAGGAAAGCTCTCTGTGGCAACTAACTTTGGTAGAAGTTTTGATTCAGATGTAAAGCGTTTGCGATTTTCGTCCTCCTTGGTGTACACAGGCGCTGTGTTTATAGAGACGATAACGCCCTTCTTTCCCAAACATTTCTTGGCCATCGCCACGGTTGCAAACGTTGGCAAGTCGATCGGGATAACAACTGGCAACGTTGTCAGACCGCCGATTCAAAAAACATTCGCATTGGAGGAGAATTTAGGTGAAATAGCAGCGAAAACGTCCGCGCAACAAGTCTTGGCGGATAACATTGGCTTAGCTCTGGGAGTATCAGTCATGAAGTTTCAAACAAAGTTTGTGTCTCTAGCTCTTCAACGCGCGGTTCCGTTGGCGCTATTTCCTATTTTAGCGTCGATTGATTTAGTTTCGATTCATAAACAGCTGAAGTCGGTTCAGCTTCGAACGGTGAATAAAGAGCGCGCTGAAATTATTGCCGAAGCTTTTGTTCGGGAAAAGAAGCTCGCTACTCAACTTCAAGTTGCGGAAAAAGAGCGCTTGTTGTTCCCTGCCCGTCTCGATGCGTCGGCGCTTCCGTTGAGAGTAACAAGTTTAGGGAACGCGTGTTCGACACTAGACGCGCTCGCATCTGCTTTTAAAGATGACATACACAGACCGTACGTCTTATCTTACGAACCGTATGTGCAAAAGAAAAGAACTGTTCTATCTGGAATATTCATGCGTGATCGGAAACCGTTAAAGTATAAAGGAAGGGCGCTCCTCGCTTTGTCGCACCGCGCAACTTCGAAAGACGTTTTACAGGGTATTTTGCAAGTCGCGCATATTCGCAACTTGCCGTTTCGAAAGGATTTAAACGAGAAAGAAGCGTACGATTGGGCAGTATCAGAATCATCTCGACGCGCGAAAGCAGACGTGAATGCGTTTCATAACCAAATAGTTAGCAACGGGTGGCAAGCGAACTTGATTTTACTTTCGAGTAACGAACGGATGCCTTATTTTCTCGACGAGAAGGAAATTAGGAGCTTGCTCAAGCTCGCACACAAGTAGTCTTTATAAGCGTAGTAAATGTAAATGCCTCTGTCTAATAGTATGATTAATAAACTAGTCGAATTCTACCGCTGGAGCTATGAATGAGAGTACAGCAAAGCCCAACGCCCATCTGACCCGCCAACGCGCGAAGAAATATGCCGCAATATAACGCACGCCCGGTGCGATTAGTCTACGGACAACCTCACGAGAGACTTCGGAGTTTTGGAACAAGGTAACAGGATTCATCAAGCACCACTTCACGGTTGCAAAATGCGTCGCTTGAACTGCCGATATCAAGAAGCACGCGCTCAATATCAATCCTACAAGTGTGAGGCGTTGGAGAAATCCATCACCTTGCACTTCTATTTTTGCTTTTCCTTCTTCGTTTTTGATTGAATTAGGTGTTTTGTTTTCCTCGGTTTTATAACGTTTAACCTTTGGGACACCGCTTCCCGATATCTCGATTGCATCTGTTAAGAAGATATTCCAGAATTTGGCTTTACGTTCCTCGCTCTCGGCTTTGCTTTCATCGTTTTTGTCATCGTTGGGTGACGATGACGGTTGCGTTGCGGTCGAATATATTCGAAATTTTCTACTTCGTCGGCATTTCTTTATCGATGAAGACAGACATTTATACTGGTTGCCGTGGAACAATGTACGATTTACAGCGGGTATTCCTCGAAGAGACGACGACGGTTTTGAGAGCGAAGTAACTCGACACGTATACATAGGTGTCACAGACAAAAGATTGACTCGCTCACTTGCTGACTCGCACGTGAAAAAGTGAAGTACGTAGGGACTTTTGTGAGAGGTAAATCTGCACAATTTAGGTGTATAAGTGTCGCGGCGTGAGTGGTTTTCGTGTAAGAAATAAATATCGCGATGCTTCGAAATGAACTAAAGTAATGCGCTGCGCGATATGTGCTCCATCATCTCTTGTAAGATAATTTAACGTATTCCTCATGTCAACAACAGACGAAAGTGACGACGATAAATTCGGAATATTAGGGGATCAGACCGATTTTGAAGCGCGGCGAGAGCCGGATTGGCAATGGTCCACAGGCAGGGATGATAATAGCTTAGTTAATAAGAAAGCAAAGAAACGCTTCATCATTCCAGGCGAGAAGAAGCAAATGAAGAAATTGCACATGGCACGTTTGAGAGAGGAGAGAGCGGAGCGAAAAATCTCGAGAAGAAAAGAAAAACAAGGAGCTGTGAACAACAGTGGTGAAGGGGATAATAAGGATAATATGCGGTGGATAGAAAGAGTGCGAAGAGACTTTGAATTACTCGCTCACTTAGAAAGCGAGCCAAGTTTGAGCGATGGTGGTGAGGAAGAATCGTATTTAATCTTCACTGATGTGTCTCGTACTCACGCGAAGCTTTTGAAAGCGCTCGCGCTGAGATACAGACTTGAACAAACGACGAACACGAAAGAGGATACTTTGATTATCAAGAGAACTCGTGATTCTTACATTCCAGAACCAAACAGCAAAGAGCGTGCAGAAATTGATGATATCTGCGCCCCAATTATGAGCAGAGAGGAGTATCTCAATAGTCCCGAGAGAATGGAACGTTTACGTTTACGAAAAATTAGGCACGCCGCCGATAGTACTAATCAAACGAAGAAAGAGAGCAAAAAATCCATGTTTCGCAGAAAGAAAGATGAGAAGCTCCCCTCATTTTCGATTTCAGTTGATTTTGTGCCGAGTACTGGAACGGATGTAGATACCAATACCACACGTTCGAAAAAGCTCGTCGACGCAGTCGAAATTGAACAAAGCTCTGCTCGATTCGCAAAATTCGCAAACGACATTTCTAGGAAAATGATGGAAAAGATGGGTTTCAGCGGAAGAGGCCTGGGTCCGAAGGAAGATGGGATTAAGACACCCATTGATGTCACGCAACGGAAGAAGAATCTCGGACTCGGCGCATAGTCTCTTAAGTGATAATTTTGTTGAGCATTTTTTATTACAATTTTTGCGATGATGTTGAACGGTGACGATGATGATGATGATAATTCTGCTAAGTTGTTGCTTTGATTGCTTTCTTGTTTGCTACTTTATACTATTCTACTACCCTTTTCGTTTCATTGTCTGGATGATCTTCTTTACACCGAGAACGATTCGCCGCATCCGCACGAGGCTTTCGCGTTTGGATTCTCAAACGTAAACTCGGAGCGAAGATTATCGCTGACGAAATCCATTTTTGTTCCTATAATTGACATCAAAGCGTTCGGCTCTATGATCACTTTCACTCCGTGTTGATCAACGACTTCGTCAAATTTACCTCTATCTTTCTCGTCTGCGTAGTTCATCGTGTACGTCATGCCGTTGCACCCTCGCGTGCGAATGCCAATTTTAAGGTATTCGGCACCCTTGTTCCCGAGCAATTCGTGTATTCGCTTCGCCGCCGCTTCCGTGAGCTCCATGACCTGTTTTGTTGACTTAATCGTCGATTGTCTCGCGGTAGACGATGAAGAGGACGCGGCGGCGTGTGTCATAGCACGCCTAAGCATTCGTGTCGTAAACATGGAGAGGATGCTTTCTCGTAAGGACACGTGTTCTCTTTCTTTCTTTTCTGCAAAGGTCGTCGTCGTCGTCGTCGTCAAAATTCCCTCTTCTTGTTGTTTTACTCGCTATTAGTAGTCAGATTACGACGCGCAAAGAGTGGTACGCACGATGATCTCGTGCGCGCGATGAAGATGATGAATGCGTGGTATACGTCTGAGTACGACTTCTTACTTCTTCTTCTTATTATTATTATTATGAAGATTTTTATCTCTTCCAATTCTTGTTGTTGAAGTTGCCTCGCCCCCCCCCTCAAAAATGCAAAAATGTGCTCATCAGACATCACAAACTTTGGACGACTTTCTCGTGTGAGAAAAACACACATCAAAACAAAACAACTTTCTCCGCGCTCGCTCGATAAACTTCTCCATCCTTCTTTAAATTTAACATCGAAATGAAGGAGAGGAAAAGAAAACGTAAACGATACGAGTCATCTGAATCCTCGGACTTGTTGAACTCCTCCTCCTCCTCCTTCTCCTCGTCGTCGTCGTCGTCGTCTTCTTCTCTGTCTTTTTCTTCTTCTTCTTCTTCTTCGTCATCATCGAAGAGACGGAAAAAGAGTAGCGACAAGAAAAGTCGACGTCGTAAAGAAAAGAGAAAGAGCAAAGAGAAGAAGAAGAAGAAGAAAGAGAAGAAATGCGACGCGGATTCAAAAAGACAACGACGAAAGCGACGAGAAGAAGAAGGAGCAGAAGTCGTCGAATTAGATTCGAAGAAGAAGAAGAGGAAATGTGAAACTTTGGACAAAAAAGAAATAACAGAAATAACGACAGGCGCACCACCGTCGGCACCGAGAGATGAAGATATAAGCGACAAAAACAATCCCCAGCACGAGGGCAAAGACGAGGTGAAGAGAAGCGATGCTCCTGCTCCGGTAGATGCGACTCCACCGGTCCCTGGATTTGGAGCCGCTATGACGCTCGAACAATATCGCGAGCTCGCGAAACAAAAGACGTATTTACAAGGCACGGTACACGCGAAAGATAAAGCAGAAGCGGACGCAGAAAATAAAGATAAACAAGAGAAATTATCCCGAGGATGGTGGCCGTGCCAGAGCTACAAGTGCGACGGTCACATGAATCCAAAAATGATGGATAAATGCAATCAATGCGGCGCCATGCGAACTCTTTCAAAATCAGGAGGTACTTTCAAACATCGAGCGTCGGACGCGCAAATAGCCTTCAACGCGAATAGAAGATAGAATAGCATTAATATTAGTACAAGTTTAGTAACTCAAGCGCTTTCTGCTCCGCGTCGTTAGATAGGTTCACGTATGATTTACCCTCCGAAGACTCGAAAAACATCGTCGCGTCTTCGACTCGAACACCTCGACCTTCTTCTCCGTCGGAAACTTGCGTATGTTTACTCCGAAGTTGACGAATTTCCGTGTTCACTTTTCGATCTAATTTTTTGATTGAAGGAGGTGGTTGCGGCGATACCGACGACGAATGCGGCTCCCTTTCTTCTTCTGCTACTTCTACTACTTCTACTACGTCTACGATGTGCTCTACGTCTACTAATCTTTCGTTTCTTCTATGCTCTTGCTTGACGTCTATCGCGCGTCCACTCGCGATTCTTCTCCTGCCGCCGAGAACCTCGATGGCGTCGTCTAGAGTCAAATTTTTCCACCTCGTGTTCGAAAGACCAGGTCCGGCCCGCGCGAGGTTCACGACGTGTG
>Ga0181599_1004441_pt1 | contig 11251 bp, 8 predicted proteins | sample 041ome_3_FD_148658 | JGI IMG/M metagenome (GOLD analysis project Ga0181599, IMG submission 148658) | Coastal salt marsh microbial communities from the Groves Creek Marsh, Skidaway Island, Georgia - 041405US metaG (spades assembly) | ecosystem: Environmental > Aquatic > Marine > Intertidal zone >...
AAATATCCTGATAGAACTTGGAAATGAACCTATCTGTCAGGAAGTCCTCTTGGAAAAGAAGTTGGTAGATGAATGGCGGGCTTCCTTCCCAGCCTTACCAAACTGAACAGGCTCGGCTTAATACAACTAAGCCTCAGTTGCCCAAAGTGATTTGGGTAAATTGATCTTAGCCACGATCCGGTCAATTTTCTCCTCTTCTTCGGCAGAAAAAGTAAGGTTTCTGACAGCCTCTAAATTATTCTTTATTTGATTAACTGAGCTCGCCCCCATTAGAGCACTGGTAACCCGACTTGAACGAAGTACCCAGGACAAAGCCATTTGAGCGAGAGCCTGCCCTCTGGCCTCTGCCAGGTTGTTCAGTTCTTGTATAACCCGAATATTCTGTTCGCTAACCTCATTTTTACGGAGTGGAGATTGTTGGATGCGGGCACGGGAAACTTCTGGAATACCCTTGAGATATTTATCGGTAAGAAGTCCCTGAAAGAGTGGACAAAAGGCAATCACCCCGATTCCATTTTTTGCACAGCAGTCGAGAAGGCTGCCCTCCACCCATCGGTTAAGCATGGAATAGTTGGGTTGATGGATAATGGGTGTAACCAATCCGTTGGATTTACAAATTTCTAAAACATCTTTTGTTTGCTCAGTTAAATAGCTGCTAATTCCCACATACAAAGCTTTCCCCTGATGGACCGCGGTATCCAATGCCCCCAAGGTTTCTTCCAAAGGAACAGAAGTATCAAAACAGTGCGAATAAAAGATATCGAAATAGTCGAGACCCGTTCGCTTGAGGGATTGATCCAGACTGGCAAGGATGTGCTTTCGACTCCCGCCCATCCCGTAGGGACCGGGCCACATATCATAGCCGGCTTTGCTCGAAACCAGAAATTCATCTCTTGGCATCTGGGAAAGAATTTTACCCACATTGATTTCAGCAGATCCATAAGGAGGACCATAATTATTGGCTAAATCAAAACTAGTGATACCACCATCGAAGGCGGCGTGAACAATTTCTGTTTGTTTTGAAGTTGGACTGGAGCCACCAAAATTATGCCAAAAACCCAGACTTAACGCAGATAATTTTATCCCTGTATTCCCACAAGTTCGATATGGCATCCGGCCATCATACCTGGGTGGTGGTGGATCCCCCAGGCTCATGAAGTATAGCTGTTAAATAGAGTCAAAAAAGACCGCTTAAGATTCAGTGGATTCTGCCACCGTTTCCTCACCTACCTCTTCGCCGGAATCTTCAGGATCCTGCTTTAAATATTCGTGCACGCTGAGATCACCCACAAAGGACTCCCCTTCCCTACGCTCAACCACATGGTATCTCTCCACATAGCGCTGCACCACATGAATCTTTGCATCCAGTGGCTGGACAATCAGAAGTTGTAAGTGGAACTCTTTAAACAGGTCTAGCAAGTACTGGGAAAATTCATCGTCTGTCTTGCTGAACATTTCATCCACTGCAACCAGACGGAAAGTCTCAGTTTGTTTGCCGCCCACATCAATTCCATATTGATAGGCAATCGCAGTAGCCAGAATGGTTGATGCCAGACGGTTTTTCTCTCCACCTGATTTTCCTGCGGCGCCACTGTAACTTTGTCGCAAAGTATCGCCCTCTTTGTAGAACTCGTCTGCACGGAACTTGAACCAGTTTCGGACATCAATGACCCGTTCAGTCCAATTTAAATCCTGTTCCAGTTCTCCAAGAAACTGTTCCACGCGATGATAGCGTTCACGGCGGCGTTCATCATCATCGTCCGATTCCAGATCTCCTTCCAAAGCATGTCTGCGAAGTTTCTTGAATCGACGCACTCCATCATCTCCCGCGTCCTCAATCATCAACTGGATGTAGGTAAGTTCTTTACGGTCAAAAGTTACCCGCGATAGATGTTCATTCAATTCATAAACCCGTTTTCGGATACGGTCGCGATGAGACTCAAGAGCCTCACTGAATCCGGAAACTTCTTCCGGTACCTGTACCCTAAGCAGCTCTTCGAAACGCTCATGGTTTTTAGCCAGATCCTCTTCCTCGATTTGTTTACGGACTTGGTCAAAAGAAGAATAGGTAGCATCGGAGTATCCTTCTTCAAGATCAAGAACGAGTTCATCACGGAATGCCTGATTACGGCCGTCTGCAATGAAGCGCTGCATGGCCGCTACATTTTTATCACGCAATTTATCCAGGGAAACTTCGAGCTTCTGGATACGGGCATCGACTTTGTGCGTGGCTTCCCGGGCAGATTCCTCGATATCATCGGGTGACTCTGGAGGTGTACCAAATTCCTCCTCTATTTGAGTGTAAAGTGCCTCCAATGCCTCATCCACCTTGTCATTGGCTTCCTCAGGATCCTCACCTTTTGCTAATTCTGGGATGAGTTCTGTACGGTATTTTTCAAGTAATGTACGGATCGCCTCGATACGAGTTTCATTTCTTTCGGCACGGGCTTCGACTCCACCAATGCGCTGAAGAATCTGATCTCTTGTATTCTGCAGGGAATCAAGTTTCTCCACCAGTGCATCGTAATCTTCTTTCAACTTTTTAAGAACATCAGAGCCTCCCACAATCACGCGCTCCTCTTCTTCAAGATCCGCCATCCTCGTAGAGAGACCCAGCATATCTATGTCGGAAAATTCATTGGCACAGGCTTGTAGTTGTACACCAGCACGTAATTTTGCCCTTAAGGTCTGTCTCTCAAACTCAGATTCACGGATGGAGCGGCCTGCATTATCAGATTCTTCTCTCCATTTGCCGAGTGCTTCATCCAATGATTTTTGTTTGGGACTAAGATCCCAACCAAGTACCCAGGTGGATGCATCGCCAAGAAAAAAGGTATCATTCTTTTCACGGAGGGACCCGCCCGTTTTAACTAGACCTTCGAGAGTGATTGCGTCCGCTACTTCATCGAATCTCTTATTTCTCTCTTCAAGGCAATGATGGGGGAATCTACGGTTGATTTCCCACTTCAGCCATGCCTGCCTTGATTTTTCGATCTCTGAGCGGATCACAAGTTTGGCTAGCAAGGAATCATCATCCGGCTTTACTTTGGAATGCCCGGAACTTGGGCAGATAAAAGCGAGACGGTCGCCAAGATGATTTTCCTCAAGAAATTTTTCGGCCTCATCCGCAAGTTTGGGAGGCACCACGATGGTAAGTGCAAAGGGACGCAAAGCCCGCTCAATTGAACCGGTCCATTTTGACTCATCTGGTAACACTTGCACGAGTTCACCAATAAAGGGAAGTTCGGCAATATCCCGATCCAAAGCGGTGGCTAGCGATGCACGCAAACGGGCCAGTTCGGGGGGGACATTAGTGTTGGCCTCAAGAAGATAATTCCGCTCATCCTCCAAGGTATCCACCCGTTCGTTCGCCTTCTTTAATTGGTAGGAAACTTCGACAATTTTTTCATCCAGCTCAGCAATCTTGCCTTCCATTCTTGGTAACTGCGTATCCAATTCCCGACGGAGGGTAAGAAAGTCATCCTCCTGCTTTACAAAGGATCCCTTTTCCCAGGCACTCAAATGACGCTCAAAATTTGCAGCCCTTTTGTTAACCACTTCACGCTTATCGCGCAGACGATCAATTTCTGCACCTACCTGCTCAAGTCTGCGGTTCTCATCACTATCTGAAAGCGCACGCTCCAGATGATTTAATTTTTCGCGGTAGCGGTCGATCTCACCCCTGGCTGTTTTTAAACGGGCACGCTCGGCCTCTTCCTGATGTTTTAATTCATCAATCCAATCTGTTCTTCTCTCCAATTCTGCCTGGGCATAAAAGGGTTCGATGGTTTGTCTGATTTTATCCGCGTTGGCACGGAGGTTCATTGAGGCCAGAAACTGGGCATGGGTATTCTGAATTTCATCTAATTGCTCAATTTGATAGGAAGCTGTTTCGATTCTACGATGAGTGCTGCGAAGATCATCAAATCTTTCCTGAAGTGCGACTAGTTTTTCCTTGGCTCCTCCATCATCAAGCATGTGCTCACGAATGAACTGAGTGAGGTCTTTAACATCTTTGATACACACCGCCTGATTGAAAATGGACATGGGTGAACGAGTGCCCAAATCCGCATCCAGGAAGAGCATGGATTCGAATTTTTTATGGTATGCAGTGAAAGAATCAAAAATGTTGAAACCACGCTCCTTAAGGATACGGCGTAAATTATCGGAGTCGCCCAACTGATTGAAGTCTTCCTCAATGGTGAGTTTTCTTTTTTCCACCATGTATACCTTGTCCACTTTACCCGAAGGTAAGCACCAAAGCACCTGTGCGATGGTTACCTCAGACTGATAAGCTTCATTAAAAAAATGAGCGAGGAGAACGGTGTAGGTTTCACCCGGTTTACGCAAGGTTTCCTTGCGGCCCTGCCCGGTGGCAGAGTCGTGGATTTCGGAATAAGCACCGAGCACATAATCTCTTTCGTTACGCTCTCTACTTCCTGCAGAGCTGGAAGCAACATTGTAATTACGGACACGGTTGGGAACAAGCAGGGTCAGGAGTGCATCAACCAAGGTGGATTTACCAGAGCCATTTCGACCAGTAATCATCGATGTACGACCATCGGGGCGTATAGTATAAACTTTCTCGTGAAAGGTTCCCCAATTCAACAGGGACAACTCATGCAGGCGGTAACCTGCGGTTGATTTATCCGGTGAAAATTCTAATTCTAACTGAGACTCAAGCATCTTCCTCCTCCATTTCCTCGTCCAATTCTGGAGCTCTTCGTTTGATTTGGTTTTTTACCTCGGTGAGTTTTTCAGGAGGTAATTTTGCTTTGATAATTCGCTCTACCCGGTAGAGTCCCTCGTCTTTATCGCGTACTTTTTTAATAATCCCCCACTCTTCAAATTTGTTAATCAGACCTGCAATCTGACGATGAACTTTTTTCTCATCGTGCAGCTCAGGATAATACGGTGCCATCAATTCCGTAAGATCAAGACTAGACCGGTAGAGATGATCTCCCTCCTCCTGGTTCTGCTCAAAACGCATCAGTTCCTCTCGAAGTAAGACCATGAAGATAGTCTGATGGTAGGAAAGACGGGTACGGCGCAACACCCGCGGTAAGGGCGAGGAGGTTACATCATCCCAATTCTCCTCCTCTTCTGAATCTTCTTCATGCTGCCTGACATAGGCATATCCGGCGGAATCATCGCGGGCGACATCCAGGCCCATCTCTCCAAAATGACCTTTAATCTTTTCCCATTCTGCTCCGAGGCGACTCCAAAGGTCCAAGTCTTCCTGATAAATAGGGCCGTTCAATAAACGAACGATCACATGACGGTGGGTAATGGCTGGATTCATAAGCTGTTTCTTTGAAAGATGAGTTGTTCAACCTCAACATACCTGGGTTGAGCTGGGCGGTTTAAATCAACCTGAATAAGATCGTTTGAGAGAATCTCATGCCGGGAATCTTCCCCGGCAATTACGCGGTAGCATACAATCTCTACTACACCGCGCTCCAGGGGATATTTCTCCACCATTTCGGACAAAGTAATTTGCTCCACCTCGTCCAGAGTTTCGGTCACCCGGGAGCGGTATTTTTTAAGATCCAGAGGCTCACCAACCGAACCGAGAATTTCATTGATCCAGTCCGAGTCTTCATTCTTCGCTGGCTTGACTTCGGCAAAGGCCTCAACTGCTTTAGGCTCCCAAAATTCGGCTTCCATCAAGGTAAAGAATTGAGGTCTAATCTCGATTTCAAAATCCCAGTCCTCCAACGGAGTTTCACGAAGACGGTAAGCATGACTACGAATTTCGGAAAGAGTTTCCCTAATCTGTCTACCTCCTCCTCCTGCATGGTCACCTACGACTTGGCGGAGCTTTCTGCTAATGCGACCGTATGCTCCATGAGCAGAAGTGGCCTCACCAAACAAGCGGTCTCCTAGGCTGGAGAAGATTTTTTGCGGATCGAGACCTCTTCTATGTGCAATGTCTGAGGTCTGCTCAGCAAGATTGCGAAAGCGCCTGGCCATTGCAGGATTGGTCATCATTTCCCGGAAGCCAAAATAACTCTTTCCCTGGTCGCAGGAACGCAATTGCTCATCGGCATCCAAAACATGCTCAACAATGTCTCCCTTGGACGCTTTGCCCTGGGCATAAAGATTGGATATTTCCCGAGCATGGTCTTTAAAAAATTCCTCAATCGCACGAAAGTCTGAGAGAAAATGTTCTACCAAATCTGAAAGATCATAGACCTGATCCCGAATAATATCCTCTCCAAAAATGGGGGCTTCTCCCGTCTCCTGAATTTTACGGATTTCCTCGTCTATCTCATCCCGTTTACGTGCAAGTTCCCGGATACGGGCTTCAGGGTCTGAGTTTACCCCGTTATTCAATTCCTGCATTTCAAGAAGGATACGATTAAAACGTGACTCCGTGGTTGCGTAACCACGGTGCTGCATGGCCAGGAGATCATTGAGCCAGCTCAAGGCTTTTTCCGAATGCCTGGTTAGCCTAAACACATACTCTTCCCGGTCTTCATTGTATGTTTTGGTTAGATAGCGGTGTTCTTCATCGCACCACTCATCCAAATATTCCTGAGGGCTTCTTTTCGGTGCTTCAGCTTCTTCAAGCTCCCTAATCTGCTCAATGTGTTCCGCCAAGGTAGCAGATAGTTCTTCTTCAGAAGCTTCAATCACTCCCCATTTTTTGAAGGTCTTAAAGAAAAAACCAGCGACAAATGAACCCAGTCTCCCCCTCATCAAACGGAGGGCTGGTGATTCCTCAAAAATATGTAAAAATTCTTCGTCCATTGAATACAGGCACAATCTATTAAATGATTGAGATTGAAAGGGTATTACCGAACGTCAAAAATAAGTTATGCCCATAAATTTAGCACTGTTAAGAACTCGACTAACGATGAAAATTAATCGGTCTTTGAGAGCACTAATAAACGACTAGTTTATTGAAAGTTTCCGGGAATTTTCTTCCGGTAAATACCGTGCTCAGATTGTAAATAAAACCAATCATCATAACATCGAATCCGCATAGACTCTGCAATTGGTAACTTGCTTCTTATTTTCCCTTTTAAGAGATCAAAAATTTGAATGGTTTTGCCGTTACCAGATAGGACCGCAAGGTATCTGCACTTACGATCGATAAAGTCAAGAGAGGTAGGCGAATGAGAATTATCGGGGAAAGTAACCAAATTCCAGCCGATGATGGTTTCGTTCGAAGAATTCAAATCGTAAACAGCCAAACGATTGGGATCAGATTCTGCGACCACTAACCTAGCACCTGTATCATCAATAACTATATCATTGGAACGGACTAAATCATCATTAAGGATCGATAATCTACCCTGTGAGGAATTGATCTTGTACAAAGTCGCCGTGTGAGGGGATCCGACATAAATATCGCCATTCTGATTTCCTCTTAAGCCGTCAATTTTGGCCATCCTGTATCCATCGTAAGAGTCTGCCAAATTCTCTAGCTTTCTCGCATCCGTGGAAATTCTCAAGATTTTACCCGTAGTCGACTCTGCGAGAATTAACCTGCCTTCAAAATCCACCCAAAGATCATCAATGATTAAATCTGTGCCTTCTTCCCATTTTAACCATTCCTTTAAATCAAGAAATGGTGAGATTAAATCAGCGCTTTTAAGATCTCCTTTCAGTACAATGGAAGGGTCCGATAAATCGACAAAATAGATAAGACCTCTTCGGGAGATGGAGAAGGAAGCCCCTTTCAATAAAAACTTTTGTTCGGATTTAGGTTCAGGAAGCTGTAAGGCTAATGAAGCCTTGGTTGGCTCCGTCTTTCTAGCCTCTTGTTTGACCGCATTCCAGCAGCCTAACAGCAAAAATAATGCAATAAGTAATATAAACGAAAACTTTACCATCCAAAATATAAGAAAATTATTTCTAAGAGGCTAAAAAGAAAGAGGTTGATCTACCAAGGTTCAAAACAAAAGTAATCATTTAAACTAAAATTCTTTTGAAGAATGTCCTACGAACTTTTAAAAATCACTGAACTAATCCATAGCTGCAGTGGATTACTGATTGGTGCGGGAGCAGGTATGGGGGTAGATTCTGGTCTACCTGACTTCAGGGGGAAAGAAGGCTTTTGGCGAGCATATCCTCCGCTAAGAAAACTGGGCATTAGGTTCGAAGAAATGGCGAACCCGAGATGGTTTTCCGAAAATCCAGAATTAGCATGGGGCTTTTATGGTCATCGATATAACCTTTACCAATCAACTAATCCTCACGAAGGTTACAGAATTTTAAATAACTGGGCAGAAACTTTTAAAATTCCCAGCTTTGTTTTTACTTCCAATGTCGACGGGCACTTTGGTAAGGCTGGTTGGGATCAAAAAATTTTAGAGTGCCATGGTTCACTGATGCGGCTGCAATGCCTAGAGAATTGTGGCCAACCGGTATGGAATTTTAGTGATAGTAAAGATCATACTTTCGAAATTTGTTCTGATACACTTACTTGCTTAACACCGTTGCCAAAATGCCCAAGATGTGAAAGCCTCGCCCGACCAAACATTCTGATGTTTTCAGATTTCTATTGGGATTGCAGTATTCATTCGATACAGGAAAAACAGCTGGATCAATGGTTACAGAAGCATGGAACGGAAAATCTTCTAGTCATGGAGTTTGGTGCTGGACTGGATGTGCCCACTGTACGCTTCTTTTGTGAAAGTACCTGGAAGGAATTTAATTGTAACATGATTCGGGTGAACCCTAGGGATAGCCAAAGTCCCACAGGCATAATTACTTTGTCTATTGGAGCACTCGAGGCAATTAACAAAATAGAGGAGGCAATGTAAATTGTACTTCGATGGGAAGAGCTACTCGACGGTAACAGATTTGGCTAAATTTCTGGGTTTATCTACATCCAATCCACGCAAGCGGGCAAAATGATAGGCAAAGAGTTGCAACGGTAAGTTCGCTAGAATTGGTCGAATAATCTCGTGGGCAATTGGCAAGCGGAAGATATCATCCGCAGCACCCTCTGGAATTTCAATATCAGCTGGTGCAAATGCAATCACTGGTCCTTTCCTTGCTTTTACCTCCTGCATATTTGCAATGGTCTTGGCGGATAACTTGGTTCCTTCAACCAGAAAAATAGAGGGACATTCCGGATTAATTAACGCAATAGGGCCATGCTTAAGCTCAGCTGCCGGATAGCCTTCAGCATGGGCATAGGAAATTTCCTTTAATTTTAGTGCACCTTCCAAAGCAACTGGGTATAGACTTTGACGACCTAAGAACAACAGATGCTCCGCTTTGGCATATTTTACTGCCAATTCCCTGATTTCTTCGCCTTTCTGAAGAATTTCAGCAACCAAGTCTGGCATGGTTTGCAAAGCGTCCACGATAGCTGCTCCATCGGTGGGAGACAAATCACGCATTCTGCCGAGAGCCAATCCGAGCATCGCACACAAGCAAACCTGAGAAGAAAACGCTTTGGTAGAGGCAACCCCTATTTCAGGACCAACGCGCTGGTAAACCCCGCCGTCGGTTTCGCGAGCAAGAGATGAACCGACCACATTAGTGATACCAAGGGTAAGCAAACCTTTCGTCTTAGCCTCCCGGATAGCTTCTAAGGTATCTAAGGTTTCCCCTGATTGACTGACTGCAATTACTAACGAGCGACCGGACTTGGGTGAATTACGGTAACGAAATTCAGATGCATGCTCTACCTCGACAGGTACACGGGCGAGTTTTTCAATTAAATATTCTGCCACCATACAGGCATGTCTTGCCGTGCCACAGGCGACGAAGATAATACGATCCACATTTCTAAGCTCATCCTCATGACCCTCCAATCCACCAAGCTTAGCGGTGGTTCCGTCATCCCCGAATCGACCTCTCAGGGTATTTCGAAGAGCGGAAGGTTGTTCAAAGATTTCTTTTTCCATGAAGGAACCAAAATCACCGAGTTCCACTTCCTCCAATGTCTGCTCGAGGGGCTGGGTAACTGCTTCGGCTTCATGCCCTTCCTGGTTGGTAATCCGAAAATCACTTCCACGAAGAATCGCCAACTCGCCATCTTTTAAAAAAACCGCTTCTTTCGCTCTTCCCACAAAGGCAGAAGCATCACTGGCAATAAAATTTGCATCATCTCCAATACCCACAACCAACGGAGAACCGCGACGGGCACCCACCATCATATCCAGATAATCAATGCACATGACCGCAATACCATAAGCACCACGTGACTTTGCCAGAGCCGCACTAACTGCCTGGATAAAACGATCCTCTCCCTCAGGCAACTCATTATAGTGATATGCAATGAGATTACACAGAACTTCGGAATCAGTATCGGAAGAGAATTGTACCCCTTCTTTGAGAAGAAAATTTTTGAGAGTGGAGAAATTCTCGATCACACCATTATGAACCAACACAAATTTTTTATCGTGGCTTAGATGTGGGTGTGTATTCGATACGGTTACCGCACCATGAGTAGCCCATCGGGTGTGAGCAATACCAAGACCTGATCTACTAAATTCTCCCTGTAAGGATTTGGATAAGTTTTCTACTCGGCCAGTTTCACGGGCTATGGAAAAAGAATCTCCTTCATGAAACGCAACCCCAGCTGAGTCGTATCCCCGGTACTCTAAACGACGCAGTCCATCGATAAGTGGCTCTTGAGCAATCCCTTTTCCTAAATATCCAACTATACCGCACATTACTTAAACTTCTAAACTATTTTTAGACCTACACAAGAAGATGTTGTTACAAATTCCCTCATGCAAGATGGATTGAGAGAGAGGTTTTTTTAAAAAGATTCGCTTTCTTTTCTAAGACTACCAAAAGTAATTTCATGCTCACAAGATGTCTATGGTATCTATTTATCTTTCTGTCTACAGTTCTGAATACATTTGCTAATGAGCAATTCCAAAGGCCTAATCTTTTAGTCTGTATTTCTGATAACCATGCTGCAAGTTTGCTTGGTTCACTTGATCTAAAAGGTTCATCGATCAACCCCACACCACACCTTACCAGAATCATCCAATCCGGATTTTCCCACCGACTAGCATATTGCACAAATTCAAATAGTGGAAAAACCGCTTTCCCCTTACTTAGTGGATTGCCTAAACATGACGGAATAAAACATGTTCTCAGCAAAGCATTGCTCCCAGAATATCTAAATTCAATTGGTTACGAATGTGCTTTTTTTGGTTCATGGACATCAAGCAAAGATCCTCAAGGTTTCGGGTTTTCTAGCTGGAAGATTCTCAAAGATTCTCAGATTTTTTTTAATCCGGAAATTAAATCATCGTCTCGTAATCAGATCATA
>Ga0181599_1004454_pt1 | contig 11229 bp, 10 predicted proteins | sample 041ome_3_FD_148658 | JGI IMG/M metagenome (GOLD analysis project Ga0181599, IMG submission 148658) | Coastal salt marsh microbial communities from the Groves Creek Marsh, Skidaway Island, Georgia - 041405US metaG (spades assembly) | ecosystem: Environmental > Aquatic > Marine > Intertidal zone >...
AAAGTAATCTTAGTGTTCGAGATAACATCCTTTACTTTAAAGGTAACTTCATCCGCCGGCATAATTTCACGCTTCTTAAACTTCTCGAATGTTTCTGGATTTAGATCATTCTTGTGAATCATACCTGTCAAACATCTGTTAAATTCAACGAAGACTCCGTATTTAGCAGTTCCTGTTACGTTACCTGTGATTTCTTCACCTACATTCTCTTTAATCTTCTCAATCTCCTGTGGAATTAAGGCCTGTAAGTATTTTCTGTGTGAAACAACTATTGTGCCTCTACCTGCTGAGAAAGATACTGGTACCACATAGAGTTCTTGGCCGATGATTGACTCAAAGTCTGCAAGTTTGTTAATGCCCGCAAGTGAACCTGGCATGAAACATTCAATACCTTGTACTTCAACAATGTAACCACCGTTTTCAATCATGTTCTTAACAAGACCTACCCAAGCAGTATCGCCTGATTCGACGCCGTCTCTAAGATCCATAAAGACTTTCTGCTTAACACCGCCTGAAATTGAACCTGAAATAAATGCATTATCGGTATTAGTAATTAAAACTGCAGTTTCTTCACCTGGTGTAAGTTCTTTAACGCTCTGTGGCTCCTTATCGGCTTTCACATAGATTAATTCTCTGTAACCAATGTCAATAGTAATTGTATCTTGAGTTACTGCGTAAACAATACCTTCATGGATTTCGCCAATACCAACTCTTGGTTTGATAGTCTGGTTGATTTCAAAATCCTGCAGTATGTTGTACATTTCTTGAGCATAAGACTCGCGGGAGTAAACCCGATCACCAGGTCTAGTTTTAATATGTGGATTAGGTTTTCGCGTATGCGATGGACATGTAGCTTCGTAAGCTTCCCACATAAAATTGCCGTCTTTGTCATAGAATTCACTATGCTCAAATTTTGGCTCCTCTGAAATGTTGTTTGATTCGACGTTTTGAGTAGATTGCTCTCTTTTAACTTCGCTGTCGGCCGTCGTTTCGATGCGAGTACGTTTGTTTTTGTTGGACATTTATTTTTTAGATTAAAAGTGTAACATATTATATATCCGTTTAATTTTCTTAAATAACCACGGGTACAAAGCCGGGCATTGGTACTGGCCCAACCGGCGTTGGTATACCACCAAGGTAGATTAGTTTAAACTCAAGTAGATGAATTGCGTAAGTTGCTGCAAGTGCCGAAGCAACGGCTAATGCAGGCGGTTGTGTGGCTGGTAGCTGTGAAAAAGTCTGACCCATGTTCATGGCTCTTCTTAAATTATTAGCAAGTCGATTTGCACTACCGTAATAAATTGGAATATAGATACCACCAAGAGGTGCTGGAATAAGAGCTGGTAGTGCGGAAGGTGAAACTTTAAACGGCTGCACCGTTGTGCTATACCAATAAGCAATTGTAGCTAAAGCAAGTTGTTTCCATGGATCTGTACCATCATCGGTATTAAATAGACCGTTGTCCATAGATAGACCTGAATAGCAACTGTAGTCAAACGGTAGATCTGCAGGCGCTTCTTCACAAGCAGCAGCATTATTTTCAGCCTGTTCACCTTGCCATTTAACAAACTCAAATAGAGTGCCACCGCTAAGAATTTTAATGTCTGCGAATGTACTGCTTTCACCTAGTGCTTCTAGCTGTGGTTCTGGCGTTCTAACCCAGTTATTTTCATATTCAGTAACCTCATATGTTGATATTACATAAGCTGGAGTTTTCTGCCATCTGCTTAGTACTCTAACTGTACCGTCAGCCAATGTCTCTGAATATGAATTCGGTAAGTAAACTCGTACATCTGGCCTCCATGAAAAGAAGGCAACGACAGCATCAGTTAGTATCTTAGGTCTTTCACTAGGAGATTCTCTATTATAAGAAACTTGGATACGTTTTGGGTTTAATTCTTTTTCTGGCCTATCATCTCCAAAGGGCCATGGTTTTTGAATAGGGTATACAGCATCTCTTTTAATTGCAGTTTCAATATTATCAAGATTTGCAACATTACCAAAAGGACTAAAAAAGCTAAAACTATTAGCAGGATGTGCTGCTATAATAGCATTTCTTACTTTGTTTGAAACGTTATCAATCAATGTTTGCCAGTTATAACCAGCAGCTGCAATTCCTGTTTTAACAGTGTTATGTACGTTAATATAAGGTGCACTAAAGCCACTGCCTAAATTAACATTACTAAAGTTAAAGCCTTGATATTCTCTTTTACCTAAAGATGAAACCCATTCAAAGAAACTCCAACGTTCGTTCGGACTGCTGATCTTCTCAAATTGCTGTAAGAGCCTGTTCGCAAACATATCTTCAATCTGAGACTGTGTGTCGTTGGGCTCAATACAGTGAAACTTGAAATAAGAGAAGGTGTAGAGTCTTGAGCCCTCTTCTTCTAAGAACTGGCAGAACTTCTTCTCACGTTCGGCTTCTAGTTCTTCTTCAGTCGGTGGGTCTGGAATCTCAGTTGACATTTCATCATAAGGCTCAAGAGATTCTTTGCCCTGTTCTGTAACATTACCGTCTGCGTCTTTCTGATCTACTAAATAAGGTTCACCGTTTCTAAAGATCTGCTCAAAGATTTCACCATACGCTTTAATAAAGATTTGTGCAGCTGGCGATTGAGTATGCGTTGCACCAAAGGGTGTTTGTGCAGTCTTAATTGCATCTAGATAGAAGCCAGCTAAGGCTTCACCAAAGCTTCTACGACCACTTGGCGTTACAAGCGGCACGTAGGTCTTAACGTCAAAGTTAGCGTTAATCTCAGCACCCGGTCGATCTTGTCCTTTCAGAACTCCTGGTCCACCAGGATTTGCATCGCCGTTCGCAATGTAACTACTAACGTCTGTTATGAATTTAGGCCACAGTGCTGGCATTACTTACCTTTTTGTTGATAGTTAATATGAGTAGCTGTAAGTTCTCCAACGGTAACTGGTGTTGGCGGCATTGGTGGGCCGCTAGGACCAACTCCGGTTGGGTGGATGTGTGTATTGTAGTCATCCAATAGTTTTTGCAACCAGTCTTGTAAGGATTGTCCACGCACTGCAGGTTCAGTCTCATCTGCTCCAGCTTCACCTTCGTTTGAAATAAAAATGTCACCGCAGTCTAAGAACATCTTAGCATCAGTTGAGATCTTAATAAAACCTTCTTCGTCGATCTGGATCATCGGTCTCTCTTTGGCACCAGAACCACGCGTAATCACAAGACCATCTTCCGGTGAGTGATATATTCTTAAATTTCTTTCGGCATCATAGACTAAACTTATGACGTCCTGTGGTGCGTCTGAGGCCTCAAGAACATCAGTCTTAAGGTCATCATTCTGATCTACTTGAAACCAGTATTCTGGGTGATAGATGTTACCATTATCAAAACGAACAGCAACAATATCACCAACTCTAGGTACGTGATGCGAACCTACAGCATCCCTATTCATTGGAGTTGCCCATGGGATAGCATCGTCTGTTAACTGGTCAAATTTACCAAAGACTTTGACGCGGCACCTGCCTTTTAGAAGTGGGTCTTCGTTAACCACAACTTCACCAAGCCAATGCGCATCTCTAAGATTATCTCTATAAAGTTCATTGTTATTCATGTACGTTCTGGTTTAAGTTGCCATCTGGACTACTGTCTACTCCTGGCTCGTATACTCTTTCGTTAATTGGTCCTTGTGAACTATCTATCGCTCCATCTGAGTAGATCTTTTTCGGAGTGATTACATCATTGTCGTTTCCACCTGAAGGCTGGTTAAACTGATTAAATAATTGCCCAGCTGCATTGGCTATACCGTTTAAACTAGCAGCGTTTATTGCATCTTGGATTGTAGATGCTGCGTTAATACCATGTACGTTGCCAAGTAGAAGACGTGCAAGTGCACCTTCGACTACAGAGTTAGCAAGTTGTCCAAGCTGCCCAGTTAATAAAGATCCATGTGCATTACCCAAAGCGCCTCTATCGCCCGGAAGTCCACCTAATATATTTGTTACACCAGCAATAGCACCATCTAATTGATCTTTTGCCCTATCTTTAAGCTTATCAATAGGGTTAATAGGGTCAAATGGATTATATGCCTCTAATCTAGGATCAGGATCTCTTTGGAACGCTATACTGTTTTCTTGGTTGGCGTTTAAGTTTGCACCGTACCTTTGCGACTGTTGTTTAGCTGTATGCCAGTGTATGATAATCTTAGACTTTGCCATCTCTGGCGATTTACTCAGACTGGCAAACGTATCACTAGTAGATTCTATATCGAATTCACAGTGGCCTAATGTAGTTACAAAAAGAGGTTTAGCGTCAACGTGCATCTCCGTATTAGTAGAGTTATCGGGGTTAGTTTCGTCTGGATTTCTAATCTCAGTCCTTGAAGTATCTACATTTCTTGAATTTAAAAGTCCTGCGTCAGTTGTTTGTTGAAAAGTTCTAACTTCAGTTACCCACACGTCCAACTGAAAATGGCGCAAATTCTTAGGTATTACTTCAACCCATCTGTTAAAATCAAACGCAGCTCTTTTGTATAGATCAATCAGAGTAGCAGCAGTAAGTTCAATATTCTCTAGACATTCAATTTCCAGAGCAGGTGACTCAGCACCTCGCCATGGATCTTCCATCTTATTGTACTTTCTAGTATTCTCAAGCCCGGATACGCTTTGCCAAAACCAAGGTAGTTCTAAATTAATCTTCTTTAAAAGTTTAACAAAACGAGCTAATAGATCAGCTCTTTCAGTATCTTTAACTACATTTCTTAAATATTCTTCGGCAACACCTGATAGTAGAGGTGAACTTTCTCGAGAAGAATCAAACAAAAAGAAGAAGCTCAAGTAAGTCGGATCCTCATTGATCTTCCTTAATTGAGTTGTCTTTCTAAATTCGTTTATCTTACCAAAATCTGCCATGTACTATATATTCTTATTCTGCGTAGTTAGTAAAACCACCTGGCCATTCTCTTCTAATAAGAGTAACCTCTTGCACTATTCCACCTTTATCGATGTTGTATTTATAGTTAATATTCTCAATTACGTAAAAACCGCTTAAGAATCTGTTAACTACCTGGTCTGGTTTAGAATCTTCATTATCTTCTTCAGCAACACCCGGATCTATATCCAAAAACTTATCAGAAAAACCTTGTTCGTCTAACAATTTATTGTATTTAAGCATTGCCGCAACACGCTCTTTATTGTATTCGTAAATAAGAATTGGAATCTTCTGGTACTTATAAATCGATGGATTAAAAGATTCTAGAGAGACTTTAAGTTTAACCTTTTCTATCTCAGCTAAGTTTTGCGCCTGGTGTAATTTAGCAAAATTTAAGCTTGGATGTACGTTACCAATATCACCTTCTCCAACATCCTGTCTACCAATATATTTATGCTTCTTATGAGTGTCATATCTATCCTCGTTACGCCTGCCTTTTAGAGGCTCTTCATAGTCCATCATTTCCTCTGAGTTCAAGGCTTCTATTGTAAATTCTTGAACTCTTTCACCGGCTTCTGAGTTATCATCATAAATAACAACGTCTCTAGTATAACCATATGCTGTACTTATATCATTAGCATTATTTACTAGATTAAAAGCACCAATAAACATATTTGTACCTTTACTGTTTCTGTGGTTTGTAAGTATTAAAGGTGCTTCAATGTCATCACTTTCTTCAGGTGTTTCTTTATCCTCTGCCGTGCTGTATATTGCTGATGCAAAAGAGGCCTGTAAATCATCTATCGGTGGATTAGGAGAATTAAAAACCCTATTCACATCAACATATGTTAAATAATAGTATTGATCTATATAAAACCTTTGAAATGAGTCGTCTGAAATATAAGAGGTGTCTACCGTTTCTTTAATAAAATCTAGAGTAGATGTATATGCTTGTATTCTAATTTGAGTATCGTCAGTGTTTTCGATGTTTGTAGCTAAGCCTAGCTGTAAATCTCTAGCAACTTCTTCTAGATGATCTAACGAACCTGCAGCATCAAAACTTCTACACTCTTCGCTGTAAAGCCTTGGAACTTTAGCTGTCCCAGCTACAGTAATTGCATTAAAATCACCTTCGCTGGCCTGTTTACTAGTAATGCTCGTAATGTCAAAATCCATGTGAATACTCTTAAACGTAGAAGAGTTTTTACTAGTTAGCAATATTGTAATCACATCACCATCTCTTGGAAATGAATCAACACCAAATGTATTTTTTCTGTCAACTAAGCGGATCCTCATCTCAGGCAAAAATCCAGAGTTATCTAATGAGAAACTCTGTATGTCTTTCTGCATGAATTGATAATTATTTAAGAGCACAAATGGTAAATCAACACCAATAGCTTTAGTCTGGCGATCTGCACCACCATCTTCTTCAGCCTCACCTAGCCCCTCAATCTCAATTACAGTAGGCATAATTGCCGGTTCAACGACCGCTAATATGTTATTGTCTAGATTCATAGTTTATTATTGACCACATGGAGCTGTACTACCAGTGCCACTTGTGCCATTATTCGAGTTATTACCACCTGGTGGATTTCCGCCATCGTTTTGGTTATCTCCAGTCTCGTCTGCTGAAGTACCGCTAGTGCCATTTCCGCCACCAGTGCCATTTCCGCCACCAGTGCCATTTCCGCCACCAGTGCCATTTCCATCACCAGTGCCATTTCCATCACCAGTGTCGTTATCTCTTAATTTATCAAAATAGAGTTGACCTTCAAATGAACCTGTAATATTACCATTCGGGTTTCCATATTCACCGTAGAGTGAGCCTGCAACTTCCTGTGCAACACCCGGATTAACAACAACCCAAGAGCCACCAGTCCAGCTCCATACTCCACCTGGAATCTTCTCAAATTGAGAGCCTGTGTTTTCACCGCCAATTGTAATTGCATCTCCTAGAAGATCTGTGTTAATCTCATCACCTGAATCTGCATCAAGATTTCTATTAATAGCATCAACTACAGCATCGGTTTGTGCTTGAGCACCCATTCTAATCTGAGAGCCCACATATTCATAATTCTTTTTACCAACCGGTATTACATTCGGTGGCAACAGATTATCTTTACCATATTTCTTCTTTAAAGCATCAAGTCTACGCTGGTCCTTTTTGCTCAAGCGTTTACCTGAAACAAACTGTAGTTTAACAGGATTGTTTGTAGCATCAAATTCTTTCGGTCTTTCTAGCTTGTAGAAGGGAGCGTTTGCATGTGGAATTTCTAAGACATCACCTTCGTTAATTGAAAATGGATCTGAAATAGAGTTCCATTTTAAGATCATATCAAGCTTACTCTGATTTCCATAATACTTCAATGCAATTAGATCTGGCCTTGCAGCTTGATCAGCATTAACAACATGCTCTGGATTAAGCAGTGTAATGTTTTCCTTGTTAGCAAAGATCATAGTTGGTTGTGTTAGGATATACCTAATACCATCAGATGTTTTATTTATAAATGTCTTTAAATCCATAATTATCCAGCTGACATGTCAGACAATTTTTGTATAGCGTCTTCGCTAAAGCCTTGAGCTAGTCTATCTTTATTTCCATATGCAGATACATTTACAAGATTGTCTATGTCTCCACCATATTCTGGCTGTAGATACATTCTACCTTTTCCAGCGTTAAACATACTCTCGATCTCACCCTTATCGCGCATTCTAGCAGGTTTAAGTGTAATTTCAACCTTTAATTTAGAAGGAAAATCTTCGTAACCAAATGGCCCTTCAAATGAGAAGCTAGAATCAGTACACGCCAGGTTACCAATCATCATGATTGGGTTCAGCGGATTACCGATTGTTAAATGCCATTGTCCAGTAGGATCTCCAGTTAAAAGTGAGTTAACTATTGAGCCACCCTGCGGTCCATTAAATAATTTCATAAGACCACCACCGATGACGTTGTTTAAGATCTTAGAGTCTCCTAGATTTCCGGTTTCAAAGGCTTTAGATATATCGGCAAAACCGGTAGAAACAGCATTACTTAGTTGAGTACCTAATCCCTCTAAGAAACCCTTATAATCACCCGCTGCTAATAGGCTATAATCACCAAATGGTTTACCAAGAGAGCCACTACCGGTATACCTAACAGCACCACCCCAGAAAGGAGCATTATTATATGTCAATGCTAGTAAGTTTGCCATAGTGTCCATAAAAGCAACCTTAGGGCTTGTATTAGGATAACCACGTAAATCATAGTGAAAAGTTAGCTTAAACTCTTGCTCAAATTTTAAACCCTGCTCTCTAGCCATAATGTTTTTAATTACATTAAGAGGACCGTAAACAGTGTTTGGATATGTCTCCTTAAGTGGGTCAAATCCACCACCTTGTGCGTTTGCACGTTGTGTTTGATCTGCATTGTAGCCGTTTATACCATTTTCAATAGCCTGGAAAATAGGGCTACCATCAATCATTGCACCAACAGCGCCTCGATTCTTCTTACCCGCTTGAATAGTTTGAACTGCAGACTCTTCTTCTTTCCATGGTATCTTAACGTTAAACTTAAGTATTTCTTTTAGATCGTTACCCAATGCAGGACTCAACCATGTAATCGCACGTGCTATATCTGGCTGTGTAGTATCGATGAGGTCACCACCTGGTCCTATTTGTCTTGGCTCAATGAGGTTATCAGCAATTGGATAGCCAAAGCGCCTTAAGGTCACCATGTAACTATTAGAAATTTGACCATAGTGTTCACATTGAATAAAATCAGTCAAGCTGTACTTAAAAGCTAGAGAATCAATATTCTCAGAATATTGTACAATATTGTTAGCTGTAGGTGCAATATATGGTGACGTTGAGTTAACAACCGTGCTATACCTGTCAGAAACTTCAGAACCTTGTGATTTTTCACTTAAACCGCTTATATTCTTGTACTTAAAAAGAGTCCATTTATTGAAATATGATCGAACAGCTTCACCTTCATGAATACCCTCAGTTCTGCTATCACCTTCCGGTGCTTTATACTTTCTACTCTGGACTAATTTTTTACCATAAACACTGGTATTATCAACAGGTTCTTCTTCAACCGTAGTATTACCTTGAGTTGCTGGCTCTGGCTCCGGCTCAGGTTCACTGTAACCGTATAATATATTTTCAGGGATTTCCGAAAAAAGATACCACTGATCATCTGCACCTTTAAAAGGTTTAGAAAAGGTAGCATCTATAAAACCAGTCTCTATAATTTCAAATTGAAGTTCAAAACCCAAATCTTCTAAAAATTGGTAAGCCATTAAATCACTATTCTTTTTTTATATATATCCAGCTATACTTAAACCCACTCAGAGTTGTCCAGCTCAGATGTATCTGGGCGGTAGAGTAATTCGTCTACCCAGTCTTTTTGCTTAGGGTATCTATCTCCTAAAAACTTCTCTAATGCTTTAATATACTCACCTCGAGTGTGGAAATAGTATGGGCCTTTAGAATAGACCGTACGATTAACCAGTTCATAGAGTTCTTTCAGTTTTAACTCAATATGAAATGATTGGATATTATTGAAGAGCTCTTCTTGTTCTGCTCTAGTCCTTGTGCAAAAGACAGAGTCAACAACAAGCAGATACTTTTGCCAGTTCTGGCCACCAAAGACCTCATCTTCCAAGGTCTTTACTTTAGAATAGTTTTCACGTTTAAGGTTGATCTTTGTGTCATGGCCTTCAAAGTCTCTAATGAATCGGCCACCAAACAGATTCTGCTTTAAAAAGTAGATCTGATCGTAGAACTTAAGTACTTTAATCTGATACTGTGGATTGATGTCGTCGAACTTGACGTCATAAATGATAGCTCTGACTGGGAAAAGTACGTTTGGTTTTTGTGTAGTTGAGATTAGCGCATGTATCTTTTCACCTTTTGCAAAAAGTTTGTGCTTAATCATTGTCAATGAATTTTACATTGTTAAATTTACTTAAGACGCCCTGCTTTGGGTAATCAGATCTGTTAATCACAGTTAGATTAAGCTCTATCTCAGAATCAAAGAGCTCAGACATAAAATCATGAACACCGGTGACTGAATCTTGATCTAAGTTGTTAAACATATAGGCTATAGAGAAGTCATCAGCTTCTTTCTCTATTTTAGTCTGAAGTGCCCTCATAATCATTTTACGGATATAAAGCGTAATGATAACATCAGAAGGCTCCTCGTTATACGGGTCACTCTTCATCAGTCTATTGTAAATATCAGAGTACGAGACCGCAAGGTCATGACCATTAGACCTATACAATTTATCAAACTCCGTTCTAGTTTTACACCAAACGCATTCTATCCTAAAATTCATTACTTTAATTGCGTAGAGAGTCTATTAATTTCAGCTTCTAGCTGCTTGATTCTCTCCTTTGTTTCTTTGATCGACGGGTTGTATTTAGCACCCCATTCAGTTTTAGCACTGAACATATGCTTGTCGATTTCAGTTCCTGTTTCTAGCCCTAGATCCAAGATAATGTCTTGGACCAGGTTGACTAGGTTTATTCTTTCTTCGTCGTTGTCTAAATCATAGACAACTCGAGACACATGTTCTTCTCCGCCACCGTTAACGTTATCATCAGCTACATACTTGATGACCCCGTTATCAGCAGGTTCAATGCTAACTGTAATCATATCTTACTTTTTGTTTCTAGCCGCCAATGAAGCTGCAGCCTCTTTCATCAATTTTCTAGACTGCTTCACATCAGCTCGGTAAGTTTCTCTGTCTTTGATTGCAGTCAAAGCCCAAGCTTCTTCTAGCATTGTCATTTCTTCTTTGTTGTAGCCAATGTTAGACCAAGTCTCTTTCATTCTTTCTAATGCAGCCTCAAGTCTTTCAGCTTGAGCTTTTTCAGCAGCATCAAGTCTAGCCTCCTGAATTTTACGCCCATTCTCCATGTTCTGCTGTCTAATTGCAGCTCTTGTCGGGTGGAAAAAGCTTAGCTTGCTTAAATACTTAAGCATTCCATTCTGCTTCATCATGTATCTTCTCTGACGTCTATTCAGGGGCATCTGTGCCTGTGGTGTTGCTTGAGTTTGATTTTGCTCGTTTGTTGTTTCTTGACTCATTTGTATAATAATTAGAAATAAAAGTTTCGATTTGTTCTTTAAGTTGTTCTCTTAGGTTATCTATCTGGCTTTCTACAAGCAGCCCAATCTGTTCGTTTAGCTCTTCTGCTTCCATGTCCATCTGATCCTGTAGCATTTCATAAACTTCTTTTGCTGGGATGTTAACCTCAACAGGCATTGCAGCCTTGTTCTTCTTGCTGATCTTCTTCAGCATCTCCATCATTACGTTAACTTCTGGAGTTGGTGCTGATTT
>Ga0181599_1004459_pt1 | contig 11220 bp, 6 predicted proteins | sample 041ome_3_FD_148658 | JGI IMG/M metagenome (GOLD analysis project Ga0181599, IMG submission 148658) | Coastal salt marsh microbial communities from the Groves Creek Marsh, Skidaway Island, Georgia - 041405US metaG (spades assembly) | ecosystem: Environmental > Aquatic > Marine > Intertidal zone >...
GTCGCATCCATCGCCATCGCGCGCGACGTGACGTCGCACGCGTCACGATCAACCCCGAAACAAATCATACAAAAAAACATCGTCGTCGTCACGCACGCACGCGCACGCGCACGTACCTCAGCCGCGTCGAGAATGTACGTGTCATCCGCGCACTCGATCACGGTTTTGCCATCGGGCCCGTCGAGGGTGACGGAGTACTTGGCCTTGATCGCCGCGCGCGGCGCCGCGGTGCGGCGCGCGACGGTGGACGTGCGCGCGGCGGAGAACGCAGAGGCGGTCACGGCGGTGGAAGAAATCGTGAAGGCAGACATATCGTGTGTACTACGAACGTGCGTGAGGTTGTGTCGCGCGAACGACGACGACGACGATGAATGAATGAATGAATGAATGAATCATGAATCGCTCCAGTGATGGTCGAGTCCCTATGGTTTCACCAATCACGACCACGGCGCGATCGTTTTACCACACCCCGACTCTGTCGAGGGGTGCACCCCAATCCCTGTGGGCATCACAACCATTGACCAATCACGACCACGCACGAGGGGGACTGCGGCGTGATCTCTTCCGTGCCCCTGGTCGTGATTGGTCGTGCGCCACATCAGGGGGATGTCTCCCCAACCCTGACGTCAGTGTGTGACGACGACGATGACGATGACGATGACGACGACGCATGGGGTACGGGTGACGACGCGGGCGAGCACGAGCGCGAAGACGCGAATGATGCGAATGACGCGAATGACGACGACGACGACGACGACGCATGGCGTGAGGTCTCGCGTGGTGTCGCGCGAGGCGACGACGGAGGGCGAGGGCGAGGGCGAGGGCGAGGGCGAGGGCGACAACGCGCGACGACGGGCGGCGGCGGAGGTCAAGGTGGACCCGTTCGGGTTCGGGTCGCGTCGACAAGACGAGCCGGATAAGATTATCCCTGGATTTGACACCGCGGAGGGTGGTAAGGTTGGTCCGCTCGGGACGGCGGCGATTTCGGCGCTGTTGTTTGTGTTGTTTGGGGGGTCGTTTTTCTTTACGAGCGTGCCGCGGAACGCGGTGCTCGAGCTCGCGGCGCGCGAGTTGGCGGATGATCCGAATGCGCCCACGCAATCGTTCCGATAATTTATTTATTTAATGTGATTTATTAATGTGATGATTTTGGTGTTTTACTGTCGTCGTAGATGACGACTTTTACTGTTTTAGTGCGCGCGCGCGCGCGTCGTGAGATGGTTTTGTAATCACAAAATGCGCGACGACGTTCTTCTACTACGCTATCTATGTACCGCGTTGTATTCTTCATTGTTTTGCGTGACGGTTGGCGCGCATCATGCTTTCATGCCAAGACGTTCGCGCACGACTCTGGTTTCGAAGAAATGCGCGAGCGCCTCAGCCGTGGGTGCGCGATGAGACGCGCGAAGCATGGCGACGGCGCGCGGCGTCAACGCTCGGACGCAGTCGACGTCGTCGAGCGGCGCGGCGTACAACGCGCGCGCTGCGAGACGTTCTCGTGTAGAGAACAATGCGTTCGACGAAAGCATTTCATCGGCGTCGTATTTTTTGTCGTTCGTGCGCGCGTGATCGCTATCAATAACTAAGCACTGCGTCAAATGCTCGAGGAAGCACTCTCGTCTGACGTTGACGTCGGCGAAGACGTCGCGCGACGCGCTCAACGTCTTGAGTAACGCATCTCCTGCGGCAAATTCCAAACGCGTCAATGTGCCGCCACTTGAGTCATTCACCCGTCGCGCCAACTGATAGGCATCGCGAACGATGGCGATGAACGCGTCTTGAGCGGCGCGCGGGACGCCGGGCTCCGCGCTCAACGCGTCGCACGCCTCGACGCACGCCATCGAACGGTTCACTACATCACTCGCGTTCGGTAAATCCAACATCACCTCATCCACGGTCACACCTGCGCGCAATACGTTACACAACGCCTCCCAAGCCGTCACATCGTCGTCTCCACCGTGTACAACGACGATTTTAGCCGCGTCGCGCGCGAGCGCCAACGCCCGAGGAACGACGCTCGGGTCGCTCGAGCGCAGCGCCGTGGCTAAAAATACCCACAGCGACGGTGACAGCGCGTCGTACGCGCTCTTGCGCGCACTAATAACGCGCGTCAATCGTGGAATGACGAGAGTAGAGACGCGCGTGGCGTCGAATTTGACATTTAATGTCGCTTCGACGGCGCCGACGCGAAGGGCGTCCCACGCGCTCGAGCTCAATCCGTCGAGCTCAGAGGAATCTAATACGTCGTTGAATAACGCGTCGAGCGCGCGATCGCTGCGCGCGGTGAGCGCACCGAGCGCGTCGCAAGCTGCGATCCACGCAGTTTTGACCCAAATTGCGTCATCATCGCCGTCGCCGTCGCCGTCGTGTCGTGTCACTAAACGCGCGCGGCAATCCGCAACGAGCCGCGTCAACATCCCGAGCGCGAGCTCGGCGTCGGCGTCGGCTGTCTGGGCACGTTCAGCGAGTTTCAACGCAAACGCCCCGAGTAACCGCACCGCGCGTTCGACGCACGTGAAAGGTAACCCAAGATACTCGTCGTCATCCACAGCGGCGCGTTCTCGAGATACGGCGACCGCCAACGCGTTGGCGAGCGGCTCGGCGCACGCTCGAAACGTATTCGCGACGACGACGATGCCGTCATCGCGCGCCGCGAGCTCCAACACCTCAATCGCCGGCTCCCAACCCGCACCGAGAGTCTCTCCAAACCGCTGTAACGCCTGCGCGACGCACGACGCGACTAAATCGCGCGCTTTTTCTGTCGGCGCGCAACGCATGGCGGATACGAAGGGTCGCACCGCGTCGGCGTGATGCGTCGCCGCGCGCGTCGCTCGCGCCCGCGACAATAACCGGTTCGCCACTTGACGGAGCGAATCCGTGGCGTGCATCACGACTTTCTCATCTGGATGCGTCACGCCTTCGATTAAATGATCGGCGACGACGGACCAGAGCTTACTCCATACCAAGCGCACTCGAGTCATATTCGTCGCCGCGACTTCGGTGAGGCGCAACAACGCGAAGAGCTTTCCTGGCGTCACAGGCGTGCCATCCGCGCGCCAGAGCTCGTCATGCGATACCGCAGCGATGGAGCTGGCGTAAATGATGATTTCGTCCGAGTCTAATCGCGTGCTGAGGGCGAAGACGCGTTCGATGGCTTCGCCGCCCGACGTCGCGAGCCACGACGTCACCGCGACTTCGGCGGGCGTCAACAATCCTTGCGCCGCTGCATCGGAATCTATGCCTACCGATCCCATCGCTGGCGTCGCCGTCGTCGCCAACGTTGGTGCGCGTCGCAACGGCGCACGAATCACCTCCACCGCCTGTCGCGTGTTGAAAGATACGCCCGCGCCGACGACCACCCTGAGCTCCTCGAGCCGCGACACGATTTCGAGCGCGCTCGCCCACGCGTCCACGCCACCGAGCCTCGATTCAGTCGCCACGAGCTCGAGCAAGGTATTCAGCGCCTCTTTGCTTTGCGTCGCGGCGGGTTCGCCCGAAGACTGTCGGCCAAAACCGGGTGCGGCGACGAGGAAATCGCGAATGTCGTCCCGGAGCGTCGGGAGTTGAAGCGAAGAGGCGAGCGCGAGCATGGCGCGCGCGCCTTCGAGCGGCATCGCCGCGCGCGCTTCATCTGGCGCCGCCGCAAATGCGCTGGCGAGTGCAGATAGCATGTATGCACCGGCGGCGTCGAGCATGGGACGCGCCAAGCCTGGTTCAGAGGCGCGGACGAATAACGCGCTCGCGGCGTCGTCGGCGCTCGCGGAATCATCCTTTGTGAATAACGCCTTGGTCGCGCGTAAGAGCTCGGCGGTTTCATCGCTCGCTTCCTTGAGCGTCGAGCGGTGCCGCCACGGTGCGGCAAAATTTAGCGCCTGCGTGAGCGTCGACGATACCTTGGTCTTCGTCGGCGCGGTGGCCGTACCGACGCCATTCATCGAGCCGGCGTGTTGCATTTTAATTTCATTCGCGCTCACGCGCGCGTATATCGCCGCCACGTCTTCATCATCCAGCTCCGACGTCGCATCTGCGGCTTTCGCCATGGAGACGAAATCGCGCTCGCTCATCTTCATCGACGCATCCGTGAGAGGATTGTGCGCATCCGTGTTCAACATGACGACGGCAAAGGCGAGAATGTACGCGGCGTCGCTCGACGGGTACGCGCTCGGATTGCACGCGCAAAATCTCGCGGCAAAGGCTTCCATGAGACGATCGATCTTCTGTGCTTCACCTGGGAGCTTAAATCCACCCAAAAACGTGCGCAAGGCGTCATCGATGGGAATGGATGTAAAGTCAAAGGTGTGCGCATAGGCGCGCATGACGGCGAGCGCGTCGGCGTCGTGCGCGCCAAGGAATTCGCCAATCGCGCCCTGCGTCAGGCGCGAGTTGGGTTTTCGTAAGAGCTCAGCCATGTGAGCGGCGTTTTCGGCGGCGTTGGCGGTGGTGGCGGCATCACCTGTGGCGCGACGCAGGTTTTCAAATGTCGGTTGAGCGTTGAACGCCTCGACGGCTTTCTCTATGGAGACTTTGCGTTGCTTGGCTTTTTGGAATCGAACGGATTCGGATTCGAGGCTTTTGCTCGTCGTCGTCGTCGTCGTCGTCGTCGTCGTCATCGTCGTTGTTGTTCTCGTCGCGTCTATCGGCGCATCTTCATCGTCATCTTTCATGTCGCGCGACGGGGACTCGGGCGTCCCTGCGCTCGAGTCTTCATCCGTAATCGTCACCGTCGCCGCAGCAGCCGCCGCGGCCACCGACCCGATGGGCGACGCGGCTGTCCCACCAGACTTCAACGTTTGCAAAACTTTGCGCGAGACCGCGGGCCTGAGTTCGCCATCAAACCCATCATTCGCGGCGTCGACGAACTCAGAAGAGGACGCTTCGGCGGAGCCGTCGGAGCCGTCGTCGTTTCCTCGCGCGTGCCACGACTGCAACGACCGCAGTATACTAAACAAACACGTCAACACCGCATCTCGCTCGAGCACATCAGACACGCGCGCCGCGCCCGCGAGCGCCATCGCCGTGCGTTCATACAAATTCGCCGCGTGTAAATCACAGTCGTAATTGACAAAGATATCCACCAACGCTTGCGAATCGCTCGCCAATCGCCGCACCAACCGCAACGCCGCCACGCGCATCGCGGTGCTCGCGTCATCGCTCTGTAACGGATGCAACGCCATGATTGGATATAATGCTGCGACTTGTTGTTTATATGCGCCTCGTGCGCGCGTCGCCAACGATCCATACGTCATGCGGGCGATGCTCACTAAAATTCCGACGCTCGCCTCGGCTTCGGCGCCTCGCGGGACTTGTAACAGTGCGTTACGCATGAGCGCGAGCGACAAAGGTTGCCTGAGCTGCACTTGAAAGTATTCAAGCCACGTGGCGGCACGTGGACCGTCCATGAGCTGGCGTAAAATGTCCAACGCCAACGCCTTTGAATGCGCGAGGTAGGCGTCGACGTCGACGGCGCCTTCTCTGGCGGCAATTTTACACAGCGTCAGAAGGAGCATCAGCACGTCGTCGGCGTTTTGTTCCTTATCTGTCGTCATCATAGTCGTCGTTGTCGCACTCGCCGTCGCGCTGTCGTACGCATCATCAAAAGAGCCGGCGTCAAATGCGCGCTTAAACGTCGCGTTGATGATTTGCGTCAACGCCGTCTTGGCCACGCTCCTCGACGCCTCGTCATCCCCAATAATCGCCATATGAAACACCGTGCGCGTGGCATGCATCAGCGCCTCCCCGCGCACAATCAACCCCGCCTGTGGGCTCGCACACGCGCTCAGTAATACCTGTATCACGCCCAATCCAACATCCCGACGCGCGTCGGCGTCGCTCGCGCTCGCGCCCGGTCCGACGCCCGCGGCGCTCTCCACGCACCCACACACTCCCGCGATGAGCTCTGACGCCGCCTCAGCGTCACCAACCGCACGAATACCACATCCTACGCCGTTTTCATCCAACGTGCGCCACGCCACGCACCGCCCGACGATGGCGTTGATGTTCGTAAACGCTCCGACGCACGCGCACGCCCACGCGCGTTGCCTCGCGGTGCCAATCATCATGGCCAACTTGCACGCCTCGCACGCGTCCCGGGCGAGGTCATACGCCGAATACGTGCCGTTTGGTCGTTCAGCGTTCGCCTCGTACGTTTTCAGGGCGTCGAGAAGCGCGCGGTGCGGCGGGTTTGGCGCGAATTGCATGAAGATTGAGATTTCGTGCTTAATCTTGCGCAACAGCGGCGTGGCTATGGATGCGATGGCGTCCGCGGTGAGCGCCAGGGCGGGTGTATGCTCATCAGGCGCGGGTGGCGCGTCGTCGACGGCGACGGACGCCGACGCCGACGTCATCGCGCGCGCGGTTGTGGAGTTTGAGCTGAGATTAAGCAGAGGAAACGCTCTATCGAGCCGTACCGTAGTGATATACAACGAAATGATATACAACGAAATGCTGAATGAATGAAAATACGCGCTCTAAAATGGGATGGCGTCGATTTCGGCGCGACGGGCTTCGACGTCGGTGACGCCCTCGAGCCGCGCGACGTCGGCGTTGAAGTCGTGCGCGACGACAAAGGATGGCACCGCGTCAACGTCGTTTGTGATCAAATCTTCACATGACGCGTCGAGGGTGATTTCATAGATGACATTTTGGGCAAATGTGTTCATGCCTGGTGCTTTTTCGCGATCGACGCCGGTGAGGTAGGCGAAGATTAAGCGTAAAATCGCTTGATGGCTGACGATGAGCACGGGTTCGGTGTACGATTCCATCTCTTGGATGCACGGCTCAATGCGAGAGATTAAATCGAAATAGCTCTCCCCGCGCGGATATCGATAGCCAATTTTATCCATCGAACGCAGATGCGCGGCTTGCGGGTTGTTCAACACGATGTCCTCAGGCGTCATGCCTTCGCAGTCGCCAGCGAAGATTTCGTCAATGTTGCGATAGACGCGCGGCGACATTTGCTCCCAGTCACCGTTTGAAATCTTGGGATGCGGAATATGCGCCGCTGTTTGAATTGTGCGAATGAGTGACGACGTCCATAGGCGCGCGCGCTTTGTTGAAGACGTCTCGCACCACTCGCCCGTGGTTTCGTCCCGACGCATGCCGCAAATTTTCTCGCCGGCGAAGCGCGCGAGAATTTCCGAAAACACCACACCCTTTGCGGTGATTGGCGAGTTTCCGCCTAATCGTCCGGTGGTGTTGTACTCGCTCTCACCGTGACGACACAAGTAAATCTTGTGCGCCGTTGGGTGCGTGGCTGTTAAGAATTGCACGATGCGCTGCGGAAGATAGGCGCGCATGCGATTCGTCATCACGCGCTCGCCGTAATTGTACAATTTGATGTACGACAAGTCATCTTCGCTACCGTCCTCTTGTAAGGTGACGTAGAGCTTGCGGTATTCATCTATTCTACGTCTCCACATCGTCTTTTCGCGTTCGACGTCTTCTGATTTCACCAATCCCTTCTTCACGTCGCGCGCCACGCGTTGGGATAACACCTCATCCTTGAGCGCCTGCTTTGTGAGCGTGGTTTCGATAAAAATCGTCTTCACCTTGCGTGCACCCGAATGCGCGTCACCATCACTTAGTTCCTCGAGCTGTCTCAATATCGTTCGCCGGCGCTCTTTACTCGTACCGCTCCACGTGTCGTAAAACGTCGAGCTCGCGTCGCTCGAATACACCACCGCCACTCGACCCGAATCCACGTGCTTGGCGTTCGCATCCATGGGATCGATCCCATCTCGCTCCAATCGCACGTTAACTCCTTTCGTCTCCGCATCCGACCGCAAAAATCGCCCCAGCTCGTCTAAAACCGCCCCAGATCCGCTCGTCGCGGCGATATCAAACGCCCGACACCGCGCGCCGTGGAAAAACCTCAAATACCGTTTCAATCTCAACGCAATCGTACGCTTCCCGCGCAGCGGTAACCCAACAAAAACCAACACATGACGTTCACCTATATTCCCCGCCAACGCCGCGATCGGTGGCGGTACCGTCGTCGGCGCTGGGTTATGCGATTTCACCCGAAGCAAATCTTCCTGCGACTTTGCGTACAACAAATTCGCATCCTTGGGCTGCTGGTCCATCGAATTCCCGCGCTGTGTCCCGCGCAACGACGCCACGCAATCGGTCAGTCGATGGTCGCGCACGCGGCGTTCGTCGCCATCGTCATCTGGGCGGTCGACACGCACCTCGAACGCGTCGGAAGGCGATGGCGATGACGGTGCGTCAGCCATCGGTCGCGTCGCGCAGTGACGCGTCACCTCAGCGACGGTGGCGAACCAGCGGTCGCGACGACGGACGAACGCGAGATATAGATGCACGACGACGGGTTTCGCGCGCCCGAGGCGCGCATCGTTCGGAGACCGACGACGACGACGACGACGACGACGTGCACACGTCAGATGCCGACGCATCATCATCATCATCATCGCGTCATGTCCGTGACGTCGATGCGCGTCGTGCGATGCGATGCGCGCGCGAAAGAGACGACGACGACGCATTCGAGGCGTCACGCGTTGGCCGGCGTCGCGGCCGTCATCGCGCTCGGTCCGCGACGCGCGAGGGCAGAACAACCCGCGTCGTCGTCGTCGTCGTCGTCATCCATTGTGGATGCGTTCGAGGCGCAACTCAGCGCGTTCGATCCGTGGGCGGATGCGCGCCGCGAGCGCGCGCGAGCGCGCGCGATGGCGCGTAAATCTATTGATTCTCGCATCGTTCAAGAGCGAATCGCGAAAGAAAAGGAGGATGAGCGCGCGAGGGCGGTGTACGCGGAGCAAGCGGCGAGACGCAAGACGCGCGCGAGGCTCGAGCGCGAGGACGAGTTGACGCCCGAGGAGATCGATCGCGAGGTTATTCGTGCAGGTGAGGACGCGAGAATTGCCGTTGAGCGTGGTTTACAAGCTGAGGAGATTGAGTTGGCGGCGTATGAGCGTCGACAGGCGGAGTTGCGCGCCACCGCGGAGGCGAGAAACGCCGAGTTTCTGCTCTCGTCGACGACGAGCGGCGTAGACCAAGAAACAGAACCAGCAGCGGTAGCTTTAGCAGAAGAGTAATTGTGTATTGATAATTCAATCATTAGTAGTACTCGTAATAGTAGTAGTGTACACGTCGTCGTCGTCGTCGTCGTCCTTGAGCACCTTTAACAACAACCTATTTATTAGCAGTAAAGAGCTCGTCGAATCCCATCAACCGCGGCACCAAGTAGACAATCAAGTGTCGAATCGCCGCCGATTCGCCGTACGACACCGGCACAGAGTGAAACGATTTCGCGCCACCATCATTCCCCGATGATTTTGACGTCACGGAGACGTTGACGAATAACCCACCAGACCCATCAGGCATGGGTTCGACGACAAACTTTTTATTCGTCGCGCCTCGCGCGCTCGTCCCGGCGCCCGGGTCGTGAAAAAATGAACACCCCGAGTTGGCCGCCATGCGATCCGCCAGCTCTGCCGCCTCCGTCGCGCTAAGCATGAATGATGATTTATTGCCCCAATCGTATTGTCGCGGTGCGGTGGCATTCGCGAGCTCGAAGAGGATGCCTCCAGCGCGCTTCAACACGGAGCGTCCGCCGGCGTCGCGTTCGAATTGCGCCTTGACGCACTTGACTTTCAACGCGCCTTTGGTTTTGTACACGCCGTAATCGACGAAAACACTATTACCACCGCTACTAGTGGTATTGGACGTCGGCGGCGGCGGCGTATTCTGCTGCGGCGGCGGCGCGCCGAGCGGCGGGCGAAGAGGCGGCGGCGACGACCAATTGGATTGCGCGCGCGTCGTCGTCGTCGTCGTCGTCGTCGAGCGCGCTAATAATCGTTTCAAGTGCGCGGCGTTCGCGGGTGTCATCGCTAACACACGCACAGGTCTGAGCATCGTCTTCTGATGTGCCGACAACCCGTTGTCGGCGGCGGCGTCGGAATGTGACGCGTCGTCGTCGCCCGGTCCTCCTTGAAGATGCGCGAAAAACTTCACCCCGGCGAGCTCGCCCGGTATCCGACGCTCGAGCGCGGCGTCGAGAGGATTTGCAAAATCGTTCAACAACGTCACGCGCGTCGTGATGTCGACATCACTGGTCGACGAGGGTTTGACGATTGGACCCGACGACGACGACGGTAACGCCCCGATGGATTCCTTCGACGCGCGGTCGCGGGTGAGAAATGTCACCGCCGCGCCTTCAAGGTGATGACCACGTTGTTGACGACGACGATGACGCGTCGCGCCGCTCGGACTCGCAATCACCTTTCGTTTCTTCACCGGCACGCTCACATCAAGCGCGGGACAATGGTGGTGCTTCGCCGACGCCGTCGACGCCACCTTTCGTTTCTTCACCGGCACCACCGCGTTCGGCTGCTTTGGCTTTTCTCGGAGCGAATCGACGTCCTCGACGTCGTGTCGATGCTCGCCTTGAAGCCACGCGCGTCGCCGCCCGCGCGCGTCCACGCTCACCCTTTTCCGCGCCGGACACCCAGCACACATCGTGCACTTATAATACGACCGTCGTTCGCACACTTTATCGGCTTTATTCTTAAAGCATACTTTCTCGCCGTACTTGCGCCATCCAGGGTGAGAGCCATCCATGATGTCGTCGTCGACGTCGTCGTCCGCGCGCGTCGGAACACCAGCGGACGCGCCGCCGCCGCCTCCTCCTCCTCGGTGGGTTTTTTCGGCATCATCGACATCACCGTCGGCGGCGGCGGCGTCACTCGTCGTCGTCATCCTGTGTCGTCCATGAATGATGGCGTCGTGGACGTGCGTTACGGTGTAACGCGCGCGGCGCCAAAATTCGGACATACGGCGTGGTCGTGGGTCGGACGACGACGACATGGACGACGACACGGACGACGACGACGACATGGACGACGACGCGCGCGCCTCGCCGGGCATCGATCGCCGGGCATCACGGAAGAGATTTTTTGTGTGTGCCTTGTTGTTATGTGTGAAAAGGTGTGTGTCGCGCGCGTCGATGTGTGCGCACCAAAGGAACGCGTTCTTTCGTCGCGTTCGCGGAAGAGGAACCGCCATCCTCGACGCGCGGCTCAAAGGCGTGGATGATGTGTATTAATTAGAACACGTCGCCGGCTGTTTTACTACAGTAGTTTAGTTTTATGAGCTACGTACCTATGATTCGTTGAATCGTACAGTACAAGGTACTACGATGAAGAAGGATGAATGAATGACGTGCCAATCTACGCATCATGCACGTAAAAAGCCGTCTCCATCATC
>Ga0181599_1004467_pt1 | contig 11212 bp, 6 predicted proteins | sample 041ome_3_FD_148658 | JGI IMG/M metagenome (GOLD analysis project Ga0181599, IMG submission 148658) | Coastal salt marsh microbial communities from the Groves Creek Marsh, Skidaway Island, Georgia - 041405US metaG (spades assembly) | ecosystem: Environmental > Aquatic > Marine > Intertidal zone >...
GGCATCCGAGCGCCAGATCGAGCGGCGACGCGCGTCGCGCCGTCCGTCCGGGACGCGTCGCGATGACGAGCGAGGGCGCGACGACGACGACGACGACGGCGGCGGCGGCGGCGGCGACGCGCGAACCGCGGGTCGGCGAGAAACGCGCGCGACGCGACGACGACGACGACGAGGCGAACGGGCGACGCGACGGTGGGAAGACGACGACGGACGACGAGCGCGGCGGTGACGACGCGCGCGAGGACGGGAAAACGAACGAGGGGAAGACTAACGACGTCGCGAGCGAGGACGCGGCGAAAGCGACGACGAGCGGGTTCGGGAGCGCGCTCGCGAACGCGGGCTTCGGCGGCTTCGGCGGTTTGAAGAGCGCGGCGGCGAGCGGAGGGGGATTCGGAGGGTTCGCCGCGGCGAGCGCGAGCGCTGGAACGGGTGGATTCGCGTCGAAAGCGGCGACGCCAGTGTTCGGTGGCGCGGTGGCCGCGCCCGTGGCGCTGTTCGGGGCGGGGAAGAAGAAGGAAACGACGACGGAGGAGGACGAAGAGGGCGACGACGACCCAGAGCGCGAAGTCGCGAACGATTCTATCAAGCCAGTGGTGGAGTTGGAAGTCATCGAGACGAAAACTGGTGAGGAAGGTGAAACGTGTGCGTTTCGCACCGAAGGCGCGCTGTTTGAGTACGTCAACGACGCCGAGAATGGGTCGCGTTGGGTCGAGCGCGGCCGAGGAGACGTGAGGCTCAACGAGGGTGAAAACGGCTCTCGACTCGTCATGCGAGCTAAGGGAAACTTTCGTCTGATGCTCAACGCGGCGCTTTTCAAAGGTCAAAAGTTTCAGTTGATGGAAGGGGGCAAGGGGGTGTCGTTTACGTGCGTAAACGCGGCGTCTGGTGCCGACGCAAAGATGAGCACGTTTGCTCTGAAGATGCGCGCGGCGGCATCAAACGCGCAATCTCAGGCGGAGAACTTTCACGTAGCCGCGAAGAAAGCGATCGAAAAGCTATCCGAAGAAACACACAACTAACTACAACTAGTCTACTAGCGAGTGCAATATACTTCTACGTTTGTACGAGAGCGTCCAGAGCTGTGAGGAGCGAGCGAATCTGCACTTTCGGCGCTTGTTCCAATCCTTTTCTGAATCTCCAGATCAACTTGAGCGCATCGTTGGCGGTATAATTGATCACAATTGGCAGATTTAAAGTTCTGTTACCGCCTTTTAACGATACGACGAGCGAACCAGGAGATAAAGCCCGAATCGCTGCGCGCGAATTCGGCGCAAACAAGTCCACTGGGACTTCGCGGCCGAGCGCTTCAAGAACCTTTTTCAGCTCCGATCGAGACAATTCAATTTTCCGCTTCGTGTTCATGAACGGCTCAATGATATGCATGCCATCTTGAGTCAGCATATAAAAGTCATCACGCTCTGATTGCTCCCAAATCTTGACACCCGACCAAACGCAGCTCATTCGCTTTGCGCCAGGTGAATCTATGCAGTGCTTCTTGACTCCTTCAGCGATATACACGATAGACTTCTGTTGATTTGAGCGCGCGTAGAGGCAAGGGGCGATTTTTTCCGAGAATTTATCACCAAGACCAAACTCTTTTGCCAACTTTTTCACCAATGTGCTCGAAACTTTTGAGTAGACGTGCTTTGGTTCCGTGCGCTCATAAGCGCGGTCGACTTTTTCTGCGGTCGACTCCTTCGCCTGTGGTCCGGGAATCGGCGCCACCTTTTTCAATAAGACTGCAAAAAATCCGCCCATGTCTTGTAAGTGAGGTACGAGCCTCATGCAGTGCTGCAATGGGATCGCCGTCGACTTGATGCGTTTTCCGAGATGGCCCATTCGCGCCAGCGACTGCGCCGGCGGCCACATCGATTTCGCAAACTTTCGCTTCAATCCAATGGGCACGGTCGAAGCTTGACTATCCTCGTACTTTGGATATTCTACTACGTTCCCTTCGACCATGGTCATCACGTTCCAAGTCGATATTCCCGGTCTGCGCAGTAACTCGGGAATTCGATCAGAAGCGTCGACAATTTCTAGCGCTCCACCGCACCGTTTGATGAGCTCTGCGACGACAGCCTCGTTTTCCACTGGGTTGAATGAGCACGTACTGTAAACCATATATCCACCAACATTAAGGAGTGCCGCGCCACGCTGCGCAATGCGTAGCTGTAGCTTGTGAAGGCCCATGGCGAATTCGGGGCGCCATTCGGACCAAATCTGTGGGTTTTTCCTAAGCGTTCCGTCACCACTGCACGGAACATCACAAATGATACGATCGTAAGAGCCTTCTGGATATCTTCCTCCGCGTTCAGTCAATGCCTTATCGGTGGTAGGTACGTTGATATTTGGATACCATTGAGCTTGGTGCGTCGTCACCATCAAATTCGCAGTGGCGTTGCGAAGCGCTGCACAGCGTCGTACTAGGAAATAACATCGCATCGGATTAATATCGTTCGCGATGACGCATCCAGACGCCGATCCTTCCTCTCCATTGACGTTGAGTGCCTCAAGTGCCTGCGTAGTTTTCGATCCAGGACTTGCGCAAAGGTCGAGCACGCGATGGTGCGGCTCGACTTGTAAAATTGCCGCGGGAACCATGGAATCCACCGCCTGTCGAGTGAGAACGCCGGTATTGTTGCACTTCACCAACCAACGCTGCAAATCTCTCAACATTGGATTTCGAGAGAACTTCAGGCTCATCTTGTCCACGCCGAGCTGCCATCCGTCACACCACGGCAGGCGTGTTGGCGGCGGTATCAACCGTCCCCGGTCGTCCCTCGTCTCTCTCGCGTTTTGCAGAAAGTGTTTCGCCACGTTCAGCGCTTCGCGCACTTCTTCTCGTCTCGACGCCATAACGTTCATCCTAAATGTCACCGGTAAAGGCGATCGAAGGTACCTCAAAAAGTCTCTCCACTCGCCCTCGTCCACTATGCCCTGTCGTCTGTAGTACGTCTCAAACGACGTCTCCTCGTGCACCGAAAGCGTGCGCGAGAACCAAGGCGCGGACGTCCGCGGAAGCATGATCGTTTCTGTCGTCGTCGTCGCCTCGTTCGCGCTGTTTCGTCGCCCAGCGTCATCAGCGTCATCGTCGTTCCTCGTCGCTTTCGCCGCCGCCTCGAGCGCCCTCGCGCGTTTCCTCGCGCGCACCATGCGCTTCGATCGCGATCGCTTCCCCGACACCGACGCACCGCCGATCGTGTCGTCATTCCACGCGTCGTGCTGCATCGCGTCGTCGCGCCTCGACGCGTCGACGTCCGCGCGCGCGCGTCTGCAGCGCTCGTCCGCACACGTCGACCGCGGGCGCGGCGAAGCGACGCGAGAGGCGGCGCGAGCGAGCGCTCGAGCGAGGGCGACGTCGTCAGTCGTCGAATTCTGACGCTCGACCGCGCGATGACGACCGCGAGCCTCGCGTCGCCGCGCGACGTCGCGGAGGAGGAGGACCGACGGGACCAACAACCATCGGCGACGAAACGAAGCGATGACGCGGCGTCTACGAGCGAGAACGACGTGCCTGAAGAGTACGCTGAGAACGCGAGTGCGGTGATACGCGAAACGCTCGATGGCTTCCTCGAGTACGTCGAGACGTGGGCGCAGAAGACGAGGGAGACCGCAGACAACTTGGGGGAGGAGGGTGTTTCAAATCGCGGGCCGCGCGCGAGCGGGAACGGGGCGAAGGATGCGATCGTCCTGAACGGCGATCCGCGCGAAAATATACGGATTGAAGATCTCGTCACGTGCGAAAATGCGCTGTTGAGCAAGACGACGATGATTTTAGCGCATTTAGGCGGCGAAGTCGAGCGGTTGAGCGCCGTGGCAGACGAAACAATTTATCCGATGCTTACGACTTTCGGCGAGAGAGCGAATGATGCGGACGTGATGTCCGATGCAGAGTTACGAGATGCATTCGTTGGGAAATTAGAGCCGCTTCAAGACGCACTGTTATTCATGGATCAAGTCAGAGCGGTCGTGTGTAACTTGTTCACGCAACTCACGGTGGTGTATTCGACGTTCGCGGCATACACGCCGTATCAAACTGTGCGTTTGGCGTGGTCATTCGATATGCTCGGTCGTGCACTAGCAATTGGAGTCGGAATTGATGAGGTGGTTAGGAACAATAGGGCGTTGCGGTCGGCGCTGATGAATTTCAAACGCGTGGTGCTGCTCCTTCGAGCCAATCCCGAGCAGTTCGGCATGAACGAAGTCGACGTCGTGAGCTTGGATTCGGCGGTTGCGATCATCGAAAATCAATTGCTCTCATCTTCATTCTTTGCCTCAGTGCTCACACAGCTCACAGAAACCGAACAACCTGATCGATTTATCAAGGAGCTCGCCGGCACAACTCTCGAGCTTCTCGAAAGCACGACGGCTCGATTGAATACCGACTCGGAGCGGTTGAACGATAAACGCACACTGCTGTCGTGTCTTTGCTTGACTATGCTTCATTCAGGATTAGTTCCCGATATAGCCGATAGAAAACTCTGCATGAAGGCGTGGGAAGTCTACAAGGTGTGCGTGCTGGTGTCGGTGACGACGACGGTTTCAGTGTGTCCAGGGGCAATACTAGAAGCGCATCTATCTCCAGCCGCACGAGAGTGCTTTCCTGATAATGGTTTAGAATCAGTGATCTCGTTTCGTCGAGAGACGCTCGAGACTCTGGATGAGACTTTCCCTGCGAAGCTCCTCGATTTGTTGTCGGCTTCAGTCGCCTGGCTCACCAAGTTTACGGCGACACCAAACGTCTCGCATAGCTTATCGAGCACAATGAACGCTCGCACGAGTTTGTTTCAGGAGGGTATGAGACTGGTAAATCGACTGCGCCACTATACTCAGGAGATCATACACCTCCACGTGTCTCTGGAGGCCCCGGTCACGAAGCGGCGGGTGCGACTCATCGCTCGCGCCGTGGAAATGTTGCAAGCCATGTGCGAAGCTTTCACTCAAAATCTCAATTTGAGTTTGGAAGTGCAGCACGTGCTGAAATTTCTAGCAGATAGAATACATCGCATGATGGTACGTTTGAAACGCTTCTGAGATCGATCGGCTCACATCTGACCTTTTCACGCAGGTTCCTACTCGGGAATTATTAGAAAACAAAATTTCGACGACGACGACGTCGAGTGGATGGGAACGCTTAAAGGCTCAAATTTCGTCGGGAAAAGCCGAAAACAATAAACAGGACACCCTCGCGACGGTCAATATCGCAGGTAAGCTTTTCATTCTCCGTCTAGATGACGTACAAATTAAATTAATTATTTCATTTATTTAGTGCATGTTTTGTCTGGGCCGGCGACTCGAAAAAGGATGCATGTTCTTCGAATCTGCCTCGATGCGATCCGTGGAGCGAGTCTTCTCAGTGATGAAGATGTCGTGCTCGCATCTGAGTTCGTGGAACTCGTAGAAGTGCTCTCCACGTACCGCAAAAGCGTTCAAGATCAATGTGATACTTCCTTTTTATTTTTCACGAGGGAATTATTTCCGGTGTGTTTGGCTGATATTTACGTCAAGCCGAACGAATCTGGACGTCTTACTTTGCTTGTGAGTGCGTTTCGCAATTGTGAAACGTTATTAATGCGTGCTGGAGCGAGCGATAGCGAAGTGGCGACGTTTGACAATTATATTCGAACGTCACTGGAGCGAGAAATAATTCAACCGCTTTGTCGAGATATTGAGACAGATTTGAGGTTGCATCTTCATTCTGCGCGCATAGCAGGCGTCATGAACACGAATCCGTTCAAGGATGGCGTTCGAGACTTGTCGTTGTTCACGAATCTGCCGCCAATCTACACGTTGAAGCACCAGGTGCGAATATTATTTATTTAATTAATTGTGGCGAATTTGAAACTGACCGGATTTCGTCCTCGTCGTTGACAGATCGACATTCGTAATCGCGTCGAAGGTTATTTAAATCAGACCTTCCACGATCACACGGCGATTGCTCTTCATAACTGGAAGGTGAGTGATAAAATAATTAATTTGTCCTACTTCGCAACCGAGCGAGCTGCCTTTTACGAAAACGACGACTAACGATCTATTCGCGCGCAGTCTTACGTGGAAATGAGAAATCTTGCGATAGAAAAGTACGGCTTACGCTGCGCCGAGATTGAGCTTCCGAGCCAGACGCTCGAACAAGGCTTGGATGTGTTGGAGCTGATGCGCAATATCCACGTCTTCGTGTCGAGGTACAACTACAACTTGAACACACAGTGCTTTGTCGAGAAGGCGAGCGCGGCGCTCGATCGCAAGCATCTGAACACCATAAGTATTCGGCATGTCGCCAACTCTATCAGAACGCACGGAACGGGCATCACGCACACGACCATCAACTTTGCCTATCAGTACCTGGCGCAAAGATTTCAGATTTTCAACCAGTTTCTCTTTGACGACCACATCAGAAGTCAACTCATGAAAGAAGCTCGAATGGTGCACGCCGAGACAAAGGCTAAGAGTGATACTATCAAGTTAAGCTCAAAGCAAGCAGGATATCGCGCATCGACTGTGGACGAAAAGTTTGAGTACCCAGTCGAACGCGCCCTTCGAGTGATGCGCGACATTCGAAAGCTCGGTTTATCGAAGGACGGCTCTTCGTTCATCGACGAGTTCCGTGTGTTAGTGACTGAAATCGGTAATGCGCTCGGTTTTGTTCGCATGGTTCGTCTCGGTGCGATGCACTACAGCACCAACGCCGCCAAGTTTGTACCGAGTGCGCGCGGGTCGAAGTTCGCCCTCGATGAGAGCCTCGACGCCGACGGTTTGTCCGAGTGGACAAAGACGGCACTGAAAAATCTGCAGAGTGAATTAAAAGCCTTAAGCACAGGCGGTACCGATGGTACTGACTATTTTCAAGTCCTCGTATCGGTTTTTTCGACCGAGCTTCGAAAGGGTCACGAACACCTAAAAGACTTTTACTTGGTGCTTCCAGCGCTCACGATGAGCGCCGCTGAAACCATCCTGGCTTCAAAAGACAAGCTCGTGCGACGTGGTAAAGATTCACAGACCGCCACTTTCACCGATGATGGTTTAGCACTTGGGATCGTGTACCTGCTGAGCGTCCTCGATCAACACGAAGCCTTCGATGCGCTGCATTGGTTTGAGTCCGCCTCGCACCACTTCGAAGCGGAGGAGAAGCGCGCAAACGAGGAAACCGGTGGCACTTTCGGCATTTTAGGTCGTAGCATCGACGAAAAGACCAAGCTTCAGGTCAAGTTGGATAAGATTGACGCGTTAAGGCGCGAGTTTGTACACTTGAAGCATTCACTCGTCGGCGCGCGAAGCTTTGTGAATTTGTAATTGTAGACGCCTCGCCGCGCTCAGCCACAGACGCTGTGAAAACCTCAGCTTTTCATCGTCATCTTCCAAACGTCATCGTCCGCCACATCACAGTCGCGCGCGCGTCGTCGTCGTAAAGTAAGTGATACTCTGCTCCAATACAACATCGCACGCCTCGTCATGTCGTGCCAAGCGATGTTAAACACGCCCGCGCTCGCGCCGGCGGTGACATCCGTCGCCCACCGTCGCCCTAGCCGCCGAGGTGCTCGCGCGTTGACGCGCGCCAACGCCGGTGGTGCCATGGAGCAGCTCACGTTGAAGCCGATGAAGAAAATTGAAGGCACGGTTCGATTGCCGGGGTCTAAGTCGCTGTCAAACCGCATTCTGCTCCTCGCGGCGCTCGCAGAAGGAACGACCAAGGTGGAAAACTTGTTGGATAGCGATGACATTCGTTACATGGTTGACGCGCTTAAAGTTCTGGGGCTGTCCTTCACGGAAGACAGAGAGAACAACATTTTGGAAATCACCGGTTGTGGGGGTAAGCTCCCGGTCGAGGGCGCGGAGTTGTTCCTCGGTAACGCCGGGACGGCGATGCGACCGCTCACCGCCGCCGTGGCTGCGGCGGGTAAAGGCACGTTCATCCTCGATGGTGTCGAGCGTATGCGTGAAAGACCAATTCAAGATCTTGTTGATGGTTTGGTTCAGCTTGGTGTCAAGGCGGAGTGCACGATGGGTACGGGTTGCCCGCCGGTGAAGGTTGAGGCGAACGGCTTGCCTGGCGGTCGCGTCGAGCTCAGCGGTTCCGTGAGCTCGCAATACCTCACCGCGCTCCTCATGGCGGCCCCACTTTGCGAAGGGTCGATTGAAATCGTAATTGTCGATGAGCTCATCTCCAAACCGTACGTTGAGATGACTATCACACTCATGGAACGCTTCGGTGTCAAGGTAGAAAAGGCGGACGACCTCCAGAGCTTTAAGATTCAAGGCGGACAAAAGTACATCTCCCCGGGCAGTGCATTTGTTGAAGGCGATGCTTCGTCCGCTTCCTACTTCCTCGCCGGTGCCACCATCACCGGTGGTACCGTCACTGTCATCGGTTGCGGTTCGGAGAGCATCCAAGGCGACACAAACTTTGCGTACACGATGGAGCAAATGGGCGCGACGCTCGAGTGGGGTCCGAACTCGGTCACCTGCACCGGTCCCAAGGGCCCGCTCAAGGCGATTGATGTGAACATGAACGCCATGCCCGACGCTGCGATGACTCTTGCCGTCGCTGCACTCTTCGCTGACGGCATCACTACCATTCGTGATGTCGCGAGCTGGCGCGTGAAGGAAACCGAGCGCATGATTGCGATTTGCACCGAGCTGCGCAAGCTCGGTTGCGACGTCTTCGAAGGCGCGGATTACTGCGTCATCACCCCTCCTCACAAGCTCGACCCCCCGGCCAAGATGAAGGCCAACGTTGACATCGATACCTACGACGATCACCGCATGGCCATGGCTTTCGCCTTGGCCGCGTGCGGCGACGTCGACGTCGTCATCAACGACCCGAAGTGCACGAAGAAGACTTTCCCGACGTACTTTGACGTCCTCAAGTCCGTCGCCAAGTGAGCGTCGCGCGCATCTTCGACGTATTAGCTATTATAGAATTGGTGCAAGCTATCGTATATGAATCATTGGATAAATTTGTCTACCGTCCCCTCTCGCGAGTCGCGAAACCTACTGCGGCGGCCCGCCCATTTGTTGCATCGATTGCGCGTTTAATTCCGCGAACCGCACCGACGTTCGCGCCGAGTGCTTCAGGAACTTTTCGCAGCACTTCGACACGCATCGCTCTTCGTCCTTCTCCAGCGTTTTCCTCCGAAACGACTGCACGCACGTCGAGAAGCACCGCTCCACCAAGTTGTTATACATCTTCAGGCTGTCTCGCGTCTGCATCGCTTCGATCATCCCCATCATCTTCGCCTTGTCTTCCTCCGGGAACCCATCGAGCATGGCTGGGTCCATGGCGACGCGCCTCGACGTCCGTCGCCGCGTCGCTCGGCGGCGTCTGCGGCGCTCGCCCCCTCGCGCGCGGGCCGCCGCCCGCCAAAAAGGGTTTAGGGTTTAGGCGCGACCCTCGATCGCGCGCGAAATCCTCGGCGCGCGCCTTCGAATCTCGAATCGAACGGGGCGACCGGTGAGGCTCCGAATGTCCGAACTGCGGACTGTTTGCGCGTGCGAACGCGTCGTCGCGCGCGCGCCGTGTGATCTTTCGCCGCGACGTCACGCGCGTCGAGAGGCCTCGGCGTTTGGACGCGTCGCGCGCGTCGCGAGGACGCGCACAGCGCGACGCGACGGCGAGGAACGAAACGAAAGGTTTAGTCGCATCACGCGCGCGCGCGGGACGAGGACGACGCGCGCGAACGACGGGTGAAAGACGCGCGAAAGACGAAGGCGGAAGACGCGGACGAAGGGTTCGGTGGGGCGAGTATGAAGACGCGGGGACGGACGACGCGGGCGCGGTCGGAGGACGCGCGGGAAGAAAACGAGAGCGCGCGAGACGGAGACGCGGGAAAGGCGCGCGCGGTGAAGACGGAGGAAGCGGCGGTGCCGAATGATGATTTTTTGTGCCTGTTCGACGAGAGCGCGCGAGAAGAGCCGGCGACGCTGAACGGGGCGTGGGAAGACGTGTTCGCGCAGCATCATCACGCGAACGCACCGCAGGGCGGCGCGGGAGGAGGATTTCATCAAGGCAACGAAGACATGGGTGAACACTTTCCGCAATCTGGATACGTGGACACGGTGCAGTACAAGCTTCCGACGACGCGCCCAGGGGTGGCGTCGACGTCGAGAGGGCGCGTGACAAAATCTCGCAGCGGTACCAGATCGTCGGGTTCGAGGAAGCCAAAGCCGAGAGTTCAACCGTTACCACCACGACCGCAAGCGATGATGGCTCCGATACCTCAACCGATGTCACCGATGATGTATCGTTCGCCGGGGGGCAAGCCAAGGTCTTCGAAGTACAACGGCGTGTGCCGCCACGCCAAGTCTGGGCGTTACGAGGCGCACGTCTGGTTGAGAGAGTCACGACGGCAAGTTTACCTAGGTGGACACTTGGAGGAAGAGTTTGCCGCCGAGGCTTTTGATATCATTGTGTTGAAGCTCGCGCGCATCGGCGATCGCTCTCGAACGGGAACGCGTCCGCTTAAAATGAACTTTCCCGAGTCTCGTTACGCCAACTTGATCGGTTTCATTGATTCTCTTACGCTCGATGAACTGATCATGGAGGTTCGCCGACATTCCGAAGGTTTTGCGAGGGGTAATTCGGGATACAGAGGGGTCACGCAGCACTCGCCTAAGAAGTTTGAGGCGAGACTCGGTGTGCCACCGCAAAGCAAACACGTGTACTTGGGGCTCTACGATTCTGCCGAGAAAGCCGCGGTGGCGTACGACACCGCTCTCGTTCAAGCGAGGGGACGGAGAGCTTCGACGAACTTCCCGCTTTACAACTACGACGAGCACATTCGCCAATACGAAGAAGCGGTGGCGAGGAATCCGGCGTTAGAACAACACGAGCACGAGCAGTACGAAGATTTACAGCGATGAAACGACCACGAACGACGACAACCATGATGTGACTTTTGAACCAAATGAAATGTTTAACATGTACAAAACGACGCAAATAAATTAGCTATCCTACTTCACCGTAAACTCGTCGCCCTCTTCAAGTGCGGGCCAGAGCTCGAGCGGCCCGGCGTCGAAAGCTTTTCCGACGTCGTCGCCCTCGCCCCAACGCACCTTTTGCACCAAAACTCGAACGCCCTTGCGTTGAGCCCGCGATAAATGTTTCGCGAACGATGGGCACGCCGCGCCGTTAGGACGCATGCCCATTGCGTCCGCTCTACTACAAATAAAAAGCACCGCCGGGTGGACGTCGGGACTCTTGGACGCGAGTTCGCTG
>Ga0181599_1004498_pt1 | contig 11161 bp, 6 predicted proteins | sample 041ome_3_FD_148658 | JGI IMG/M metagenome (GOLD analysis project Ga0181599, IMG submission 148658) | Coastal salt marsh microbial communities from the Groves Creek Marsh, Skidaway Island, Georgia - 041405US metaG (spades assembly) | ecosystem: Environmental > Aquatic > Marine > Intertidal zone >...
GTGGAGGCGATTTTCTTTTGTTGCGGTCGCGCGGGCATCTTCGGCACCGCTTTCATCTTCGGCACGTCTGGCATCACCACCAACTCTTCTTCTTCTTTTGTTCCAAAACCAGGCTCTAACTCTTCGATTTCTTTCTGCAACAGCGCGTCTTCCACGTCCAAGGCGTCCAACTCCGCCAGCTCCGCCTCTAATTCGTCCTCGTCCAACTCCGCGGCGTACCCGACTTGCTGTCCTAACGCCTCGTTCACCTGCCTCATCTTCTCCGTCTGTTCGCTAATCTCGTCCATTACTTTATCCACTTTATCCACGTCCGTTTCTTTTGCCAACTGTTTCATCGCTCCGGCGCCCGATTTCAACGCGTTGAACGTCTCCGCCGTGGCTTTCGATCCCTCTAAAACAATCATCTGCTCCTGTAATTTCAACTGTTGATTCGCGACGACTTCGCACTGCGACTCGTACAATTTTTTCCTCTTCAAGCACTGCAAAGCCGCTCTTTTGTTCCCTCGTCTGTTGAACTCTCTCGCTTTCTCCAATTCGTTCGCTATCTTTTTCACGAGGAGCGCTTCGCGCTTGTCGAGCATTTCCAGAGTCTACACGTAAAGAGAGAGAGAGAGAGAGAAAGTCAGCACGCCACGCGCAAGAGATGTAAGAACGACACGCGCGATCGTCCACATCATCGTCGTAATCACCGAGAGAGAGTGACAAACCAAGAGACGCGCGGCGCAAACTCAAAAAACCTAAACGCCTCTCGCGGGTACAAAAGAGAAAGAGAGAGAGAGAAAAGAAACGCGCGTAGTAAACGTCTCGTCCAATTCGTCAAACGACGGACACGACGGACTTTGAACGAGAAACGAGGGGGGAAAACAAAAACGCACATCTTTCAACTTATCGACGGCATCGAACGCGGCGCGTCCGCTCGACGTCGATCCCAGGTTGTTGTTGTTACTGTTGTTTCGATTGCTCGAAGACGACGACGACGGTTGCCCGAACAGTCTCTTGAACATGATGATTGGAACGCGTGCGAGAGACAATTTTTTTTTTTTCGTGTGTGTGTGATTTGTGAGGAAAATGCAAAGTAAAACAGGTTGCCTTTTGAAAAACGCGCGCGACGCCGGGTTCGAGAAGCAAACGGACGCGCGGAGAAAGAGAGCGGTGCGTGCGTGTTTTTACGGCGCTCTGATATTGCGTGATACAAGTACTCTTTTTCAGATACGTAGTTGTAGTAGTAGTAGTAGTAGTAGTTGTTGTTAAAATCTTTTATAAAAATAGTTAGTCGTCTTCGCCGAGTAAATCGAACACGTTTGCTTTCTTCGTCGCTTCTCCTCCGGCTTTGGTTTCGCTTTGCTGCTGCTGCTGGTTCTCTTTCTTGTTGTTCTCGCCGTTGTTGTTGCTCTTTTTGGGCGCGTCCACCGAGATGAATCCGTCGGCGTCCGGGACGTTCGCGGGTTTCTTTTCCGAGTTTTGTTGCTTTTTGGAGGCGTTCTCGGATTTCGTCCCGCTCTCTTTGCGAGCTGGTCGAGAATTCACTCGGAGTTTTTTCAAGTCTTCGTAGAGTTTGTCGATTTCCGCGGAGCGTTCGTCCGTTGCGGCGTCGCCCTCGTTTTCTTTCTTGAGCGCCTCGATTTTGTCTTTCAACTCTTGCTCTTCTTTGGAAATTTGACGACTCGAGCCACCGCTTCTGCCGCTGTCTCTTTTCTTTTCACCTAACTCTGCTAAACGTTTCTTTTCCGCCAGTTTGGCTTCTTCTATGCGCTTATCTTCTTCTAACCAGTCTTTGCCGGAAGCTTTCAACGCCTCTTCGCGCGGTCTCGCGCCGCCAAAGAGTGAACTTCTGGACTCGGATGTCGATTCTCCAATCGGCGCCTCGCGTTTTTTCAGTTCTAGTTTCGGTCGATTGGCGAGATCTTCCGCGGTGGCTTCACGCAACTCCTCCACTCGCGGTTCTCTGCGTTCTCTGCGTTCTCTGCGTTCAAACTCGCCGGATTTGCGACGTTCGGGAATGGGCTCTCTCGGTGCGTCTTCCACGTACTTCACATCCACCGGTTTCGCACCACCAAAAAGACTGGAAGAACTCGCGGGTGCTTCGGTTTTTTTGTCCGCATCTTCGGAACGTTTTTGTAAGTTCAATCGCGGACGCTCGCGAACCGGTTCGTATCGATCGTCGTCTCTCACAGTCGTTCGTTTCGACCAGTCGCCGGTATCCGCGCGACTCGGCCCGAGCGGTTCGCGTTCGCCTCTTCGACTGTCTCGATCGTCGTACCCACGATCTCTGAACCCGCCTCGCCTTTCTTCTCTTTCCGGCAACGCCGTACGCTTCGACCAATCTCCGGTATCCGCTCGACTCGGTTCCGGTTCGCGCCTTCGCTCTCTCCCGTCTTCGTCGTAGTCGCGATCGTCGTCTCTTCGCCCGCGTCCGTAGTCATCTCTTCGATCTCGATCGTACCTGTCTCCTCCTCTGTCCCCGTACCTGTCGCCTCCTCTGTCTCCGTACCTGTCTCCTCCTCTGTCTCCGTACCTGTCGCCTCCTCTGTCTCCGTCCCTCTCGCCTCCTCTGTCTCCGTACCTGTCGCCTCCTCCTCTGTCTCCGTACCTGTCGCCTCCTCCTCTGTCCCCGTACCGATCTTCTCTGTCTCCGTACCTATCGCCGCCTCTTCGCGAGTCGTACCGATCGTCGTCTCGATCTCTCCCACCACCACCTCGGTCCCCGCCGTAATCTTTAAATGCTCCACCAAGCTCTCCAGGTCGTCTCCTATCCATTTCTTCTTCCTCTCGCCGTTCTCGGTTCGGCGCCGTCGGCAGCGCGTACACGTCCACCTGGTCTGATCCTCTTCCTCCTCCTCGGGAAGGTCTGTACGCCCCACCGTCGTCGATTGGCGCCGACGCCGTCGCCATTCCAGAAAACTCCGCCAGCGAAAGTTTCGTGCCTTTCTTCTTCTTCCCGCCTCCTTGCTTCGCCGCTTCGCTCAGCGACGGGAACTTGCTCTCGTCCGTCGTCGTCTTCGTCTTTGCGGTTTGTGGTGCCGAAGCAGCGGCACTCGTGCTTGGCGGCGGGTCCCCGAGCCCGGGAAAATCGGGAAGCGAAGAATCGTCGTCGTCGTCGTCCCACGACTTTGTCTTCGCGGTTGCCGCGTTGCCCCAAGCCGACATCTTTCTTTTTTCGTGCGCGCGCGCGTGAGATTCTCTCTCTCTCTCTCGTCGTTTTCGATCGATCGATCTGTCTCTCGCGAAAGAAAGAGAGACGAACGAGAGCGATTTGTTCTCGAACTTTTGAGGTCTTTGGAAGAAAAATTTGTCGAAGACGACGAGAAAAAAAGCGAAAGCGATGATGGTAAAAAATGCAAAAGAGAGAGAGAGAGAGAGAGTTTGCGACGGATGCGGCGATACTATTAATAAAACAAACGTTCCCACTCGCACAGCTTTCGCGATCTACGAATACGTGTACACACACACGTATGTGCATATATATATACAAAAAGTGCCACCTAGCGTTTCGGCGTGCCTTCGACGTGCCTTCTCTTATCCTTGCGGAAATCTCGCAACGCCTTTTCGGCTTCGGCTTTGAGAACTTTTTCTCTCTCGTCGAACGGTAAGGTTTCTAGGGACATGGCGGACTCGATGATGTCTCTCGGTTCGATCTCGTCCGGGTCGCAGTTGTCGAAGATGAGAGAGCCGATGCGTTTTATTTTTCGAGACGGGGTTTGGCGGTCTTCTTCTTCTTCTTCTTCTTCTTCTCCTTCTTTCTCTTCTTCTTCGTCCGACGAGGCGTTGACGAAGGAACGCTGACTGTTTCGTCGCGCGATGCCTGGCACGAATCGTTCAAAAAAATCACCAACTATGGGACTTCCCGGACCGGTCTCGTTTCCATCCGATTGTTCGGCGCTCCCTCGACCGCGCGAACGCGAGCGACTCTTTTCGCCGTTCCTCCTTTGTGAAGACGCGCGCTTCCGTTCGCGTGATTTCTGCTGAATGTCCGAAGAGCAGCTGCTTCCGTTCGCAGTCGTCGCTTCGGATTGTTTGCGCGCGAGCATGTGTTCGAACGAGCCCCGGCTGCAATAATTAAGCGTGTTCCAGGACGGCACGCGTCCTCGCGTGGCAACGTTTCGTCGATCCATTTTCATTTCTCTCAATTCGCGGACGCACTCGTCCAAAGTGTGTTCAATGCCGCACGCGTTTTCAATCGCGCCGAGTTTCGGCCACGTTTCGCGTTCGCCCAGAGTAGCCGTATCGAATAAGTGTTCTCTCGTCGGATTGGATTGAATCATCCTAAGATGTTTCCATCCGTACGCCATGACGACAGTAACGTCGCCTTCCCACGTTTGACCGAACAGTTTCGCGACGTCCAAAACGTCCGCGCCAGGTAAAAACTCGAGAAATTGTTGACATCTGTGTTTCCACTCAGACTCGACAAAATCTGCGATCCACGAAAGCGTGGGATGTAAAGACGCGAACCATCGTTTGATTCGTAAGATTGGCACGATGTGTGGATTCGTTTGACTGACTATGAAGTAGTTCACGTTGAACAGTTGCGACAATGCCTCCATTGGTAAGTCGGCTTGTAAAGATCCGTCGCGCCAGCGCTGCGTTTTACGACCTTTGCCACCTTCGTTCGCGCTCGATTGCCACGGAACAAAAGCACCGTTTCTTGCTTTGGCCAGTAATGGCTGCGGTGGAAACAGAGATGGAAATGCGCACGAGGCAGCGACGGCGGACCAAATGACCAAGTGCGGCGAAGTCAAGTAATTCAACAGTCTCGGCTTTTGACCCGGTCTCGCGTCCGCCGGCGAGACGCAGACGGACAAAATTCTTCCACCAGATCTATCGTACGCCTCTTGAAAAGTCAAATCGCCGTATAGGTCTCGCAAGCACTTCTGAAAGAAATCAATGTTGTGCATGCCTCCAGTTTTCACCAGATGAAACATGGAAGTCAAGAAATCCGTGCCGGAGAAGAAGGTCAAATCGGGCAACGCCGATTCAAAATTTTCGTCGCTAAAGAAATCGTGCAACTCCTCGCTCGTTCGCGTGCACACCACCGCAGCTATTATACTACCAACTGAAGATCCGGCAAGCACTCGAGGTAATAGATTCTTCCTGTTGAGTGCTCGGCACACACCGATGTGAAACGTTCCTAAACTCCCTCCGCCGGAAAGAAGTAAACCGGTTCTTCCAAACACGTGTCTTGTTTCTTGCAAAAACGAAAGTTTTTCAGTCACTGGAATCTGCGAATCGTTCGATATGAGCTTCAAACACGTCTTCACTTCTTTTATGTATTCTCGGACTAACTTTGGTACGCCGCCAACGGGCGCGTGTAATCGCCTCCCGAGGTTGGACATGTTGCCTAAATTCCTCAACAGTTCAGCCCGCAAACCAAACATAATCTCCTCGACGTCCCCCGAGTTTCTTTGTACTCTCAAAACTCTCAACTGCTCCGCAATTAATGCTCGATCGTACTCTCTCGGCGTGAACCCCGTGTATTTTTCCTCCCTTTTGTGTTGCCGTTGCACGACGCACGCGTCGTCGACGACTAAAGAAGAAAACTCGTTCTTCGAATTCTGTTGGTCTTCTCTGCTCTTATAATCTTTACCGCTACTACTATTAGTGTTCAATCGAAACAACCCGTTCAAGCTGTTCCGAAACTTCCCGCCTTTCAACCCTCTCTTATCGCTCGAACAGTACGTGATCGCAATCTCCTCCTCCTCCTCCTCTTCAAACTGCTCCAACTCCTCCTCTAAAGTCACGTAGTTCGCGTACGTCTCGCACTTACTCATCCGCTTCAATATGCTCCTCTTCACTCTCTCTTTCCTCTGTCGATGCCTTCTCCTTTTCGCCGTCGCCGTTTGCCTCGCGAAATATATCAACACCGAAACCAGCAGCACCTCTCCGTAAAACGAAAACGGATCGACGATAAATCTTCGCACTTTCGAAGACAACGGCGCGCGCTCCGGCACGCGCTTCGCCAAAGGTTGCCCAATTTTCAGTCGATAATTCGCGGTAAAATCGGACAAAAACGCATCTCTCGCGAAGACGACGTCCGTTTTCTTCTTGCGCATCGCGGTTATCAGTTCTTTCATCGCGTCGATTACTGCTAGCGAAGAAGAAGAAGATGACGACGACAAGGACGACGGTGTTTTCGTTTTCTCGGCGAGCGACAACGACGAAGGAGGAGAAGAAGAAGCGAGCGTCGCGTTCCGCGTCAAGAGTCTGAAATCGTTGCCGCCGTCGCCGGTAAATGAAGGCGACGAAAACGACGCCTTCGCGAGGTACGACAGCGCTTCAAAGAAAGAAGACGAAGACGAAGAAGCCATCGTCTGTCTCTCTCTTTTCCTCTCTCTCTATCCGCGCGTGTGTGTATGTTTCAGTTGTCTCTCTGATGTGATGGTCAAAATAGTGCGCTTTCGTTGTGTCGCGTCTCTCGAGAGTCTAGTCAGCTTTTTTTCCCCACGCGAGAGTCGCGTCTAACTGTCAAATGCGCGTCACTTCTCGTCGCCGCGCGTGCGCTGTTCTTTTTGCTTCGCTTTAAAAGAGGGACTGAAGGAAACGAAAGAGAGAGAGAGAGAGAGTAAACATATCCATCGTTCGAACGAAAAAGAGAAAATGAACGAGAGAGCGCGATTCAGAGTCGAACACCTCTCGAGAAGCGTGATGAGGGATTACGACGACGCGAAAGAATTGGACGGAGGTGCCGACTCTGTCTTCTTCTCTTCTTCGGGAAAAGAAAGAACGAACGCGTTGAGACGAAACGCGTGCTCGGCGAGGAGAGAAGCGCGACCAAAACCGGGCGGTGGCGCGGGTGTTTTAGACGTGACCGATTCTCGAACCGGTCGGAAGTATCAAATACCAATCTCGGAGGATGGGACCGTGAATGCGTCCGCGTTCAAAGATATTAAAGCGGGCGGGGACGGGAACGGGTTAGTTTTGTACGACCCGGGGTACACGAACACGAGCCCGTGCGTGAGCAGAATTAGTTTCATCGATGGGAATAAAGGGATTTTGAGGTATCGAGGGTACCCGATCGAGACGTTAGCGGAGAAGAGCTCGTATTTGGAGTGCGCGTTTTGCGTGATTTACGGCAACTTGCCGACGGCGAACCAGTTGGCGGATTGGAGGGAGGCGATTTCTAGACACTCGGCGTTGCCAATTCCGGTTATTAATACCATCGAGGCGTTACCGCACGATGCGCATCCCATGGGGGTAATTTTGGCCGGGTTGAACGCGTTGTCTGTGTTTCATCCGGAGCAAAATCCAGCATTGGCCGGGAACGGGATTTATCAGAACAAAGACGTGCAGGATAAACAAATCGTGAGAATTTTGGGGAAGATGACGACGTTGGCGGCGCACGCGTATCATCGAAACACCGGGAGGAAACCAGCGCCGCCAAACGCGAGACTTTCGTACGCGGAAAACTTTTTGTACATGTTGGACGCTGGTTTGGATATTTCGCACAGACCGAATCCAAAGTTGGCGAAAGCGTTGGATACGATGTTTTTGTTACACGCGGAACACGAGATGAACTGTTCGACCGCGGCGTGTAGACATTTAGCCTCCAGCGGCGTGGACGTGTATTCTGCCGTCGCTGGTGCGGTCGCGGCGTTGTACGGACCGTTGCACGGAGGCGCTAACGAAGCAGTGCTGAGAATGCTCGAACGCATCGGCTCGGTGGAAAACATTCCCGATTTCATCGAACGTGTGAAAAGAAAAGAAGTGAAAATGTTTGGATTCGGTCATCGAGTGTATAAAAACTTTGATCCGAGAGCGAACGTTATCCGAGGAATCGCCGAGGAAGTGTTTTCGCTCGTTGGACGCGATCCGTTGATTGATGTCGCGGTAGCGTTGGAGAAACACGCGAGAACGGACGAGTATTTTATCAAACGTAAATTGTACCCGAACGTAGATTTTTATTCTGGATTGGTGTATCGGGCGTTAGGTTTCCCACCGGAATTCTTTACCGTTTTGTTTGCCATCCCGCGGGCGGCAGGATATTTAGCGCATTGGAGAGAGCAGTTGGTAGATCCAGACTTGAAAATCGCTCGACCGCAACAGGTGTATAAAGGCGAGTGGTTGAGAGATTACCCGGAGATTAACCAAAGAGACGAACGCCAAGAACACATGGGCGTCGTTCGAGCGTCGAACGCGACGAGGCGACGAATGGCAGGTACCAGAGGAGGGACTGGGTTTTTGAGGGATCCAGCATCCCACATCGTAGCCACGAAAGAAATTTCGTTGAGCACGAAAGGGTGGGGGAGTTCTGCCGGCGAACAAGGGTCGAGCGGTATCGAGCATTTTTGTTGAGAAAGAGTGAAAGAATAAAAAAGAGAGAAGTCGAAAGTTGAGCATATACACATATACATACATATATACATAAACAAACACTCACAAAAATAACTATCTTTTCTAACGACCAAGTCGCGCGCCGTGATAATAATTAGGTTGTTGATCCAAGTAAGGGAATGGATAATACGGATCTTGATAAGGATAGCCGAAACCGGCCTCGTAATAATATTCTTCCTCAAAATATCCTCCTCCTCCTCTTCCTCCTCCTCTGTTGTTATTTGTCGGCATGCCCGTTGGAACGTTATTGTTATTGTTACCGGTCGTTGGATACGCAGCCGAAGGATATCCACTGTTACCGTATGGACCGACATTGTATGGACCGTATTCTCCAGGTGACGGGCCGTAGTACCCGCCTTGATACGGACCGTACCAAAACGGACCACTACCCGCGTCACCATTTTCGTACATTTCTCGCAGCCTTTCTTGCTCTAACGCCGCGTTTCTCTCAAAAATCGCGATATCTCTCCTCTCTCTGGCAAGTTTCGGATCGCAGATGGAACTCTGTAATTCTATTTCGTTGCAATATTCGTACACTTCCTCTAAATCCGGTTGGCAATAAGGCCAACCGACTGGAGCGTTTATTCTCGAGCGTCGTTCTCGATACCACGAATTTCTCGGTTCATACGTGCATCTCGAAAGCGTCTCCCGAATCGTGCATGGTCTGATTAACGTCGAACACCTTTGCCAATCGTCAAAAAATGTTGGGTTGTTTGCAAACGGAACCGCGACGATCCAAGTCAGCGCTTGTAGAAAATTTCCCATCAAACCTTGTGCGGTATACGTGACATAGTTCGGATCAACGTTAGGTCTCGGCGGGATATTGTCTAAAGGCAAATTTGTTCCAAATGGCTGCGTGGCTAACGTCGTATCGTCATATCTCGGCGCATCAAAGATTGGCTGTCGCGCCGGCAACTGTCCGCCGCCGTTGCCGAAAAAGAACTCCTGGAAAAAACCTCCACCATCTTCGTTACCATTAATCAGTGGCGTTGCAAGCACGTCCTCTTCAACATCACCTCCTGCTCCTCCTCCTCCGTAGTGACCTTCATAGTTCCAGACTCTTGTATTCCCGTCCGGTCCATTCGTCTTTGTCGTCGTCGAAGAAGAAGCCTCTAAAAAATTCTGCAGTTGCATTTCGGCATCTCTTATCACGCTCTGAATCGCGTTTTCTATCGCCACACCTTCCTCGCTCTCTCGACTCACTCTCGCGCCTTCCAAAGCCTTCTCCACGATCGCGTTCGCGGACAAATCCCTCTCTCCCTCCTCCTCCTTCTCCTCGCGATAGTAATTCTCAAAAAACGAGCCACTCTCGCCGGTCAAATCGTCGTAAATCTCAGACGTTTCCACCGCGACCCTCTTTTGATTCAAAAGCAGCATCTCCTCGGCGTCGAATTTCGACGGGTAATAGTGCCGTTGTTGCGACGACCCCCCGCGAGAAGAAGAAGACGCCGCCGCCGCCGTCGCGCGACAACGAAAGCACGCGCGAGAGAAGAAGAAGAAGAAGAAGAAGAAGAAGAAGAAGAGTGACGGATTATTGCGCGCCATTATTTTCGCGTGCTGCTTTTGTTTGTGCTTAATATATGTATGTATTTTTTTTTTAGTACGATCGAAAAAAAAGACGTTTTTCTTCTCGATGAAAAAAAAATTAAGAAAAGAGTCTCTCGAGACACGTGTCTTTTCCTTATCCATCAACGGCGCAGCCGAAACAAAAAAAGAAAGAAGAGGAAGCGTTCTTCATTCACAAAACAGAGAGAGAGTTTTTCTTGCGTCTTAAACGCCACGAGATTTCGGAGTGAGACAACCACCGCAACAACGGTAACGATGATTTCACAAAGCTTAAACGCGTCGTCCGCGACGACGCTCACCGCGAATTCCATCCGCCGCAACCGGTCGGCGTTGAAATCGCAATCCACCTCGTTCGGGAAAAAGGCGTCGTCTTCGTCTTCGTCCTCTTTTTCTCCCACGCTCAAAGTGCACGCGAACGGAGGGTTGTCGAGAGACCAAGAGATGATGGGCGGTCTCGGTGGCGACATCGGCGCGAGAGATCCGACCGCCGGTGAAATCGGGTCGAACTTTGGAACGTCGACGTTAGGTCACGCGGATACGGACCACATCGTTAAAGCGAGTGGGAAAGGGGCGCAGAAGTTGATGGATATGACCATGTTGAAAAATCGACCGATTCAAGAGTTGCCGGCGGATGCCACGGCGTGCACGTTATCGGACGAGGAGATTTATAGAAAACAGTGCGTGGATTGGAAGGTGCGACCGAGTAACAAAGATTCCATTCCGAGGTTACGATGGGAGGTGACCACGACGGACGGGGAGAAGTTCGCGGCGAGATGTCAGGCAGTGGCGAGCGAAGCCGGATGGCCGGTGGAGACAACCGTGACTGGAGAGAAGGTGGTTGTGGAGGCGCACACGAAGGAAGTGAAGGGGTTGACGATTAATGACTTCATCGTGGCGACTAAGATTGAAGCAGACGAGGAGATTGCGGCTATGATTGTGAAGAAGGCAAAGGCGGTGAGAAACTGGATTTAAATTGCCCTCGGACGAACGCGAGGATATTCTTTTTCGCGACGCACGAAGGTTACACGACCACTTTAATTCTATACACAATAAGTATACACTATTTAAAACTACATGCTAATTTACTACGCATTGATATTGCTTCCTAAATATATCGATGTTTTTGTTATCGTCGCCGTCATCGTCATCATCGTCGTCGTCGTCGTAACGAACAAAGCTAATCCTCTTCATCCTCTTCTTCTTCGAAAAGTTCGCGAACGTTCGGCAGAAGCGAAGGAATGCGCCGTAAATTTTTGAAATCGACGCGCAT
>Ga0181599_1004508_pt1 | contig 11146 bp, 4 predicted proteins | sample 041ome_3_FD_148658 | JGI IMG/M metagenome (GOLD analysis project Ga0181599, IMG submission 148658) | Coastal salt marsh microbial communities from the Groves Creek Marsh, Skidaway Island, Georgia - 041405US metaG (spades assembly) | ecosystem: Environmental > Aquatic > Marine > Intertidal zone >...
CGCACGTCTTGACGCGTAACACCATTTAACCGTCGTTTTTATCGAGAGAACGTGCGCGAAATCACGCCGCGGCGTGGAAAATGTTCACGCGTGTGCGCGTTCGCACCTTTTTTAGTGTTGAAAAGTGTTGTTGCTCTTTTGATCTCAAACGAGTACGCCACAACTCACAACCTTTCCCCTCCCTTCACTTTAAAAGAAAGACGACGATGACCGACGACGATCCCCCGAGTGGAAAGAAAAAACAGCGCACGGATGAACACGAGAAGGAGGAGCGGCAGAAAGTCGTCTCGAGTCCGTTGTGGGAATTGATCGTGAACAACGACGATATCAGCTGTTTTCACATTCTTCCGAAATTGAACGGAACTGATATCAAATTCTTGTACGAAGTGAATGGTGAGACGAGAAAGTTGATCGAGAGATCATCTCGCAAGAGCGACTTAAAAGAGAAGTTTAGAATTGACGAGATGTCGTCGATATGTACTTTGGAGTTTGCGTGGGAGAACAAATCGTTGTGGCGGTTCGCAAGATACTTCTGGAGTGTTCGTGTAACGAATAAACTGAGAGAAAGAACCTTCTGCGCGCAAGTTGCTCGAACGAATAAACTCGATTTGCTCAAGTGGATACGAGAGGAGAAAAAGTGTAAGTGGGGTGCAGAGACGATTGTATCTCCCGCAGAACGAGGTAATCTGGAAATAGTGAAGTATTGCGTCGAAAATGGGTGTCCTATTGCTGAGTCTGCGTGTAAAGGCGCTGCCTGCCACGGTCACCTCGAGTTGCTCAAATACTTACACGAAACCGGTGGTGCGCCCCTTTCCGAGGAAGTGAGTAAAAGTGCTGCTTCCCGAGGACACATCGACGTACTCCGCTACCTTGCCGAGAGAGATTGTCCTATGACAGAAACTACGTGTTATCCTGCTGCCATAAATGGTCATTTTGAGTGTCTCAAATACATACTCGAAGACCTCAAAGTGCCTCTCCACGTCTTCGACGATGAATCCCCCGAACAGGACCGTTTATGGGATGATCGAGAGGATTTGTTAGTTGATGTAGCGGCAAACGGTCACCTCGAAGTACTTCGTTTTCTCCACGAGGAGAAGAATTTCCCCGTTGGTGAGGGAACTTGTGCGTATGCTTGCGAAGGTGGCCATCTCGAATGCGTGAAATACTTGCACGAAGATTGCAACGTTGAGTTCGATATAAACGCGATGGAGAAAGCAGTAGGAGGCGGTCCTAATAACCCACCTCACGAGGACCTCGACCCCGAAAAGCGCTATCAAGTGGTTCGATATATCGTAGAAAAAACCTCTCGTGTTGATGACATGTTGTGTACATTTGCCGCGACAAGCGATTATATACCTGACGGTGGTGGTATTCCGATGCTGCAATTCTTACGCTCTGAATTCAACGCGCCCTGGAGCACGCGTACGACTGCTTGGACAGCGCAAATAGACGACCTCAAAACACTGAAATATCTCGTCGAGAATGGGTGTCCAGTTGATGAGAATGCAGTCATGAATGCAGCCGAAGGAGGTAAAGTCGAATGTCTGAAATACTTACTCGAAGAAGTCAAGGTGCCCTTGACTCCAGAATGTCTGAGCAGGCCTGTAGCCGCTCTCCAACCGGGATGGTTCCTCGGTTTGTTTGAGGCACTTTGCCTGCGATATTTTTTCACCAGTAAGTGTTCCGGGTGGAAAAGGTACAAAGACAAACGCTATATTGTCAATAGGGACAGAGCCGATAGCGTCAAGAGATTACGATGCTTGGGATTATTGCTCAAACACAAATGTCCTGGTTGGGAAGAGCACAAAAAGAGACTCTCTCGCTATGCAATGAGCGATGAAAGGGCACTTGAGAGATACCAGTCGCTCACAGATGCAGAGAAAGAGAGACTCGCACGAGAGTACCTCAGCGGAGACCGTTATGCTTCGAGCGAAAGCAGTAGTCTTGCTACCAGCGATTTCGATACCGACGGCGACGAAGAACTTCTCGATTAAAAACAGGTAGAGATTTCAGAGAGAGAGAGAGAGAGAACAACTGCGCTGTACTTTAAATGTTACATTACTAATGTATTTATAAACATCGAACTTCGTTTTCGCGACATCATCTTAACTAACATGTTCTTCACCCCTATCCCCTAAAAAATTTTTCGCGTGGAAGGAAGGCGTGTGCCACTCCTCAAAAATAGACACGCGCGCGCGCAATGTCGACTCAAAACCGCCGCGAAGAAGAGTGGCGGCACGACGAAGGCGAAAGAGAAGAAAATGACGGCGCCGCCGAGAGACGTCCTCCTCCTCCTCTTCCTCCTCCGACTGCCGCTGCCCCGGCGCAATCCACCCCGCACTCTCTTCAAGTTGGCACGAGCGACATTTTCCCCTCTCACTTGTTCCACGAATCCTTCCGGAAGAGTTTCTTGCTCGAACTGGACCAGCTGTGTCAACTGGCGTGGGAAATCAGCAGGATGGATGAGAACGAGGACGAGAAGAAGATGGACGAGTGCAACGATGACAACAACAGCAACGGATTGTTCGAGAAAAAGATTGAGAGTTTGTACACGCGATGGAATTTCTTCGACGATTTGTACTCGGAGCACACCAAGTGCGAAGATTTGACGGTGTTTCCAGAGTTGAATTTACGCGTCGCGAACGTGACTAAAGCGTACGAGCTGGAGCACGAAGCCGAGGAGTGGCTGTTTGAAGAGGTTGGGGGGTTAGTGAAGACGGTGTGGAAGGAAACGAACGGCGACGAAGGCGACGCGGCGGCGACGGCGAAGGAGAAGAACGATACGAAAACTACTACGAGTATCAGTAAGAACAATAGCGATAAAAATGACTTTGGGAAGAGAGAGTCGATAAAATTAGTGTTGGCGAAAGCCGCGAGAGGTTTGCACGCGACGAGGACGATGTTGAAAGCGCACTTGGCGAAAGAAAGCGCGCACGTGTTACCTCTGTTGAAAAAGCACTTCTCCGAAGACGAACAGGCGAAGATGACGTGGTCGTTTCTAGAAAAGTTCCCGACGGAGAAAGTGACCGGGATATTAGAGTGGGTGTTTGGAGAGATGATGATGGGAGAAGAAGAGCGCGAGTATTTGGAGAATTTGGAGATGTATTTGAGAGCTCCGAGCGTGAAAACGTGCGCGGAAGCGATGGCGTTGAAATCGAAATTGAAAAAAATGGTTGAAGACGTATCGGACGAAGAAGAGCGAAAAAGAACGAAAGAGCGAGTAGAAAAAGCACCGATTTTATCGCTATTGTTTGAGAAAGAAGGCGGCGAAGAGACGAATAACGCGTTGGAAACGACGACGACGAATGCCCTTCCGAACAAGCCTCCGCAAAACAGAAACAGAAGAAACAGACACAAAAAAACCGCCTCTTTGTCCTCGAGACAAAAGCAGAAAAAGAATAAGAAGCTTCCAATCGACCACATCTTTCAATTCCACGATGCTTTGCGCGTAGAGTTGAACCGAATGGAGACGGAGATTTTACAGCTCCCTACCGATGGCGCGTCGAGTTCGGATGCCAAACTCGTTCGAGAAATCGAAGGTCGGTTCGTGTTTTTACAAGGTGTCTATGAGGCGCACTCCAAATCGGAAGACAACGTGGTTTTTCCTCAGTTGGAGAAAAAGAAAGCTTTAGTGAATGTCAGTCACTCGTACACTCTCGACCACGAGCACGAGTCGGAGTTGTTCGAGGATATGTTGTCGTTGATTGAAAAATTGAAGAAACACGTCAACAGAGAGATTTTGAAGGAGGATGAAAGGACGAAAAGAAGGAAAGGCAGCAAAAAGGCATCGACGACAACGACGACGCGCAACACCAATAAAAGTAGCAAGAAAAATAGCAAAGGCGACGATGTAGAAGAACACCAAGAAGTAGAAGTAGGGGAAGCAGAAGAAGATAGCGGCACCATCGTGAGAAAACTCCAAGAGACGTGCGTCGCTTTAAAAGTCTCCTTGGAAACGCACGTAAAGAAAGAAGAGGACGAATTGTGGCCGTTGTTTGAAGAACATTTCTCGATTGAAGAGCAAGAAACGTTGGTTGGATTAATCATCGGTCAAACCGGGGCGGAGGTTTTGAAGGCTATGCTCGATTGGGTTCGCCGGTCGCTCGATAGCGAAGAGGCTTTGGTGATGATGGCGAACATGAAACAGGCGACAGAAAACACGAGGTTTGCGAAATGGCTGAATACTTGGATGACTGGAGAGGATCCAGAAGCAGTCAGAGTGTTAGGTTTAAAGAAACGAGCGGCGATTCCAGAGAAAGCAACGGAAGAGAAGGAGCAAAAGTGGAGGAAGATTGATGCCAACAACGCAAAGCGAACCGCGAACAAGCAAGAAGAGGAAGAAGAAGAAAAGCGACGTAATGATCAGCTGCAACATCAGCAAAACAACAACAACAATCATCATTCGGATGAGGACGAGATTTCTGATGCAACTACTGCGACTAACACTCACGTTCTCGGCGGCCACGGCGTGAGACAAGTCAGCGAGTATTTCGACACGTTGCGCAAATCGCAATCCGCTGATAAGTTGCTCTCCACGTCCACATCAGTCGACAACCAATCCGAGGGCGACGACACGTCTAAAGATGGGAACAGTAACCAAACGGACACTGGTATTTTCAAACCCGGTTGGTCGGATATTTTCAAAATGAATCAACGTCAGTTGGAAAATGCGATTCACATTTTAAACCGAGACGATACGCTGGCGCCGAGCAGAAAGGCGTACCTGATGCAAAACTTGTTAGCGAGTCGATGGATCGCCGGAAACCAAAAGATTACCGAAGATAAGATGGAGTTGGATGCCATGATGATTAGCGGAGGAAGCAAAAATGCGAACAACAACGACGACGTGAACACCACGACGAATACTACTAGTAACATCGGTGCGATGCAAACGGTATCGGCATCCGCAGAGGACGATTCAAACATTACCAACGAGAAGAAACACGTCTCGCCGTCGATGAAAGATGCACCAAACTTCACGCTTCGCGGCGGTGGTTCCGGCGATGTCTTGTCCGCGAACAAAAAGAAGAACTTGGACGCTTCTTCTGTGGATCAACCCATAGTTTGCTACGCTTGCCCTCCTACGAAGGCTGGCAAAAAGGTTAACGTCGCGGCGGACGATGGCGGCGGCGGTGCAAACTACAAACACGAAAACTGCCTCGGTTGCAAACACTACCACCGCAAGTGCAAAATTGTTCCAGTATGTTGCAACGTTCCCTTCCCGTGTCGCTTTTGCCACGACGATAATTCCGACCACACGATGGATCGATACAACACCAAAGAAATGCAGTGCATGAAGTGCGCGTTGATTCAGCCCGTCGCTAAGAATTGTAAAAAGTGCAACGTCGAAATGGCCAGATACTTTTGCAAAGTCTGCAATCTCTTCGACGATTTGCAAGACGGCAGAAACGTTTACCACTGCCCGTTTTGCAACGTCTGCCGAAAAGGGAAAGGTCTGGGCCAAGATTTCTTCCACTGCATGAAATGCAACTCGTGCGTCTCTTTAGTCATGGGCCCGCACGAGTGTCTCGGCAAGCGATCGAGCATGGAAAGCGAGTGCCCGGTTTGCAAAGAATTCATGTTCGATTCCGAAACGCCGGTGAAAACGTTACCGTGCGGACATTTGATGCACACGTCCTGCTTCGAAACGTACACGAAGCATTACTACACCTGTCCGCTCTGCCGCAAATCTGTGGGCGATTTCTCCGTCTACTTTCGAATGCTCGACGCGATTTTAGCGGACGAGCAAAAGAAAACCCAAAAAGCCGAAGGAGAAGACGCAGACGACGACGACCAGGAAGAAACCAAAGCTAAGAAACAAAAGCAAAAAGTCAAATGCAACGACTGCTTGGAAGTGACGATGGCGGATTTTCACTTTGTGTATCACGCGTGCGGGAAGTGTCGATCGTACAACACCGTCGTGGAACACGAAAGATAAAAAATCATCTTTTATATACAGTTTTCAAGTTTGTAATAGTGCATATACATTGAGTGTGTCACCACAGGCCATATAAAAATACGCACTCTCAACTCTCTGTCTCTTTCTCCGCGTGTTTTGTGTGTATACTAATGATGATATCCTCGCACGCACATCGCGACATATGTGGAAATTTTCTTCTTCTTTGAAAAATTCAAAAATTCGTCAGAGTATTATTAAAAAGCGCGCGATGAAGAAGACGACGACGACGCCGATAAAAGTCTCCAAATACTTCTCATCGTCCCCTCCTAAAGCTCTGGCCGAACGAGGAGAAGATGAAAATGGAAACGACCAAGCGGCATCGGCGACGACGATGATTAAACACGACTCTTTCCTCGAGTGCGTTCGCGCCGCTGAAGTCGATTTCCAATTTTTCCTCGAAGCGGCAAAAGTCAAGGCGGATTACGCGAGACACGAGAGAGGATTGGAGATGATTTTGCGACACGCGGAAGGAGTGATGGAAGCGAAAAAAGATTTCTTCGAGAGGGAGAAGGAAGAGAGACGACGCGAGAGGAGGAAGAGGAAGAAGGATGTCGTGTGTATTGATTTAGGGTTCGGAGAAGGAGAAGGAGTGTTAGGGGTTGCCGCGACGGAGAACTACAGCGAAGAAGCGCGCGCGAGAAAGCGTTTAGGACAGCTGTTAAAAAACACGTTAGAAGAGTTGCACCGATTGCACGTGAATGCGTCGTGCAGATGCTCGACTCGCGCGCCGAGAGTGAAAGAGGCGAGAGATAAATTGACGTCTTACCGAAGACGCGCGCGCGAGGCGTACAAGACGGTTGATTTCGATCGATACGAGAACGATTTGAGAGAACAATTCGAAAGGAAACGGAAGAGAGAAGAGACGGACGCGTTCGCGAAGTTTCACAGGAATCCTCCGAAATCGATCGAGGAGATACGGAACTGTTGCGAATTGTTCGTGAGGAACGGTCGGTCGCCGCATCATCTGTGCCCGCATTTGTGTTACTATCGCGAGTACGAACCGGCGAGGCAGCTGTTCGTGTTGAGAATCGCGTGTTGCGAGAAGTTTGGGAGCGCGAAGAAGTTGGAAGGTTGGACGTCCGAGTTAGCGTTAAATACTAACATTAACAATAATAATAACAGTAGTGGTGGTGGCATCGCTAGGGGTGTGAATTCGCCGTCGCCGAGGAAAGAGAGCAGCGCCGCGCAACTCTCCTCTTACGCGACGGACAACTTAAACTCAGTCCTCGGATCCGGGTATAAATCGTTTCCGTGGAAGGTTGAGTTCAAAAATCCAAGCGGGGAAACTTTTGATACCGCGGAGGATGTCATGAAAGCCATATCCGGAGATGAAGGCGATAATAACAAGCAAGCCGCGAAGACGAATCCGCAAGGTATTTCCTTCCCTCGATCGTCGCACGGGGGTTCCGGAAAGCGATTGCCCGGAGTCAAAGAGCACGGGTTAGAGCAAGACGTGGAGATTTTGAGAGCCGCGTTGTGGAAAGCATCCGACGACCAAGTTCACGCGTCTTCACCGGTCAAATTGAGACGATTAGAAGCAGAAAAAGAAGGATACGAACGAAGTCCCATGCAATTGGCGCCTCCCGGGAAAGGGTTCGTGGAGAGTTGCGGAGACGTGGTGACTTTGAAAGTTATCGATTACAATAACGAGAACGACGAGGATGAGGAGGGAAGGATGTTTAGCGAAAGCGACTACGATTCGGACGGAGAATATGGAGCGTCGCGGAGACGGACGAGAGAAGATGTCGCGCGATATCATCATCAAGAACAAGACGCGTTCGACGGCTTTTTCTGCGAGGACGAGGAAGGCGACGACGACGACGAAATCATCGCTAAAAAAGAGGAAGAGGAGAAGAAAGTAGTAGAAGAAGTGAGAGTGAAAGAAGAACCAGTCGCGCGCGACCAAGAGAACGACGAGAATAGAAACGTTCAGATAAAAAAACAATCTGTGAAGAAGGAAAGGAAAGTCAGAGCCACCTGTTTTGCCTCCGAGGAGGCATCCGGCGAAGAGAAGAAGCTGCGCCTGACGCAGCTGAACGAAACCAAAATGAAACACTCCTATCATTCATCGAAGCTTCTTAAACTAGAGAGTGAACCACCGTTGGTGAGTAAGTTTGACGAAGAAGATGCAGCGAACGTGTTTTTCGCTCGAGATGAAGAAAGTGATGAACAGCGGAGACATCTTCTAGCGCTCGCGTCGACGAATGCGGACGAGGCGTCGCTTGAACGCAAATCCATCCGGCGAAACACTGCGGGACAGCAACCTTCCGTGAGCGGCTCGAGACACTTCGTCGTCCCGCCTAGATCCCCGTTTGGTCTCCTCGAGGAAATTTTATGGAGAGATGATTGGAAGCTCTTGACCGCGTGCATGATGCTCAACTGCACGACGCGATTGCAAGTCGATCGCGTCTTGTGGGAGTTGTTTACGCTAGCGCCGACGGCGGAAGACGCGGTGAAATTGGGCGAAACAGAGCGTGGAATCGAATTAATTGAGAAATGTTTAGCGACGATTGGGTTGCACAGAAAACGCGCCAGGGCGTTCGTGAGGTTGTCAAAAGATGTGGTGGAAGCGAGACGAGGTAAAGAGAGTGCGTTGTTACGATTAGAAGAAGAAGATCGCGGCGACGAGCAAATATTGGCTATGGCGGGGGGAGAGAATCGCGAGTCCCTTCCTCCGTCGCCGAATGCTGCGCATGCTACTGGAGACCACGAGAATGGCGACGACGTCAACGATAACGATGATCTCGAAGAAAATCCACCGCCATCGGCACCGACATCCGGAGGAGGAAAATTCGTCCGCTCCGTCTCTGAATTCCACGGTGTCGGCGCGTACGCCGCGGATGCGCACGCTATGTTTTGCGACGGCGTCATCGCCGCGCCTCCGAGAGACCACGCTTTGCGATGGTACTACGCCTTTGCTTTGGAACGCGAGAGCGAAAAGTTATCCAAGAACGTGTTGTTTTTGAAGGAGACGAACGTGGAAAAAGAAGAAGAAGAAGGAAGAAGAGAGGAGGCGTTGGCGTTGGGACAGTAGAGCAAAAGTTGCGCATACATAGTACCTAGAAAAGAATATCATGTTAAAATACAAAGGTTTACCTGAAGAAGGTAAACAAGAGGACAATTCTACATCATCTAAAATCCTTGGAAACATTGATCGTAATTTGGCAACGACGTCATCTCTTTCGCGGCGTTGTTCAAAGGATGCCAAACCTTTTCGATCGGTATCGGGAGCATTTCCGGCGCTCGCATCGCTCGCTTTTCTATATCGTTTCCGTCTCGAATGCCTCTGCCGTTGACTCCATCGTCGTCGTCGTCGCCGTCGTCGTCGATGTTGAATAAGTGTCTCCAGTGTGCCTTCTCGTCCTTCACTTGTTCAAAAGTTGGGAACGCTCGAGCGCTTCCAATGGAACCAAACGAGCCGCGAACTTCAATTTTGTCCCAAAAAGCAATCATCAACGTCGTTCGCGTCGGTAACGGCGGCGGCGGCAACGCGGAATTTTCGTCGATATTTGAATCTGCGAAAGCGTTCAAACCGCGTCCAGGAACGACGCCGTGTAACAACTCGCCGTCAAACACGACGCAACGATTTGTTTTCGGGTACGCCAAGTAGCCACGGATTTCGTTAAAGTTTGTATTCTTTTGATCGCCGTCGCGTTGCGTCGTCACTAAAGTTGGACCTCCGACGAACCGTTCTCGTCGAGAGTCGTTTTTCTTCCGTCGCTTACTCGCGTTTCTTTCGTCGTCTTTTTCGTTTTCCTCTTCTTTTGCCGTTCCGGTCGTCGTCTCACCGTTGGCGGATATAAACACAACCACCGAACAGATTGGATGTCTCAAGCCGTTGATGCCTTCGTCGTCGGAGTCAAAATGCATCTGGTGCCCTTCGCAGTGCGCTCGATTATGACACCACCACTCGGCTCGCGTGGCTTCGGTTAATACTCTCGGAAACGCGCGACCGGCGACCCGCTTCGCGTACTCGATGACGACATCCATCGTGTTCAAAAACCTGCTCCTCGTATCCTCTCCACCGTCGACGGTAACATCGTGCACGTACGAAAAGAATTGCCGTTTCTTCGCCGGGTTAAAATAATCGTGCTGCGTCCAAAACGGCGACGCGACGTCGGCAAACTGCTTTCGCATGACGTTCAACATCGACGGCGGAAACACGTCGTCGAACATTTTCGCGTGCACTACTTCTTCTTCTTCCTTCTCTTCCTCGCCGCCGCCGCCGCCGCTTTTATCGCGCGAGTGGAGACTCCTCGTCGTCGTCGTCGTCTCCATCGCTCGTCCTAAATCTACTCTATCCTTCGCGTACCTCAAAACGTCCTCGCTCAGTCGAAACCAGTACCCACCTTCCTCCAAAAGTCTCCTCGAAAGCGTCTTCGTCTTCGTCTTCTCCTCTTTCTCCTTCTCTTTCTCCTCTTCTTGCAACAGGAGCAACAAAAACATCTTCAGAAGACTTTCTCGCGCGGAAACCTCCTTCTCGTCGTCGACCATCTCATCGTCGTCGTCGTCGCGATGATGTTTATGATGCATGACAGAGCTCATGCACAGCATCTTACATCGCTCGATATCCGCGACCGTTCGCGTCGACCGGAGTAAAACCGGGACGACGCGAGTCACCAACTCCACGAAACGTCCACTTTTCGCGCAGACTTTTCCTCTCGAGAAGAGTTTTTCGACGTCGTCAAAGTCGCTCATAGTCATCGAAAGACGACGACGACGCAGATACGTGCGCGAGATGCGTCTCACGGGAAACGAGCACTTTTTTTCTCCTTTTCTGCATTTAGGGTTTCATCCGATTTTACTGCTTATCCCTGACTGAGAATAGAATTCAAATCCACATTCTGATCGGATTCCTAACTGGACTCATTTGAGAAGATCAATCGCTTTTGCACCGCGTTAAAGAACAAACCAGTAGTTGCGCGTGCGGATACCTCCGTGTCTGCTCTTAAATATTTGCCCGCGCACATTGTTGTTGGGAATAATAATACGGCAGGTGCGTCGAGATTGTGGCTCGGCGTGCGCGAGTGCAGCACGAGCCGCAGATTGGCCGCATTCAAACACGAGTCCACGTTTAAAAGGGGTTTTTGGAGACTTTCGCGCTCTTCTCGTCTCTTCGCGTCTTCTTTCTCTCGGTTTTAAAAGAAAGAGAGAGTGAGAGAGAGACGAGCGCGCGCTAAAACCACA
>Ga0181599_1004511_pt1 | contig 11138 bp, 12 predicted proteins | sample 041ome_3_FD_148658 | JGI IMG/M metagenome (GOLD analysis project Ga0181599, IMG submission 148658) | Coastal salt marsh microbial communities from the Groves Creek Marsh, Skidaway Island, Georgia - 041405US metaG (spades assembly) | ecosystem: Environmental > Aquatic > Marine > Intertidal zone >...
CCCACACCGAATTCAATTTGATCGTCCTCAATATCAAAAGTGGGCTTACCAGCTTCTGGAATAGTGCAACTCGATAGGGCAACGCCGATTGAAGAACATCGCTGGTTAACTTCATTACCCAAATCCACGCACGATTTCAAATCACCTCCATTTTCAGCGAGACTGCCTACAGTTTTCTCAACAATGACCGTCCCTGCCACACCTCTTTTCCCAGTGGTGTAACTCGAATCAATCACCGCAGCATCATCATTCACTAATATCGAGGCATTCTCATATGATGTCATTTCAGCGGCCATTTCAAAATTCATGACATCACCTGAATAATTTTTAACGATAAATAAGGCTCCTTTGTTAGGTTTACAAAAATCTACAGCAGCCATCATTTGATCAGGAGTAGGGGATGTGAATACGTGTCCTGGGCAGGCAGCATCCAACATGCCATGACCAATAAACCCAGCATGTAATGGCTCATGACCAGAGCCTCCTCCAGAAACTAAAATCACCTTATCGGAATTGATAGATTTTCGGGTAACAAAAGTGGGGTCAAAGTGAACTTGTAATAAATTTTGATGGGCTTTACCTAAACCGGATAAACTTTCTTTGAGAAAGTTTTCTGGGTTGTTGAGAAATTTTTTCATTGGTATTTACTCTCCTTGAATGTGCTGACAAACGGCACTGATCATTACCTGACAACTTTTTGCCCCTGGGTCTATATGTCCTAGAGCACGCTCACCCAAACCAGATGATCTTCCTGTGGAAGGGAGCATATCTTTTGTATTATGGGCACAATCGATCGCAAACTGGTTTATGTCTGAAGCGATTTCTTGAGTGCTCATGTTTGAAGATGCTAGTTCTTCAAACTTTGCGGCAACAGGAATGAGCACATCGAGCATCGTTTTCTGACCAACATCAGACTTGCCCCTTTGTTTTATCCCATCAACTGCCTTGGAAAAAGCTTCAGCAATAATTTGTAGGGATGGTTTGCTTTCAGTGATATGTTTACCCATTTCCAAAAAAAAGGTTGCAAATAAGGGTCCAGAGGCACCGCCCACGGTAGATAACACTTTCATGCCGATCATCTTAAATTGTTCATTCACAGTCATTGTCGATAACTGATCGGTCATTGCTTGTATGGCGCCAATACCACGTTTCAGGTTAATAAAATGATCTCCATCACCAATCGCTCGATCCAAACCTTCAATTTCAGACTCGTTGTCATTAATCGCCTGATCTATTAACGCAATGTATTTTAAAATATCCATGAGTTCGAATAAAAAATTTAAATTTTCTTCAATGATCTTATATCAATTTCCTGAAGTCAATTGACTATAAAAAAAAGACAAATTAATATAATTTATGAATAGTAATTTTAGGTTTTATTGTGAAAAAGTTGTTAGTTATTTTATTGATTGTTTTGATAGTGATATCAGGATTATTCGTTTTTTTAAAAGATAATCTTGATGAAATTATCCGAGAGATTATTGTTACATCTATTTCAGAGGCGACACAGACCAATGTTAGCCTAGCTCAGGTCAAACTAAATTTAAAAGAAGGTGTTGGCGTTCTTAATAATTACCAACAAGGTAATCCACTAGGATTTCAAACCAAATACGCTTTCCGTTTTGACCAAGCTGAGCTGGATATTGATGTGGGCAGTATTTTAGATGACGTGGTCATTATCGAAAGAGTTTTTATTAATCATGCATATATCTTGTATGAGTTCAATGATGGCAAAACTAACTTTGTTGAGCTGAAAAAAAACTTAGATAAAAATTTAAAGAAAAAAAATAGTGATAAAGAAAATAAGCCAATTGGTGAGCAGGATAAAATCTCTAGCCAATCGCAAACCCAACAAAGTAAAAAAATTATTATTCGCTCCTTTGAAATGATTAATACCGAAGTTGAGGCTGCTATGCCGTTTGCTTCGAGTCAGACCTTGTCAGTCCAGCTACCCAATATTAAATTAAATAACATCGGGGCAAAAGAGAATGGGTTGTTGGCAGATGAATTGATGAGAGTGTTTGTTGACTCCATGGAAAAAGACTTAAAGAGAGCGATTAATTTTAAAAATTTAGTGCATGATCTTGAAAAAGACTTAAAAGAACAAATCGATCAAGAAGCTGAAAAGGCCATTAAAAAAATTGAGTCTGAGCTTGGTGATATTGAGAATATTAAAGAATTAAAAAAACTGAAAGATTTATTTTAGCCTTAAAGGGTATCTATAGCGGCATGCATTCTGTTTAAAGCTTTGCTGAGAATGGATTTGGGTGTGGCGATATTAATTCTTACATGGTCATCTTGTTGAAACATTGATCCTGGCTGCAACGCAAGCCCATGATCAAAGAATAATTGCGACGGATCTTTGGTTCTTAATTGGCTACAATCAATCCAAGCTAAATAACTAGCTTCCATCGTATATAACTCTAATGGTTGCATCTCTGTAATGTGAGTTTGCAGTAACTTTTTATTGTTCTCAAGATATTGAATAAGTTCTCGTCGCCAAGGTTCTCCATGATGAAGAGCAGCCTGGGTACTGATGTAGCTAAAAATTTGCGGATCAGGAATTAGGGTTCCAATTTGCGCTTGTATCTTCCTTCGCATGTCTTTATTTTTGCAAATCATCCAAGCTAAGCCAACTCCCGGGATATTGAAAACCTTATTTAAGGACATTAATGTGATGGATTGGTCAGCAATGTCATCAGATAAGCTGGCAATGGGGATATGCTGGTGTCCAGCATGAACCATATTGCAATGAATTTCATCCGAACAGATAACAATATCATTGTTAACACAAAAGGCTGCAATGTCATTGAGTTCTGCCTGAGAATACACAGACCCGCCTGGGTTATGGGGATTACAGAAAAGCAGTAAGCGAGTATTCTTTTGTTGGTAATGCTTTAGTCCGTCCTCGCTGAGGATTAGTCGACGATTATCAGTCTCTAGCGGGACTGCGGAAAAGTCTCTGTTAGAGAAGGAAGCCGCCTGAAGGATATGGTGGTATACCGGCTGTAGTGTCAACACATGCTCGTCAGACTGGGTGACTTGTTGCACAATGGAATAAAGACTAGAGACCAGACTAGGGGTGAAAACAACCCACTCAGGTTCAATATTCCAATTAAACTGATCATGAATATATCGAGTAATTTCTTCTTTGAGGCGATCAGGTGCGTGAGTGTAACCAAAAACTTTATGGTCAAGCCTTTTTGTCATGGCATCAATAACACATTGAGGGGTCTCAAAGTCCATATCTGCCACCCAAAGAGGAATGATATCCTTGTTATACTTATCCCAGCGTACAGAGTCGGTGTGGAAACGAGATATTAACTTATCAAATTTACTCATGCCTATTAGAGTACGTGAAATAAAATTTATTTCAATGAAAATATTTAGATTAATTACATTAATAAATATTAATAAGTTATTGAAAATAATAATTATTTATTTAATTTTGAACATTATGTTACAAAAATAATCTATTCATAATATTATGATTTATAATCTTTAACCTATGAAAAATTACCTAGCAATTCCCATAATTTTTATCTTTTTATTGAGTATTGCTCCTTTGTTAGAGGCCAGAAAAATGAAGCAAGAACATGTAGCCACAGAAATCATTCAAGAATTACAAATTGTTGTTTATGAGGCGGAAGATTGCTCCTCCTGTCATCGCTTTAAAAAGGATGTGACAGACGCGTGGCAGTCTGAAGTTGCGCTTACCGAAACTTATGATTTTAATGATTCGTCAATACAGCTAAATGAGCCTATTGTTGTCACTCCGACGATAGTTATGACCAAAAACCAACAAGAAATTGCTAGATATACAGGCTATGACGGAGATAAAAAAAGATTCTGGGAATGGGTTAGCCTGCAAACTATGACTCCGGAACAAAGAAAAATCGCTTTTGAAAGCGGTACCGAGTATCCATTTACAGGTTCATTATTGGATAACAAGGAGTCAGGTTATTATGTAGACCCACTCACTGGGGCTAAATTGTTTAGAAGCGATACGAAGTTTGACAGCGGTACAGGTTGGCCTAGCTTCTTTGATCCAATTCCAGGAGCATTATCATTTCATGACGACGGCATGAGGGTTGAAGTCCTAAGCGCTAGCTCAGGGATTCATTTGGGCCATGTATTCAATGATGGACCTCCACCTACTGGAAAGAGGTATTGTATCAACAGTGCGGTATTAAAATTTGTCCCGGATTCTCAGCAATAACACTTTATGAGGCTTTGTGTTAGATTGTCATCTGATTAACCTATCTTAAAAGCCGTAAATGACAAATAAATCCAATTCCAAAACAACCGTTTTAATGGCTAGCTTGGCCGGCACGACCATTGAATTTTTTGATTTTTATATCTACGCCAATGCGGCCATCTTGGTTTTCCCTTATTTATTTTTTCCAGAATCCAGTCCAACTACACAAATGCTGCAATCATTAGCCACATTTGCGGTTGCTTTTTTTGCCAGACCCTTAGGCTCTGCTTTCTTTGGACATTTTGGCGATAAAATTGGTCGCAAGGCTACACTTGTTGCTGCTTTACTGACGATGGGTTTGTCGACCATTATGATTGGATTACTCCCCAGTTACCATTCTGTTGGGATTTTGGCACCAATATTGCTTGTTTTGTGCAGGTTTGGTCAAGGTTTTGGCTTAGGCGGTGAATGGGGAGGGGCAGTCTTGTTGGCTGTTGAGAATGCACCGAAGGGTCAGCGTGCTTGGTTTGGAATGTTTCCACAATTGGGTGCACCATTAGGTTTATTAATGTCTGGCGGAATCTTTTTAATTTTAAGTGAAATGTTGAGCAAGGAAGATTTTCTTGACTTTGGATGGCGAATCCCATTTATTGCTAGCGCAGTATTAATTGCAATTGGTTTATATATCAGATTAAAAATTTCTGAAACTCCAGAGTTCATTAAAGCTAGTAAAAACAAAAAACTTCATCAAAATGTTCCAATAGCAAATATATTTAAAGAGCAAAAACTGCCTTTATTTTTAGCAGCGTTCACTGGCATCGCCACTTTCGGAATTTTTTATTTGATGACTGTATTTATTGCAGGTTGGTCGATTCAGCATCTCAATTTTACTGATGAGGAATTTCTCGTAATTCAGCTTTACTCGATACTCTTTTTCGCTGGAATGATTCCAATATCCGCTTATTTTGCCGATAAGTTAACCCCAAGAAAAATGATGGTTGGCACATCCTTTTTTATTTTGGTATTTGGTTTATTTCTAGAAGAGGTGATCAACATTCATTCGATTGGCGTAATGATGACCTTATTTATTGGAATGGCGTTAATGGGTTTAACTTATGGACCTTTGGGGACCATGTTGTCCAATGTCTTTCCAACCGAGGTGAGGTATACCGGAGCCTCGCTGTCATTTAATTTGTCCGGTATTTTAGGAGCTTCATTTGCACCTTTTATCGCTCTGTGGCTTGCTAATAATTTTGGATTTGATTACGTGGGTTATTATCTCTCTTTAATGGGATTCTTGTCTCTTATAGCGGCCTATTATTCAAAAGAGAAATCTTGATTCGACAAACTAGCAATTATTTGGAAGAATAGGCAACTTTTAAAGCATTCACTAATCATTCATAGGATTCAATTTGGGATATACATATGTCAGAAGATTTTAATTTATTTGATGATGAAGATGAAAGTCTGGAAAAACACGGTATCGTGATCAAGGCTTCGGCAGAGGAGATATGGCATAGAGGTTCAGTTAGTTACTGGGATTTTTTTACGAAGGAAGTTAATGGCGAGTTAATTTATCGTGTTGTTATCCCTAAAGGCTCACCTTTGCAAATCTATCTGGCCAAAACCTATCCTGAGATTGAAGCTTTTCAGCTTACTGAAGATGAGATCCTTGAATCCAATGTTGGAGCGGAAGATCTAATATGTAAACTTAATTCGATTGGCTATGATGTGGTGGAGATTCCTGCTGATTACTATGACATTATGCCAACCACCACAAAAATCTCTTGGAGTGACAGCAAGGGGAATGAGAAGCTGATTGAGGGGTGGAAGTATAACAAGTTAATTAAAGAGGAATACAAGGGTCACTATGCCACATCAAAAGCTATCTCCTGGAAGGAAAGAAGCGCTAAAGAGACTGAGATGGAAAACATTCTTCTCAAGCAAGCTAGAAACACTGATAAACGACTCAATTGATTATGGAGTCAGATTTTGCTCGCATTTTAGGTCTTTTTTTAATCTTATTGATGGTTGGTTTTTATTACCGCGAAGCATTAAAAAGTATTTTTAATACACCGAAAGAATCATTTATTTTAGCTCTACCCATTTGTCTGCTTGGAGCCCTTTTTTATTTATTTTTTAAGTCTAAAGGCTTTTAAAAAAAACATAATTTTTCTGTTATTATCCTCTGTTAGGTCTTCTTGGGAGGGGGGATTTGTTGAATACCAGATTATTATATAGCTACCTGTTTTTTGTATTTATCACGGGTGCAGCACAGATATATTTATCCTTTTTTCATTATTCTAATTTTGAGGCTCTCAAGGATATTGCTGCCATCTCTCTATTGTGGACAATGCCAGTTATTATTTTTCCAAATAAGGCCAAAAAAATAACTTTATACATGGGAATACTGTTTGTATTGCTCGCACTTCCTAGCGTCTTTTATGCGATTATATACAAACAGGAATTAACACAAAGCTTATTTTTTATAATCTTCGAATCAAATATAGCGGAGTCTAAAGAGTATCTGCAAAACTATTTCTCTTTGAGTGTGTTTGTTCTAATTATTGTTTACTTAATTGCCTGTTTCTATTTTTGGAAGGGGGTGAAAAATTTTGACATATCTAATAAAAGAAAACTAATTCTTGCTGCAATTATTTTAGCCTTAGTTTTTACTGCGCCGACTAAACGCTGGATTAAAAGAGGATCCTTTGATGCTTTTACGGCAAATGTTCATCGACATATGTCAGTGGCATCGCCGTATCAATTGATTGGCGCATATATAGATTATCAGCGTGAGATTGAAGTGGTTGAAAAAAACCTCAATGAATTAAATCAAAATCAAACCGTTAGTGGTTTGATTGTTGATGAAGTCAAAACACCTGCGACCCATGTTGTTGTCATTGGTGAGTCAACTTCTAGGTTACACATGTCTTTGTATGGGTATAAAAGAAAAACAAACCCAAAGCTTGAGTCCATCAAGAGTGAGCTAGAAGTATTTACCAATGTCTTTTCATCCCGGCCCAATACCATTGAAAGTCTTGAGCAGGTTCTTACCTTCGCTGATCAATCTAATCCAGACCTATATAAGACTCAACCTTCATTGATGTCAATTTTAAAACAAGCCGGGTATAAGCTTTATTGGATATCTAATCAGCAAACATTGACCACTCGAAATACCATGTTGACATCATTTGCTAAACAAACTGATGAACAGTTCTTTCTAAATAACGCAAGAAGCCAAAACTCTTATAGTTTTGATGAAAAAGTATTTAAACCATATCAAGAGTTGCTGAGTAAACAAGATGAGAAAAAGATTATCTTTGTTCACCTGATAGGGACCCATATGAGCTATAAATATCGATATCCTGAGGCTTTTAAAAACTTTAATGATGATTCATCACTAGATAATAAAATCCCAAAAGATAAAGTGGAACGAATCAATCATTATGACAATGCCGTTTTATATAATGATTATGTTGTGTATGAGTTAATTGATATGCTGAAATCAGCCAAAATAGAGAATAGCAGCCTGGTTTATTTTTCTGACCACGGCGAAGAGGTCTATGATGTAGGCGACCATCAATTTCAGGGAAGAAATGAGGCAACACCTACATTAGGCATGTATGCAATTCCATTCCTTTTTTGGGTTGGCGATAACGAAAAATTAAAATCAAAATTTAATAATCCTTCAATGTTTATTCGTCAATACAATAATTCAGATTTTATTTATAGCTATACCGATTTTCTAGATATAAGGTATGACAAATTCTTATCGCATGAGAGTTTATTCAGTGATAATTTTCTGCAAGATAGTATTATTGTTGGCGATCCCTATTCAAAAAAACTCGAAAAATTAGATGGTACCGATCAAACATTTAATAAACATTAGTATTCAGCCATTCAGAAATAATCGCAATTTTCTATGGTTTTTATTGGTAACATTTCTAACAGGAAATTACCATTTGTTTCTAACAATTCATCAAAGTTTTGCAGATTCAAATTTTATTTTTCAGATTTGGCTATATGTTTTTTTCTTTTTGTTACATCTTGTATTTATTTCCTTTATCAATCTTTTTATTCCAACAAAATACACGGTTCTTATAGTTGTTATTAGTAGCGGTATATTTAATTTGTTCTTATTCAAATTTGGGACCATTTTTGATGTTGGTATGTGGAGAAACATATTTCAAACTAATATTAATGAAGCATCAGATTTAATAAACTTTTCCTCGGCCAGCTCCCTGTTAATGTTTTTTATTTTAATTATCATTGTTATTAATCGATTTAATTTATTTCCATCCAAATCTTACACATCAGTTTTAACTAGTAGGTTGTATTTTATTCTTTTATCCTTAGTAATTTTATTATCCATAAGCTGGACATTATCCAAAGATATGTCTGATTTTTTAAGAGAACACAAGGAGGTTAGATATCTCAATAACCCTGGGTATGGTTTGTTTAATTTATTAAAATTTTCAAGTGAAACTTTTCTTATAAATAAAAATTTTGATGATGGTAAATATTATTCACAGATCGCAGAATTGAATGAGCATCATGAGCGAGAGGAGTTAATTGTTTTGGTGGTTGGCGAAACAGCAAGATATGATCGATTTGGAATTAATGGTTATGAGCGAGACACAACTCCAAACTTAAAAAAAGTAAAAAATTTAATTTCCTATTCGAATTTTACTGCCTGCGGAACATCAACAGCTGTTTCTGTTCCTTGCATGTTTGCTCTTCAAGACTCTAAAAGTTTCAAGGCTTCTACGTCACAATATAAGGCAAATGTTCTTGATGTCATGCCAGTTGAAGATGTCAATATTCATTGGTTTGATAATAATTCAGATAGCAAACATGTTGCAGATCGTGTCAACTATAGAAGCTTTAAAACGAATGAAAATAATAGTATTTGTGATGAAGAATGTAGGGACGTCGGGATGATCAATGAAATTAGCAAGGTCTTAAATCCAAAAGTAGATAATTTAATTATTTTGCATCAAATGGGCAGTCATGGGCCAGCTTACCATAAGAGATACCCAGAGGAATTTGAAAAATTTATACCAGCATGTAACGTGGATGACATCACCAAATGCTCTAATGAGGAAATCAATAATGCTTATGATAATTCCATTCTTTACACGGATTATTTTCTTAGTACATTAATAAAAGAATTAGAAAAATTTACCGATACATATGAAGTCACCTTGTTGTATGTTTCTGACCATGGGGAATCGTTAGGTGAGAATGGAATATATCTTCACGGTTTGCCAAAAGCCATAGCTCCCAAAGAACAAACGCATGTCCCGGTATTTTTATGGGCCCCTGAGGGGAGTAGTGATGTTGATTATGAAGCAACATTTACTTTAAAAGATGAGGCATATACGCATTACGATATAAGCGATACATTATTAAGATTGACGGAAGTTAAGACAAACGCATATATGAATGCTGAAGGTTCCATGATCACTCTAGGAGATTAAATGCTCAAGTCAATTGGGTCATTGTTGGGTATTTTTTTATTTGTAGCATTATTAAGTCAATACACTGATTTTGATCTTTTTTTTTCTGACCTTTTTTTTAATCCCAATCAAAATCAATTCATACTCCAAGGTGCAAACAAGTCGTTAGGAATCATCTTGCATGATTATCCAAAATATTTATCCATATTGTTTGCCATATCGATATGGATTGCATTAGTTACATCAGTCTTGTTTAAGAAAAATTTTTATCAAAACTGGTTCACGACTCGGGATTTATTATTTATTTCTATAGCCTCAATCCTTATTCCATTCGCTATTTGGTGGAGCAGGGAGTTATCAGCAATACACTGTCCTAGGGAGTTGATAATTTATGGCGGTGAAAGCCTATATTTAAGAATATTAGACTCTATTCCAATGAATTGGAGCAATGGACAATGTTCGCCATCAGCTCATGCTTCATCTTTTATTTGGATTTTATCAATATTAATTGTTAAAAAAATGAAAGCTCAAGCATGGTTTTTTACCTATTTATTGATTTTGACATTATCAAGCGTGCAGGTTTTGCGAGGAGCTCATTTTGTTACACATATTATCTATTCAATTATAATTGGGCAATTCATTCTCACTATTCTCAAGACGATTTTTTACAATAAGAATAATAAAATTTAAGCTCTATTTCACAGTAAGACCTTTAAGAATCTGGATCAATATCATTAAACCAATCCTGCTGCTCTTTTTGTTCTGAAATCCATTTTTCGATAACGGCGTAACTCCAAATGGTAAAGCGATCATTGATTATTTTTTTTGGTGGGGGAAATTTGCCAGCATCAACCCATTGCATAAGTGTTTTATGGTCAATTTTGAGCGAATGTGCGATCTCACTTATGTTTAAGTAAGCATCTTTCATATCTTTTATGTTACTCCCTTAAATAAAAATGGGTAATTTATTTCTTTTCGACAAGATATAGGTAAATTAAGCTCACAAAAAATGGAAATATTCCTAAATAGACGCCATCAAAAGGAGCGTATTGATTAACAACATAAAAGACCGTGGTTGATAGCAATGCGGAAATGACAAAGTCTTTTGTGCTTATTGATTTATTGAGAGATATCATTATTAATAATGGGGTTAGCAAAAAACCTAATATCGTCCATGAAAATACCACAATCGAAAATACACTTCCGTTATTAATTAGAGCAATCATAATTGAGGTTAGGGCAACGATGAGTGTGATGCTTGTAATTTTCATCTTTGAGAACTTCGTTAATTCAAGTATGTCTTGTGAGATATTTCCTGAACAATTAATGATTAATGAATCAGCGGTCGACATTGTGGCTGCAAATATTCCAGAAATGATTAAACCCACCATGAATGGATTAAATAATATTTGTGCCATCATCGGCAAAGCTAGTTCTGGGTCAAATCCAATATTTTGATCTAAAACCAGTCTTGATAA
>Ga0181599_1004527_pt1 | contig 11112 bp, 4 predicted proteins | sample 041ome_3_FD_148658 | JGI IMG/M metagenome (GOLD analysis project Ga0181599, IMG submission 148658) | Coastal salt marsh microbial communities from the Groves Creek Marsh, Skidaway Island, Georgia - 041405US metaG (spades assembly) | ecosystem: Environmental > Aquatic > Marine > Intertidal zone >...
CGAAGATTTTGCCAAAACACAAACGTGTGGGCTCAAGAAGAACATCCGAAAGAAAAGATGAAAAAAAAACAAAAACACAAACAACGAAAACACCCAAAAGTGGTGGACGAAAAAGGGAGAACTCTCTACAAGAAGAAGAAGAAGAAAAAAGAACAACGACGCACACCATCAACTGCGACACCGGGATTTTTAAAATCAAAGAAGTCGCTTCGCTGTGCAAGAAATCCAGAAACTTATCCGCTTTACAAAGTGGGGAGATACTGAGAGTGTGGAAATCGTCCTCGTCTCGGAGATTGGACGATAGGAAAGTGAAACGGGTCGCTATCGTGTTACCGTTTACGGGCGATACGACGTTCGCGTTTCGAAGACGCACGGCGGAGAATTTGCTGACGGCGCATTATAAAGAGAACGATGCGATGGAAGATGAAGCAATGGTCGTTTTAATTCCCGAGTTTCCGTTTTATGGGAAACGGAGAGTGGTTGGGCAACCCACTCATGTTATTAGCACCGTGAGCGAGTACATTTTAATGCACTTGATTGGATTGAGAGAGGCGTGTGGATTAATCGAATGGGCCAGAGATACCTACGGCGACGAAGTTTCCATCGCAATCGGTGGTTGCTCTATGGGCGGTTACATTGCAGCGAACGCAGGTATTCTTACCTCTCGCGGCTTTCATGGGGACGAGAATACGAACACGAAGAAGAAGGTAGGGAACAACGCGAACAAAAAGTTGGGCGTGGTGAGCGTGTGTTCGTGGCACAACTTTGAAAAATCATTCGCTCCAAACTCGTATTTGTATTTAAGATTAGATCGAGAGCAGCTCTTGATTAAGGATAGTTACGTGGAAAACATGATCTCAGAGATCGTGTTATCCTCGGAAAGCGAAGCGTCAAGTTCTTCCGATGAACTTTCTGGCGAGAAAAGACAATCATCTCGACGCGTCTTTGGAGAATCAAACGTAACCTCGGCGCCGGAATCACCTCGCTCGATCAAGAGCAAGAGCACGTCGACGTCATCCAGTTTGTCCAAGGATGACAGCATATTCGAAAACCTAGACTGGAAAGCCGTTCTGAATCGAACGTTGCAACGATTAGTTGGCATCGAGCGTTTGATGAAAGCGAGCGGAGGCGCGGGAATTTTTGAGCACAAGTTGGACGCAATGGTGGCTCACTTCGCCAAAAGAGATAAATTAATCACGTCTGATTACGATGAAGTTGGTGCAATTATGAGCCGGTGTACCGCGTTAACGAAACTAGACGGTGTTGCTTTCACGTACGATTCCGGTGATCATTTGAAAAACGTGATCAACTCAAAAGCCGCCATCGTGCCCGCTTTCCTCGAGGCGTTCAAGCGCATGGAATCGTCGAGATGATATGTACTATGCGTGCATACATGTATATTTTTTCTGTATTTATTATTTTTTGCTCAATGACGATACGATTGAGCTCTACGTGAATATACGTCGGACCCTCGGGGTGTGAGGAGGGCGAGATCATGGTAGATGTATACATTTCTATTTTGTTGTGTTGTTAAAAAACTTTTCATGCCTATTTGTTGAGTACCTTGAGAAAATGCGCGTGACGAATGCTCGTCGCCCCTATATCTTCTCTCAACGCGGCCATCGCCGCTTCTCTCACTATTCCTCTTAAATCTGCGCCAGTTTTCCCCTCAGTTCGCTCGGAGACATCTTCGAGATTTACGTCTTCGGCTAAAGAAACCGCTCTGGCGTGGACGTGTAACGCCTCGAGGCGTTCCTCCGGTGTCTTTAACGCTCCAACTTCTAAAATTAAATCAAATCTACCCGGTCTCGTTAGTGCTGGGTCTAAAGCATCTAGTCGATTCGTCGTTGCTATGACTAGAACTGATGATGATGATGACGACGACGAAGGAGAATTGGTGCTCATATTACTAGTACTACTGTTAATACTGCTCAAGCCGTCCATTTCCGTGAGTAAGGCTGAGAGTACTCGAGCTGCTGAATCGTGAGAACCGGCACTGGAAGATCCTTCTCCTCCTCCTCGAGATCCGGACATGCCATCAATTTCATCTAGAATAAGCACCGCGGGTGAGGCTTTTCGAGCCTTTAAAAACGCGTCCGTGAGTATTTTTTCACCTTCGCCCAAGTACATCGAAAAAACATCTGCGGCAGAAAGCGAGAACACGGTTGCACCGGAAGCAGTGGCTGCCGCTCGCGCTAACGTCGTTTTCCCACCACCCGGTGGACCGTGTAATAAAATGCCTCTTGCTGGTTGAATGCCTAATCGTTCAAAACTGTTTTTCTTTTTCAAAGGCCATTCGATGGCGCGCACTAAGCGTTTCTTCACTTCGAACAATCCTCCGACATCGTCCCAGCTCGTTTTAGCGACATCAGCGACCGAAGCAACGTTTCGGATTACTGTCGCCCGAACTTTCGACGCCGCTTCGACAAAATCACTCGAACGCACTTTGACATCATTATTGTCGTTTTGGGTATTCAGTGCACACCGCTTCACCGCAACCATAGCAGCTTCTCGGCAGAGACTTTGTAAATCGGCACCCGAGTAGCCTTTCGAGTTTTTCGCGACCGTATCAATGTCGCGCTCAAAGTCGAAGTTGTTTTCAGTATCATCTATTGGCACGTTCCGCAAATGCACCCTCAAAATCAGTGATCTCTCGCTCGTATTCGGTAATGATGTTTCGATTTCCCGATCAAATCGTCCCGGTCTTCGCAACGCTGGATCGATGGTATTTGGGCGTGTTGTCGTCGCAACGACAACCGGGGACTGCCCCCATTGCTTTGTGCCATCCATGAGCGTTAAAAGTTGTGCAACTACCCTGTTTTGATGCTGTGAAGAATTCTTTGTTCGTCTCGGTGCAACTGCGTCTATATCATCCATCAGAATAATCGATCTTTTGTTCCCTCCCGCGCTACTGCCACAAAATTCTCTCGCTTTCTGAAAGATGTTCCGAACGTTTCTCTCCGCGTCGCCGGCGTATGCGCCATTATTGTATACATCACCTGCGCTCAGAGAAAATATCCGAACATCAATTCCTATTTCACTACATGCTTCCCTGCACGCGGCACGAACTGCCGACGTCTTACCAGTCCCGGGAGGACCGTGGATTAAAACGCCGCTTGGGAAAGACGCGCCGATCGAGGCTGCAATCCCCTCGTACTGTTTAGGCCACGCGATTGCCTCTCTCAGCGCACCGAGAAGTTCATCGCACGCCACGAGTTCGTCGTCCGTGCTCCACGAAGATGAAGTAGAAGAAGTAGACGCACCCCCTAAACGCCTGACGCTTGTTCCGTCGCCATCCACAAGATCGATAATCGTCCGGTGCGTTATTCGATAGCACTGCTCCTCGCTCGACGAAGACGGCTCACACTCTCGCACTCTCAAAACCAAACTCTCCTCCGTTTCTCCAAACATCAACGTGCACTTCCCCGAGACTACTCTGTGCGCCAACGCTCTTCTCACCTCTTCCGTTCGTCTCGTCGTACCGTCCTTCTTTGCTCTGCCATTCATAACTTCCACGCTTACGCGCGAGCAGTTCACCACCGCCGAAGGAGAAGCAGACATCATCGTTTGCACTTCAATCGTACACCGATCGTCCTCGCGCTTCTCGCTCCTCTTCTTCTGTCTCTGTCGCAACGCGTTTAACGTTTCCTTCGCGTCTGTGAAAAAATGTTCCTCTTTCGACGATTCGTCTTCTTTGGAGTGATTTTGCAGAAAGACGAAAACGCCGCCGTCCAAGACTGCTTCTTCATCCGCTTCGTCGTCGTCGTCGTCGTCGTCTATTCTTCTTCTCGCTAACCCGGATTGCTTCACGGGCGTGTCAAGCGCACCACCGTCTTGCCGCCATCCTTGCTCGCGTTTTGGATGTGCCATCGCGAGGAGCGATGTCCTCGAAGAGTTTTCAGCAACAATCGACACGCGAACGAATTCGCCGCATTGCGCGTGCAATCTGTGCAAGTCGGAGGCATTCAAAAAGATTCGAGTCGAAGCCGTCGAAGAGGGAGAAGAAGGAAGGAGTCGCAGGAAAGAGAAGGAGACGCCGCTGGAATGTGTGCGCTCTTCATCCGTATTCTCTTTTGTCGGGGACATTTTATAGTATCGTCGTCATATTATCACACGTAGCGGAGTTTTAGACAATAAAAAATGAAGTTTTGAAGAAGCACAACTTGAATTAAAAACGATATAAATATACAAACGTCGTCGTGCGCGGATCATCATCAGCATCATCATCATCGAGAACTTCGAGTTTCGATTTCGCGTCTAAACTCCAAAGCGATTTCGTCGATTAACTCGTCGCTTTTTTGCCGAATAGCTTCTTTCTCGCGTTGGACTTCCAATCTCGATTGGAGCCTCTCTTCCTCTACTTTTCGCAACAATTCTTCTTTTTCCTTGGCGAAACTCGCTCGGGCGGAGGATAAAGCGTCGTTGACGTCTTTGTTCGATTGTAGTTTCATTTCGGAGACGGTTTGAAAGTTTTTACGCTCAAACTCTTTCGCCTTCGCTTCGGCGGCGTCGACTTTTAACTTCATGGCTGCTTCTCGTTGCTTGAAGTCTTCTTCGAGCGCAGCGAGTTTCGCGTCGAGCTCGAGTTTGTTCCGGGCCAACACTTCTTCCTCTCTCTTTTGCGCCGCGACTCCGTTGGTGTCTCGTTCTTTCGCGAGCGCCTCTTTCGACGCCTTCAAATCTTTCTCCAGTTGTTCCAATCGCTCGCTGTCTTCGTTTTCCAACGCGAGCTTCAACGCAATTTCCGCGTCTTTACGCGCTCTCTCAAACTCTTCTTGGCTTTCTTTCAGTTGTTGAGATAAAGCGTCGATTTTTTGCTTCACCTCCAGCGCCGTTTGCTTTTCCTTCTCGACAAAGTCCTTCTTCATCGCGTCTTCTTTGGCGATGTATTCTTTCTTGAAGAACGCGAACGAGTGCTTGGCAATTTCAGCATCCTTCTTAATCTCTTCAATCTTATTCTCGTAGAATTGCTTCACTTCCATGTTGTCCGAGTTGGCGTCTTTTTGCCCGGAGAAAGAAGGAAGAGACGGTGCCGATGCCGACTTGGCGGAGATAGTGCTATTTGCGACAGCGGAAGACGCCTTGTACATCTCGTTCTCCATGAGACGTTTAAAAGCGTTTCGCTCGGCTTTTGCATATTTCACCTGCGCGACGACGGCTTCAATCTTGGCGTCATTCTCTTTCATGAGTTGCGCAACCATTTCAATTTCTTCGTTTTCGAAAAACTTGCTCACTTTGTTCAACAGAACGTCGTTCTCGCGGCGAATAGTTTGCAGTTTCGAGTCAACGATGGCGGAAATCTTAGCATCGTCGAGATCCTTTTGTCTGCTCAAAAGACGTTTCGATTCTTTCTCTGCTTTTCTCTCGGCAGCTTTTTTGGCTTTGATTTCAGCAGCAATTCGTATCGCTTCTTTATCGGCCGCGAATTTTTCTTCATCTTTGAATCCCGTGTTGACGAGCGCGTTCGCGGTTGATCCAATGGCGCGCGCTGCTCCGCTAATTGCTCCGAAAGGTTTGAGATCGTATTGCTTCATAATAATGCGAGCTAAAAACGAAAATGTCACGAGGAAAAACACGTTTCGCAACGTGTAATCGATGGTGCCGTCGCCTCGGATGATGGCAAGAAATTGTCCCGGAGCTACATCATCGCCTGGTATCATGCTCGCCGCGCGTTTCTTAGCACGGGAAAGCTCTCCGATCGATTGATTAATCGATGCCACTTTTGCTTTCTTTTTTGCAGCTGCGGCTTTTTGTGCAGCTTTCTTCTCTTTCTTCGTCATGGGCATAGCCGGAGGTTGGGTCGAGCGCGAAATATGCGCCAACTTCTTCACCGACGACGTTGCCGCTTGGACCGGTTTTCTCACAACTGGCGGTGCATTTTGATAGCAAATGATACACGTTGCAACGGATAAGGCAATCGCTAAAAACTTTTCCTCGTTGTCCATGCGAGTCCACATGTTCGGAGGCCCGGGCAAATCAAATCTCGCGTCCACGCGCTTCCATGCTTTTTTAATCTGCGCAGTCTGCTCTCTGCTCACGGATTCAGCTATGATGCTAGAAGATGATTGCGTGACTGGTTTTGATTTATACGCGATACCAGAGGTAGAGACTATCGTGTTGTTCTCGCCGATTTTCTGACCCCACTCTTTCGATGTGACGTTTGGCGAGGACGAGGAGGAGGAGGAGGAGGAGGTCGGAGGAACGACTAACACGTCCCAAACGGCGTCAACGGCGTATGCAAACGAAGCATAACCAGCCGAGGAGTAAAACGACGTCTTTCCAACTCGCCCGGAGTGGTCACCTCGCGTTTCTTCTCCGTGATTATCATGATCATTATCATGGTCGTGGTCGTGGTCGTGGTCGTCTTCCATTTCAACGTCTTCCTCTCCAACCCAGGAAAATCCAGCGTATCCAGGCGCGGAATAAAACGACGCCATGCCAGACATGCCTCCATTCTTACCTTGAATCGATAAGTTTGGTTTGCTTGCTTCGCCTCTTTTCGCTCTGAACTCCTCCGCGATGGCGTTCAACCGAGCGTACAAGTCGCCTTCTTCGTCCTTCTCCTCGCGCGTAACTTCCGTCAAAGACGACGCAGAAGCAGTCGATTTCAGGACTTCTTCTTGCTTTTTGCGGTGTTCGCGAATGATCGCGTCCAATCGCCCTTGCATATCGCCTTCCTTCTCTGGTTCGTTTTTGGCGACTGCCGCGGAAGGTCCTTTTTCCTCCTCCTCTCGTAACTTTTTCATCGCTTCCTCCGCGTACACGTCGCAATACTCTTGCGATCTCTTCGCCGACGCTTGAATCGCCGCGTTTATCATCGTTTCCGTGATGTTTTCCTTCGTCGCCGATGATGACGAAAAACTCGTCGTCTTTTTTCTTTGCTCGCGAAAGGACATCGTGATTGCGTTTAAGCGCGCGTTTAAATCTTCTTCTGATGATGATGATTGAACAACAAAATCTCCCCCTTTTGCGGTTGCTTTTGAACTCTGCGCGTTTGCTCTTCCTACGCCTTTACCACCGCCATACGAAAAGCAATACACCGACGATCCGTCTTCGCATATGATCTCCGTGCACTCGTTTGGCCACTGTTGTCGATAATACATTTTCGTGGGTTCCTTCGATGTCTTTTCTGGTCCCAAAGAATACACGATGTTCGCGTTCTCCCCGACGTTTCGTCTCGAGTTCCTCGCGCGCACGGATTTTCTTTTATTATTCGTATTAGAATCATCATCATCATCGATATCGTTTTGTCGACGCGCCGGGTTCGCAAAATCAGCAGATCTCGCTCTTCTTCCTCCTCCTCGAGTCGTCGTCTGCGACGTACTACTCCTCATCATCGCCGGGGCTTTGCACGAGGAGGACGTCTCCATCATCATAAATATCAATTTTTTTGTTGTCTGAAGTGTGTGGTGTGAAGAAAACAGAGAGAGAGAGTGAGAGAGAGAGCGAGAGAGTTAGGCCACTGCGTAAACCAAAAAAAATGACCCCAAAATATCGAAATTTTCGTCTAAATTTCGAAATTTCTGAAATTTCGAAAGAAGAGGGTGTGTAAACCGAACCATGAAAAATTCCGAAATTTTGCCTTCCTCCCTTCGCCTATTTTGAAACGCCTCAATAAAACCACTAACTACTTTGAGGAAACTACACAACTCTGTGCTCGTGCGGACGCGCTCCTCGTACGGTTCACTCAAAAGTGCTTCGACATGGAAAACATAATCAAGGAGCAGGAGATCCACGACGACTTCTTGTTGAAACTTCAGAAAGAGGATCGAAAAGAAGAGGAGGAACAAGAAAAAGAAGAAGAGAGGAGAGAACGAGAAAAAGAAAAAGAAGAGCGACGGCAACAACAACAACAACAACAAAAAGAGAAGGGCGCTAATAAGGTTGACGTCACAGACGTGGAAGATGACGACAAAGAAGAAGAAGAAGAAGAAGAAGAGGGTGGAAAAAAGACGACGCCGAAAGGGTTTCAAAACCCGATGAAGGATACGGAGAAGAGAGAAGAAGGGGGAGGTGCTGCTGTAAGCTCACGCTGGAGTGACGAGCAGGTGTTGCAACTCGTTGAAACAGCGAGAGAAATATTGGAGAGCTACGGTCACGAGAACACGTTTAAGAAAGATGAAGTGTGGAAACTAATCAAGGAAAAGTACGAGGCGAAGCCTGGTGCGAGAAAAGGCAACCTCGCATCGAGTTTGAAGAACAAGTACAACAACTCCTATCTCGAAATCACCAAGAGCGCAAACGACGTCCTGACGAAGAACGTGAAAGATGGCAACACTTGCTTCGCAAACATGCACGGAGAGTTGAAGAGCGGCATTAACACGTACGAAGGAGAGCCGAGAAACGTTATCGCTGCTTGCTTTCACACCGCCTTGCACGGATCAAAGAAGAAACAGAAAGTATATAAACGGGAAGAGTATGCGCCGACGGTGAACGTCTTATTTGACTATTACTTTGAAAACGATCTCCCTTGGAAAAAGATTTCGGCGCATCCGAGAAGACCAGCGAGCGAGATAGAAGATCAAATCGCTGCGCAAAGACAAAAAGAAAGCGAAACAAAAGTGGAGGAAACGATCGTTCTCGACGGTGCGGGCGACGACTCGATGCAGACGCCGGCGCAGCCGAAAGCGAAAGCAGCAACAACAACAACGACAACACCCAAAACAAAGCAAAAGGCCAAGAAGCGCAAGCAGCCCATTGAAGAAGAAGAAGAAGAAGAAGAAGAGCAAGGGTACAGAAACCAAGAAGACGAGCTCTTGAGTACCGTGAAGCAGTTCATCGCGGGAACGGTGGAAGCGAGAACGACGAGAGAGGAAATGAAATTGAAGGCGATGCAAATTATGCAGCTCGAAAGTCTCAAGGAACTTGAGCTGGCGAAACCAGATACCGACGCTAAGTGGAGGAATCTGGAGAAGATCAACAATAGACTTATCGAGCTCAGCGGCTTGGGCGATCTCGGTTTGGAATAAAATCGAAATTCCGATTTTCCTTTTTGAAAAAGAGAGAGACTCGCAAAATAATTTAGAAGAGAGAGAGAGACACACACACACACTTTTACGCAAAGCAAAAATATACAATCATACTCGTATCAATATTACTCGTACAAGCGCGCGTTGTTCACGCGCGCGATAGGAAATAGTAGTTCTATTGGAGCTCTGGGCCGTACAATGCGCTGCGCGGTTTGAGCCACATCAAGTCTCCGTCCTTCTCCATCTTCAAAATGTTCTGCGCGAGGTGTTGACGTTTGAGCGCAAACATTCTCTTTCTGTGCGCATCCTCCGCGATGCCGTTTGCGTTATCGTAGGAAATGAGCGTCGGCTCTCCTTCGACCGCGTCGCGTCGCCAGTAATTGATCTGCGCTAAATCTAATGCGTTCATCTGGTAATCATGCAAACTCGGGGTGCTTTGTTGGTAGTCGCCGTCATCCAATCCGCGCTCGTGCCATCGATTCGCCCGCCAACGCATGTTGTGCAAAATGCACATTGATTTGATCGCGTTTTCAGCCTTCTTCGCTCCGTAAAACATGAAGCCATTTCTGAGCATGCCAAACTCTCTTTTCAACATGCCAAAACCGCATTCAGCGTCTTTGCGGTTGCTTTCGAGTTTGCGCGTAAAAAATCCAATTGGCGTATCTCCCATCCGAGCTTCTTTGCACGGAGATTGAAAAATAAATTCCATCCGAAATCCACAATCAGCAAGTAACCAACAACCTTTATCGGTGTACGCGTTCCCCGCTAAATCTTGAATCTCTGCCGTCGTTTCGGTGAACATTCGATTTTCTCGGAGCTCCCGAACAGACCTCATGTGTTCGGCAATCACAGTATCGTTTACGGCACCGAAAAAGACTGGCGAAACATCCTGAACCAAACCGTTTGGATCCCAGACGAATCCCACGTTGTAACAACAGCCTTTCTCTGAATATGTCTTCGCCATAAAGTGTGCCTCGCGAGGGACTCTCTCTGCCGGAATCTTCGTACCATCGACAGAACCAACTGCGAGGACCATCCCTTTTCGCCCGTACGTGTTCGTGATTGCATCTCTCTCCTCCACCGTGCGCGGCATATACACGTGTTGCTCGTATAATCCAGCATTTGCCATCCAGTCCGTAAAATTATGAAAGAATCTCGATTGCACGTCTCTCGAAATGTTGCACTCCGACTGTGAAGACTTGAACGACTTCCCATCGCGCATCACGCAAAATGCAGCTGCCAGTTTATCTCTCAATCGAATCGGCTTCGGTCTATTTTTAATATTATTCTCTTCGTCTACGAATCGCGGTTTATTGACGCCGGGTTCAACTTCAATCGTCGCTTGGCGCACTAGAGTCAACAAATTATCGAACACATCTCTCGGGACACCAAACCTACCGAGGAAATCTTGCGCAACAACCGTTCCTGGAACGTGTGGTACTTGACCGAGAAAATCGAATCCAGTCGATTTGTTACCAGCTACGCGACGTTTTTGCAACTTCGTGTAGCGTTCTTCTATCACGTATTGGCCTTGATGCGACGGTTTTCGTTTTCCGAGCATCCGTCGTCGTCTCGCCTCTTCCTCGACTCGTCGTCTTTGTCGGCGACGACGACGTCGTCTGCGAAGGATGAGTAGAAGAACAACAACAACAAGGACGATGAAGATCTCCTCTTCTTCTTCTTCTTCTTCCTCTTCCTCCTCGAAATTTTCCTCCTCATCTCTACCAATCATAACTTGATGGTCAATCGCTCCTATTTCAACATCCATCGCGTCAAATCAATACAGAAATCACTAAACTATCGTTCTAACACGGATTCGATCGTTTTCGACCGATGTCGTCGCGCTCGTGCGCGCGTTTCGATTTTTGACGAATTTCGAAATTTCTTCAGAGGAAATTTCGAAAAATCGGAAAAATTTCGAAACGGCGAGAGAAGGAAATTTCGATATTTCATTTTATTTTTTGGTTTACGCAGTGGCCTGAGAAGAAGAAGAAGAAAAAAAGTGCAAAACAAATTTTGTCGTTTTGGAGCAAAAAAGCGTCTTACAGAGCGGCGGCGAATCCAAAAACACGCAACAACAACAACAACAACTCTTTTACTGCGTCCAACTACTCTTTGTTGAGAGAGAACGAGAGCATTCTAT
>Ga0181599_1004539_pt1 | contig 11098 bp, 10 predicted proteins | sample 041ome_3_FD_148658 | JGI IMG/M metagenome (GOLD analysis project Ga0181599, IMG submission 148658) | Coastal salt marsh microbial communities from the Groves Creek Marsh, Skidaway Island, Georgia - 041405US metaG (spades assembly) | ecosystem: Environmental > Aquatic > Marine > Intertidal zone >...
GAAGCCACGGGTTTCACACGCGCGGTTAACCCCGTCGTCTTCGAACCCGAACCCGAACCCGCGCGGGGACGGTTGGGGAAGACCAACGGAACGAAACGGAACGACGCGACATGACGGACGACGACGCGCGCGATGGCGACGACGACGCGCGCGACGACGACGGCGGAGGCGGCGGCGGCGAGAACGGGTACGGCGCGTTACGTTTTCTCGACGCGGGCGAGGACGAAGAACGCGACGAACGCGACGAACGCGACGAACGCGTCGGGCGAGGAGCGACGAGACCGGTGAGCGACGAGACCGAGGGCGAGACTGATCGCCAGAGGGTGAAGAGAAGAGAGCGCGCCGGTCGCGACGCCGACGTCGACGTCTCGAAGCGGTCGACGAACGGGATGGCGAAACCGAGGAAACCGAGAATGCCGACCAAGTCGCTAGAGGAGGAGCGGGTGGAGACGTACGTGAGGGACATGGAGGCGTACGAGAGACGCCTGCTCGAGTTTGAGTACAAGTCGGGGGTGGTGGCCAAGTGCGACGAGACGCAGTTGTCGGCGTACGTATCGAGGCTGGTGGTGCGCGCGATGCAGTGCGTGGTGGATGGGGACAGCGCGCACGGGGAATACGTGACGAAGATCGTGTGCGCGTGCGAACGGTCGAGATTGGACGTCGTGGGCTCGCTTCGGCTCGTGTTGTACAAGGAGGACGCCGACTACGACAGAGTCTCGAAAGACTTGGAACTCTTGGAGTGGTGCATGGCTGGGACGCAAAGTGATCGGTCGAAGGTGGGGTGGGAGACGTATTCGGAACAATTTGATCAAAACGCGCGGTTGGGGCCGCACGTGCGATGGCTCGTGAGCGAATGCGCCAAGGTGCGAGGGGACGTGTCCGAGGAGGACAAGTGTCGTTTGCGTCGACGATGGTCGCTGTGGCTGAAAGGTTTTCGATGGTGCGATCTGAAACCCAATGTGTTCAACCACAAGAGTCTGTTGACGTTTAAGGATTTCGCGTACACGCGACGGTATCAGATGTCGACGAATTCTGCAGGCGTCTTCGCTGGTTTTGACAGGGATGAAATAAATCCGCTTACGTGCACGTACAAAAAATTGAGCGAGATGCCATGCGACGTTTCTGCGTATGCAACCGTCATATACGACAAGTTCGACTCGTCGGCCACGCTTGGCTATCAGGGAATAATGGAGAGTATCAGGAAATTGTGCTCTTTGCGACATGTTCAGGGAGTGATCTAACATCTTGAGGGGTTGGCGCCAGAGCGGACTCGTCATATGAAAAACCGACGATTGCGCGTTGCTACCGCTCACAAAGTTTATACTCTTTGCCTCGATCAACAGAGTTGTCAATTTGGTCTTCCGTCGCAGACGCTCGTTCATTTTCGGTGGCAGAAATGCAACACTAGTAGGATTTGGGGAGAAGTCCAGTCGTCGATGCGACGCGGCGCGTGCGGCGACGTCGCCGACATTTACGGCGTTAGCGCAGCTTTGACGTGTCGCTGTCAATCGACAGCAGATCGGAACACTTGTTTATGATTTTACATGTAGAATAGCGCATAATTTTATTTTTACGTTGACTTTTGACATCTCTCAGACGTGCGACTTCAAGCCTACACAGCCGCCTCTCTGGCGCTCTTTGGCGTCAGCTTGTACCAACGCCTGCAGTCGGTGACGCGGCGACGTCGACGTGCAGGATCGAGCACGCGAAGCGGCACCATGAACGTAGTTCGTCAATCTCTCGCCGTCGCGCGCACCACGCGCGCGCGCGTCAAGGCCAGCGGCGGCACTGGAAGTCGCGTGACGTCGACACTCACCCCTCCGAAAGCTTCGTCGGCGGTCGAGGAAGTTTTCAGTGATTTGGATCCGTCCGCGAGCTACGACGGCGCGGCGTGCGTCATCACGGACTCTGTGGACGTCGATCGCGTCAGCGTCGGCGAGCAGTTGCGCAGAGAAATCGCAGCCATGGGGGGCAAACAGTTGATGGACCCGCGTGACTTCGTCTCCACAGACGCGCAGCGGGCGCAGTGCGCTGTGCTGTTCGGCTCGTGCGCCTTGCTCGGTCTGAAGGGGCTTTACATCGACGCTATCGATGGTTTCACGGGGTTTGAGGGTGTCGCGATGGCTGTGACTATCGCGCTGGCGTATTGGACGAGCGACCTCGGCACGGGCATCTTTCACTGGAGCGTCGATAACTACGGCAGCAAGGCAACGCCGGTCATGGGAGGGATCATTGACGCGTTCCAGGGCCATCACAAGTATCCTTGGACAATTACTAAACGTCAATGGGCTAACAACATTCACAAGACGTGCGTCGCGCCGTTAGTGTTCACCCTGCCAACTCTGGCGCTCAACGACAGACCGACTGATCTCATGTTCGTCGGCGTCTTCACGTCGCTGGTTGTGCTCAGCCAACAATTTCACGCGTGGAGCCACATGAAGAAGAGTGAGCTCCCCAGTCTCGTCCTCGCGGCTCAAGATGCGGGTCTTTTGGTGTCTAGACGCGATCACGGCCAGCATCACAAGGCACCGTTCGAGGGTCACTATTGCATTGTGAGCGGGTACTGGAATAGCATCCTCGACGAGAGTGGATTCTTTCGAAAGCTTGAGCAAGTTATTTTCAAGCAAACCGGTGTAGCTCCCCGATGTTGGTCGGATGACATCGAATTTATCATCGAAGAGAACGCTCCGGAGGGATGGGGTAAAGGCATCATCACAAAGTAGCCATCGTTCTCAGTAGGCGAAAAAATCCTTAGTAGTTTGCATCATTAGATCACACGATTTGACTGTACGTTATAAATAAAACAACAACATTGGATATGAAATACAAAGCTCTCCGTACACTGTCCAGTAAACGAACAGCGACTGAGCAACCGCGTAGCGCTAAAATATAAATTTTGCCTCGTCGAAACGAGACGGGACCCGTCACACCCCCCTGACGCGCATTTCTGCATCGATAACCTTGATACATTCGACGTGATTCAACAACACGGCGACGTCCCTTGGCGACACTGGATCGTTAGACGCTCCCAACGAGTGATCTGTGTTCAAATGATCGGCTTCCCATTTCCCAACATCGACGGAAGCCCCCAGACGAAGCAACGTTTTCGCCGCCTCAGCCTTGCCCCATTCGCACGCCGAAAACAGCGCAGTCTTCCCGTTGTAATACTTGGCGTCTACATCCGCGCCGCCTCGCACCAAAAGCTCGACAGATTCGCAGTCTCCACGTTTGGCGACCGCGTGTAACGGTTTCCATCCCATCCGCGACCAGTGACAGTTGGCGTCGGCGCCGGCCTCCAGTAGTCGAGAGACGCACTCCGCCCGCGTCGCGTCGTTCACCTCGCTGCAGCAAGCGTCCAGTAAACATCCATCGCATGGCATTCCGTGTTCTAACAGAACATCTAGCGCGCCGCGCTGTCCGTGCGCAGCCGCCGCTTTGCCCGCTCGCGTCAGCGCCTCGTCCCACGCGCCCTCTCCTTCCTTCCTCAACAACGTCGATACCGACGATGCGTCGCCGACCACAGTGGGTTCGGGCGTGAGTTTCTCAAGGACCCGTCGCAACTCCTCTGTTCGTCCTTTGCTCGCCGCCAGCGCGAGCGTCGCTCCGACGTCGGCGAACGGGAAAGATGCGAGAACGATGAGCCCATCCCAGTTGGGTGAGGTTGACTCAGCGAGGAGCTTAAAGTCCTTCAGCCATCGCGCGACGCGCGGATCTCGCGACCTCGGAACGCCGACGGAAGCGTCACCGATCGCCGCGCGAACGGCGAGGACGCGAGGCGAAGCGCGCATGGTCAAACGCGCGGATGTGGCGTCGGTTGAGAACAACGTTTGACTACTGGTTTAGTTGGCTTGTCGGTTGAAAATTTCAACTGCCTGAGTCTTCTCTATTAAAAACCTCTCGTTACGACGATTTTGCCTTGGCTTCGGCGGCGTCGCGCTCAGCCTGAGCCTCTTCTAATCCCTCGCAGTAGTTCCAAGTGAGGGAAACTTCGCCGACGAGGGCGGCGCGGATGAAGGTTGCGCCGAGGACGGCGGGAACGATGTAAAGCAACGCGGGCTGCGCGGCATTGAAGATGTTCATGACGACAATGGTCGTGACAATACCGACGACGTAGCTGATGGCGACGGCTGGAAAGTACTTGGGAACGGGTTTTCCGTCCGTATTGGCCGTCTTGGACGCAGTGGCGGCTTTTTTAGACTCAGATCGGGTGATGGAACGTCTCGGTTGTGATGCGGCTTGCGCTCGCGCATTATCCATGCGAAGAATCATCGCCACGTAGAGCCCCGGAATGACGATATCTCCTAGACCTAACATGCTAAAAGGCTTATCCGCTGTCGCTATAGCGCTCGCGGCGACGCGCGGGAAGAGCAACTTGATGGGCGCGTCGAAAGAGCGCGCCACGCTCACCATGACGGGCGTAAAGAAGACCCAAAAGATGTCGTACACAAACAGTCCGGATAGTAAGATGGCGCCAATCTGCACACTATCAATGGTGAGATACTCGATGCCCTGAAGGGAAAAGCATAGACCAAGCATGTTGTTCGTCAACCAATGCTTCGTCTTGATGTACGCGTACGTTCCAGCGCCCGCGAGCGCCGTGGACGCGGCTTCCGCGATGGTGAACTCGCACGTCCAACGCTCCTCGTTCAACCATTTAACCTCCGGAACCACGAAGAGTGCGTACGATCTCAGCTCTTTCCCGAAGAACAAAATCCTGTGCACCACCGGCGCGAGCACCGCACTCAGCGCTGCCGTCCCGAGTGCTCCAAAGTACGCCGTCGCCAATGCGTCGAGCATCGCCTTTGGCAAAAACTTAAACGCCAAAAACGCCCCAAAGAGCACTGCCGAGCCGATAAACGGAAACTTACGCGCGTCTTCGCGCGTCATCACCTCACCGCTCCCTTGTTCCGCCGGTTGCACGCTTCTATACGCCCCAGCGACAACGCAGAGAGTCGACACGGCGACGATGTTTACGTTCGGTTCGACGACCACAAAGAGCGGCGCCACGAGCGCGAGCGCGAGCGCTGCGTGCGTCCACGGCGCCGCCAATCGCTCGCATTCAACCATCACGCGATCGGGCGTCATCGTTATTCGTCGACGCGCACGCGTTTTACCGTCGGGTCGTCGATCGCGCGGCGGCTTGTGTCGCTGCACCTTTATCGATTTTCGATCACTTCATAAGTTTCAGGGTGAAGCGAAGCGACTGCGTACGCGTACGCGCGTTATCAAATTTCAAAAGCCTACATCCCCCGCGTCGCCGTCGCGCCGGCCCCGCGAGTCCTATCGATTCTATCCGCCCGCCCGCTCGCCGCGCCGCCCACCTGTTGGCGCATTTGCGCCTCGGTCGCCTTGGCCAACGCGTCTCTCGCCGCGCGTCGTCCGTACTTCCACGCCACGTCGGACGCCGCGCCGAAGACGCTCCCGACGCGTTCAAACACGTTCGCGAGCACGTCGTCCACCGCGCGTTCGTGTTTCGCTAAGAATGGGGCTAGGAATCTATCGTAGACGTACACGGCGCCTTGAAAACGGGGATGCCAGAGGTACACCGTGAACGCCAGCTGTTTCATTCATTCACGTTCGCTCGTCAGTCAATCGATTCCCTTTCAAGCGTCCACCTCCAATCGTCATCGCCCTTGCGAGTCGTCGAAACTGTACGCGCGCGCGTACCTTTGATTCCCCATACAGCGCGACGCGTCCGTCGAACACGAGGTCCAGAACCGGCGCGACGCAACCCAACCACGCGCTCGCGACAGCCCAGTAGATGCACCACCCTCGCTGATTTTCCCCGCGTTTCCGATCGTGTTCGAGCGTCTTATACGTGAGATACCCCGGGTAGACGATACCGAGGAGCCGGAGCGCCCATCGCGTCGTCGTCGCGTCGAGCATAACGCCGACGCCGGCGGTCGTCGACTGACGAGGACTCGATCCTTTCGCGAGTTGGCGTTTCCAGGTTCAAAAGAAATCCATCGGGTGAAGACACCGTTCGATGCGATCGATACGTACGTGAAATCCACCGATCGCGCACGGCGTGAAGCTGGATCGTAACGCACGGTCTGACGGTAACGCACGACCCGCGAGAGAGCGACGCGCGATGACGACGACGACGACGACGACGACGACGACGACGACGACGACGACGACGACACGATGGGGACCGTGGGCGGCGCGAGTGCGAGCGACGACAGGGCGTGAGCTGCACCTGCGCGCGTGCGAGGCGTACGAGCGAGGTGAACACGAGGCGTGCGTCGAGGCGTTCACGCGCGCGCTGGAAGTGGATGGAAGGAATCAGTTTGCGCTGTGTGGACGCGCGTTGGCGAGACTCAAGCTCGGAGATGGAGAGGAGGCTCTGAGGGACACGTTGATGTGCGTGAGGAATGCGCCGAGGTGGTACAAGGCGTGGTATAGAAGAGCGCAGGCGTTGGAGATGGTTGGGAAGGAGGCTGAGGCGCTCAACGCGTACGCCGAGGCGAAACGGTGTGAAACGACGGGAGATGCGTCGTGGGTGATGGAACAAGTGGACGAGGCGATTGAAAAGTTAAAGGTGAAGATTGATGCAAAGGCGGACGAGTCATTGAATGCCGCCGTGGAAGCGTCCGAGGCGAGGAGGAAGGCTGATGTGGAATCCGAGGACGAAGAGATGGCGAGAAGACGCTCGGTGAGAAGGAAGAAATTCCAAGCCAAACTCAATGAGAGAAAAAACGAAAACGACGCGCTTAAGGCGTCTACGATTGGCATGAAGAATCCCTTGTTGAGCGTGCACGACGCCAATGCGTACCTCGACGATCTCGAAGACAGTGATGATAGCGCGTTGGAGGTGTACGATTCGATGGGACGGGCACGGTTCATCAAACGGATGATCACAGACTTTTCGAGCATCGTTCGAAGACTTAGAACGAGCTTAGGCGCGAAGGCGACGACGGAGATGATGTGCGAATTGCGAAGATACGGTAACTGTCAGATTTCACTCTCAAAAACAATGAAGGCGGCGGAAAAACTTCGAATTGTCGCCGACGCCTCCGACGCGTGTAAATTGCCGTACGTCGTCATTCCCGCATGGCGCGAGGCCACTTCGCCCTGGCCGGTGCAGTTGGCCGAGGCACACGAGAGCGTGCAAGACGTCATGTGGTTATTGGAGACGGTAGCGCGCGTGACCACAGCAGCCGTGTACGAAGACGTCGGTAAATTCTCTTCAGAATTGGACAAGGCGCTGGATCCACCGCTTGACGTCCAGGAATCCCAACGATCACCAGAGCCGTGTGACGTGTCCCCATCCGCCCTCGTCCTCGCGAGCGACGAAGCATTTTTAAAATCCTACGCGGAAAAGACGAGCGCACTCGTGCGCATCGACTGGCTCGAGCCGACGAAGAATGAGAACGACGAAGAAACGTTGCTCGAATTTTCAATATGTTCGGAGCTCGTCGATCGAGTCGACGGGGAATTTATCACCACCGACCAACTCGATCCACCCGACCGGGAAGGTCATGGCCCGGATGGGGAAAGCTATGAGGTTCCACGGCCACCGCGTGATGCCAATCGCACGATCGTATCCTTCTTTCTCTGCCCGAAATCAAGTACCTTGTAGAAAACACTTGGCAAACAACGTCGCCGGTGGTTGTAAATGAAACTTTTTGCCACATTTATTTATAGACGACGCACCACTTTCCCGCGCGCACGCATGACCCAAGCCTTGGTGAAATCGTCCGATCCTCTCACAAAAGTACTCGATGTCTTATCTCGGCTGAAATCAAACCTAAACGCGATTGATTGCGTCCGCCCAAAGTCTCGCGACGCTTCCAACCTCTCGCAACACAGAGTGAGGGAACTCCAAGCGCAGACGGCAGCCTGGATGCTTCGACGACGGAAAGTGATGAAAAAGTCAATGACTGAAGAGCGTCGGGCGCAGTTGATAGAATTATTCGACGTTATCGATACGGATGGAGGTGGAGAAGTCGAGTACGACGAATTCGCGCACGCGTGGTCGATGATGGCTGGAAGAAACGCCATGTCCATGAAAGCGGCGAAAGAGTTATTCAACGGAATAGACGTGGATAAATCCGGAACCATGGATTTTGAGGAGTTTGCGCGTCTCATGAATGAGCTGGAAGAAAACGACGCCAACTCTTCCCTCATGGCGTCGGCGACGGATGCTCGATCTACCATGGGCGCGATGTTTCGTCTGGCATCCGAAGCATTGCGAACGAGGAAAGTAATCGTCGACTTTGAAAACAGATGGGGCGGCGAGTGAGTGGATTGGTTCGTCGGCGAATTTCATGACGTTTTACCCGTCCCAGAGTGCGGAGAACACGCGTTGCGGCGTCGCGGTGCATCATCATTGACATTGCGCGTCTCACCGGGCGAAGTCTTTACTCTGCGCAGCGGCGTCTCCGAGAGCGCGCGCGACGAGACAAAAGTCCCACGCATCGATGCCTTTCGCGTCCGCCGTCGCATACGATGACACTCGGACCGCTTGCGTCACAGCGACGTCTTCCGGGGATCTCATTTTCCGCGAACGCGTCGCCAAGGCATCGCGAGATCCCGATGAAACGGTTCAAAAAGGACAGTTTGCTCCCTCTGCGAGCGCGTCCGAATGGAGCCGTGAATGCACCGTCTCGGCGAACGAGGACGGTTTAGCCATCATGCACGTTGCTCTGAGTGACGTCGCGCACGGTCGCGTCATCGCGGCGGCGGCGGAGAACGGTGAGATTACTTTCTGGCGCGTGTATAGTGCTTCAAGCGGCGGGTCTTCGAGCGTGGAACAACTAGGGCGATCGGCAAGCGGGATGTCCAAGATACAGAGCATCGCGTTCGCGCCTGCGTCGGATGTTTTGACTTTAGCGGTCGCTCAAGATGACGGAAGCGTGCGATTTTACGAGCCGAGGGAGCGGTTGACAGCGACTGTGTGGGAGGAGGTGGACGTCTACGAGAGCGCGCGACCAGGCGGGAAGGCGACATCGATCGCCTGGCGCCGCTCGAGCGAGATGACGAACCCTGTCAACTTTCCAATCATCGCCGTCGGGACTTCTTGGCCGGAAGAGGCGCGCCATTCGGTCAGCGTGTTGGCTTATGACGCAAAGTACAGACGATGGAATTTGGTTGCGGAAATGTCGAGCGGTTTAGCGACGAACGTTCAAAACATGAGTTGGAGTGCGATGACGACGGCTCGAGGTGCGCTCAATCTCGCCGCAGCGAGTGGTTCGAATTGCTTCGTGTACGAGTTCACAGGCGTCACCACGAGCGGTGTGGAGATGGCTAAAGAGATGGGAGTGTTGCCGCATCCGTGCAAAATCAACAACTGTGAGTGGAACGCGAGCGGTTCAGTCGTCGCCACGGCGGCAACGGACGGAAAAATTAGGATGTGGTCGGCGAACATGAAGGATGGTGCCTGGCGCGAACAAATAAACGCTTAGTTTTGGTGGAATTACAACTTATTTTTCACGACATTGGACGCAACCTCGCTCGCAGCTTGAAATATTTCGAGCGCCTCCGTTGTTGCGGCGTCACCGATTTCTGCATCCCTAACGCACTCGTACATCCTACGTCCGCACTCAAGGGCTTTGGCTATGTTTTCAGCGAGTTCCTCCATCTCTTGCGGCGGATAAGCGCCCGCACCAATCTCTTCAACCGCGCTTTGGAACTCGCCACACGCTTCGACAATTGGTTCGAGCGCCTCCAATTTCGCACTTTTCTCCTTGACAGTCGGCAAAATAAGCGCCTTGAGCAGAGCGATGCACGCCCGCGCGTACGTTGCGAGCGACTTGACCACATCAATCTCTTCCTCATCAAAGTCATCGTCGCAATACCTTAAATCATCCTCATCCAAACCCACCGGCGCTGCATCCTCGGCGTCGACGCCAACTTCGCCCAACTCTTCGCTCACGTCCTTTACAAACGTCGCGCACCGCATCAATCTCGCCGCCACCGCCGCCGTCGCCGTCTTCGGCATCGCCTGAAACTTCTTGGTGGACTCCCAAACCCTCCCCACGGACATTTTCACCCGTTTCGATCGCCCTTCTCGCGCGCCGCTCGCCGCCGCTTTCAACAACGACGTCGTCGCGTCCGTCATTCCGCGAGACGTCCTTGTCAACTCTTCGACGAAAGAAGTCCCCCCGGCGTTGGCCGCCATCGTCTTCGCGCACTCGAGCGTAAACGCGACGTGCGCGTCGTGAAGCGCCGCGAGGATTGATTTCGCCGCGCCGTCACCGATGATGTCTTCGTCGTCATTCTTAAAGTACACGCCGACTGCTCGGAAAAGCGTTCTCAACGTCAGTCACCGCGCGAGAGTCATTCATTCAAAGCCGTCGCGAAATATCCAAAACTAAACGCGCGCGCGACGACGTCTTCATAATTATCGTCATTGACACGTACTCTTTGCCGCTTCGGTGTCGAGACGCTCGCACGCTGCGACGCACGAACGCGTCGATGCATCCAAACCGGCGGCGGTCTCACCCTCAGCGCGCGTCGACTTTAACGCCGCGTCCGAGTAGTGTCTGCACGCATCGACGAGCTCAGAGGCGTACACGTCGAGCGGTACGTTTTCATCGGGTTCAGAAGTCATCGGAATCGTCGCGCGGTCGAGCAAGGCGAGACCGACGCGTCGGTGTGTGGGGGTCTGGAGTTTTGATTGATTTCTCCGCGCGTGCGACGCGTAAAGTTGAAAAGTTCAACTTTATGGATGACACGACGAGAAACACGCATCGCATCGATTAATTAAAAACAAGCACTCACAAACAATCGCGATCGCATCAAAAGCCACGGACGCGGGTTCATCCACGGATCCAGGATTCGTCGTTTCTCTCACCGTCGTTCTTCGCGCTCTCTTTTGCGTCGCTCTCTTCTATTCTCGCTCGGCAAACCCTCATCCCCGATTTCCTTTGCCGCGCGTTGACTCGGCGTCAATCGAGATTTGCTCGACGCCTTATCCCCGAACCGTCCTCTGTTCGCCTCGACGACGCGAATCTTACGCTCCTCTTCTTCCCGGGCGAGTTTTTCTTCGTTTCTATCCAACGCTTCGCGAAGCGCGATGTACCCCATGCCGCCGGTGATGATCACCAAGAGCACGACGGCGATGGCGAACGCGGCGCCGGCGATGGGATCACTC
>Ga0181599_1004557_pt1 | contig 11075 bp, 3 predicted proteins | sample 041ome_3_FD_148658 | JGI IMG/M metagenome (GOLD analysis project Ga0181599, IMG submission 148658) | Coastal salt marsh microbial communities from the Groves Creek Marsh, Skidaway Island, Georgia - 041405US metaG (spades assembly) | ecosystem: Environmental > Aquatic > Marine > Intertidal zone >...
TTGATGACAACGTCCAATATAAAGTCTGCAACGTGCACGTCTCGCGGTCGAGGCGGTACGTACGCCAAAGACTCAAAGAATCCTTTCGCTGATACTGAAGGGCCACTATATACAACAGATCCAACGCTCGAAAGAATCAAAATGCGGTCCAACAAACGAAAGATGTCCGGACGAGGCTGGTGAATAGACAACAAAACAGTCACGCCGTGGCGAGAGCCGAGTTTGGACAAAATGTCAACAACCTTCGCCGCGTTCGTCGAGTCCAACCCAGTCGTAGGCTCGTCCAGAAACATTATGCCCGGAGACATGAGAAGCTCAGTCGCGATGGAGACGCGACGCTTCTCGCCACCAGACAGACCGCGAGAAAACTGGTCGCCAATCAGAGAGTCTGCAAGTTTCTCGATGCCTAAGTCGCGCATGGTTTGGCCAACGCGACGACGGAGAGCGTTCGTAGACGTACCGATCGGCATACGAAGCGTCGCGTGGAACAACAAGTGCTCCCAAACTGTACTTGTGCCTGGCAAAACGTCATCTTGGGTCACGCACGCGCTCGCAGCACGTAAACCAACGTTTGAGGCAACTTGTCCGTCTAAATATATCGCGCCTCGAACGTTTCTATCTGGTGGCGTGCGTCCTGCGAGTGTGTCGATGAGTGTTGATTTACCCGCGCCGCTCGGTCCCAAAACGGCAAACACGCCTCCCGGACCAGCCATACCAGAAACGTCCCTTAAAATGTGTTTCGTGCTTTTTTTCCTATCGTTTTTAACGCTCGCGTCGACAAAAAGATGTCGCCATGAAAGTACCATCATATCTTTCGACGATCTTTGTGGTATTTGCGTCGATAACGACGACGTTCGTCTACTCCTCTTCCTCCTCGCGGGATTTTTCTTGGTCTTCTTTTCCTCGCCGTTCTCTTCTTCAAAACTTTCGTTGTCGTTGCTAACATCGTCATCGCCATCCGCATCACTACTCGACGACGATGATGATGACTCATTATTCACAGAGCTATACCCGTCGTCGGAATACGCCGCGGAGTCATTCAAGAGCGCTTCTGTGTTCAAATCTTCATCTCGGACAACAACGTCCGATTCTTCCTCGTCTTCTTCGTTATATCTTTGCTTCCGCTCCCAAAGGACGTACATCACCATCCCAGCTATTATTACGGACACGAACAACAACATAAACGCTCGCGTCAACGCATCGCCCGTCCAATATACTGGCACCGTTTCCTCCAACGAACACCAATTTTCTTTCGCCATCGTCTGCTCTTCGTACACGCAATTACCTACCCTACAAGTTACCGCCAGCGTTGGAATTACTCCCGGTTGCGTCCAATAACACACGTTACTGCCGTCGCTTGTTTTTGTCGCATTAATATCGCACCAAAATTGCATCCCGCGATCACTCACCGGTGTCACGAGTGGGTTGCAGGGATGTTGCCAAAAAAGCGTATCGGTAGAGTTGTCCGTTTCGTTCGTCCCACACTTCATGGCGGTTCTACCAGGACACTTCTCGACATCGGACGGAGGACACGCCGTTTTCCCAGCCGTACAATCATACAACACGCACGTGTGATCGCTCGGATACGGTGCTCTGCATTTCTCCACGCTGTACGTGCACTTTGTAAAATTTGCGTCCCATACCGCCGCAGAGGCGAATTTGTATTTCCACTCCGGATAATTACCGTTATCTTGCGTAGGCATACCACCGTACGCGCGCACGTTGATCTCAACTTCTCGGCTGTTATCACCGTTACTATTCGTTCCACTTCTAATACTATCACTCGCCCTCATTCCTATTCTCGCCGCTTCTTCGAAAGACGACGACACCCCTACTTTCAACTCCTCCTCCTCCCTCTCCTTCATTCCGCTCGCCGCGACCACGTGAAACAAAAACGACTGATCCTTCTGAAACATACAATACGGATCCGTCTTGGCATCTCCTCCGCATTGACACGAAAACACCTTCCCGGCTTCAAAGCTCGCCTCGGGAACTAATCGGTTTTGATCCGCGTCCAAATTTTTCGTCCTCCTCGGTATCGACAATTCCTCCGTCGTCGGTAAAAAACAATCCTTCGTGCATCCAATCGGGTTCCGTTTTTTCCCGTTTACCACGATAGACGGACACGAATTGGACACATCGCACACGGAGCAATCCACACCGGACCATCCGAGCGGGCATTTGTCTTCTTCGTCGTCACTCTCGCCCTCGTCGTCTTCGCCCGCAAAAGCTCTAGCAGAGAGACCACTTCCACTAATTCTGTTACGAAAACGCGTGTCAGCACTCCCGCCAAAGTTACCCCTTTCCGCGACGCAATGCGCGCAATTTTCCGGATGCGAGCTGTTTACGCTGTATAAAATCGTCTGAAATTTGCACGGTGGATCAAAGTCGCGCATGGCGTTGAAACATTGCTTCTTGATGTCTTCTTTTGAGTATAATTGAATTGAAGAATCTCCCGAAACGAATGCATTCATCTCCGTCGAAGTCGTCATCACCACGACGCAGGAGAAGAGAAACAAGATGAAACCTTGGCACGACAGTATCATCGAAAATGTTTGAGACGCGCCAAGAAGAACCACGAGTCGCGAGACTTTCCTTTACTCCGCAGTCGGTAAAAAGTCGTCCTCGAAAGTGAATTTTATATTCTTTTTCCCAAATTCTGACGAGAAAATGAAGCGACTGCCCTTTAGAAAGAAAGAGAGATGCGAAGAGCGCTCAGATACAAAACAGCTATAATAGTATTATAATCTCTCTCACACACTAAGAATCAAAGTTACATCCTTTGATGCAGTGCAAATTCACGCTTTTATCGACCATGGCGACGGGCTCGAAGACGATGTATGCGGTCGCTTGACCGCCTCCGGTATCGTCGGTCCAACAGTCTGGAACGACCGGCGCGGCGTCCACGGCCATCGCTTCGCTCGTTTTTACCCACTTGTAGAGACTTTTTGGAGGTTTGCCGCCGACAAACTGTCCTTCGGTTTTCGATTTGAACGGTTTGACGAATCGCTCGTCCAACGTTTCCCAACTGCCGTAGAGTTTTTCCACTTGCTCGCGTTGCAACCGCTTGGCCAACTCGTGCGCTCTTTTATCGAACGTCGTCGCGTGCTCTACTTTCGCCTTTACCTCCGGGTCCCACTCTCGTTTGTGCTTTCCTGAATTTGATTTTTTATACTGCGGATATCGAACACCAGCCGTGCGGCTTTGCGTCAACAAAAAGTGGTCAAAGTTATCCGTCGTGCCGACGATATCGAACCATTTGAGAACTTTCTCAAACTGCTCGTAATCGCTCTCGGTGATTTCGCACTCCTTACTTATTGGCCGCGCGTGCGTCCTCACCGGTTTATTCGTCGCATCCATCCACTCCGTCTCGTATCCAGGTTCTCTCAAATTACTCGTACATTTATTCCCCAAAATCTCTCTCACTTGTCCGTTTGTCGCTCTCCCGCTCGCCACGTAATCGCCGATATCGTATCCCCAACTTTCCTTCCCGACAACCCCTGGCCACATCTTTTTCGTCTCTCCCGGATCTTGCTCTTGCTGCTTCCTAATGTAATACTCGTAAAACGATAACGTTTGACTCGTCGGTTCGCGAATTAACACCGAAGTTGTGATCTCGCATCCGTACCCCGACCCTTCGCCGAATTCTTTCTTCAAACCGTCGATATCCGGCATAATCCGCGTCTGGAAATGTTGCGCCGGCCAATTCGACGGCCAGTTCCCTCTCAACTCCACAAGCGTCCGAGGTCCAACCGAGCGTTCTCCTGACTTAAATTTCTCGGCTGCGGCTTTCCATCTTTGTAATAAATCCGTCCACTGTTGCTCTTCGAAGCCGTATATTATTGGATACTCCCAGTCTCCCATGACGACGTTTTTGTCCCAAATGAAGCGAATAGTCGTCCCTCCAACTTTCGATATGTGCCGGTATAAATGCATCGCGCATCGAGGTAACTCGGTTTCTGCGTTTAAATATTTGTTGTTTATGTTGTTATTCTCCTCGGAAAAGGAAGACACGGGTGCATCGTCGTCCTTTCTTTCTTCCTCTTCGATGTCGTTGACGAGATTGATTTCCCCGAAGCGGTCTGACTTTGACTCCAACTTTAAGGCGGCATCGATCAGCGGCTGCGCTTCCGGAGGAGGTCTCACCGCGCTCACCGAAACTAAAACCGAAACTCTCCTCGTCAAAGTCGTCAAAAGGAAGAGAAAGAGGAACGAAAACGGAGGGAGGAGATTCATTCTTCTTCTTTCTTTACGTGGCAGTTGGGGGAGTTTTTTGTATCGCAAATTGGAAACAAATTACTTCATTCTGTTATTGCACGCGCATTAAAGCACAACACGCATCAACACTACCATGAACGGAAGGAACGCATCATCGTTGGCGAGGACGAGCAAAGCGTCGTGTTCGTCGTCGTCGTCGAGAAGAAGAAGAACAACGAGAACAAATGTCCGATGCAAAGCAAAAGATTATCCAAAACCAAACTTGGACGTCACCTCTAACGAGAACTATCAACGCGCGAAACAACTCTCAGGAAAGCTTTCCAAGAACTACTCGGGAAAGAACAAAGAGAAAAGCGTCATCGTCATCGGAGGCGGGTTAGCTGGTTTATCTACTGGGAAATATCTCACCGATTTAGGCTACTCTGTGAAAGTGGTTGAAAGGATGAAAATTTTAGGCGGGAAAGTGTCCGCCTGGCAAGACAAAGACGGGGATTGGATCGAAACCGGTCTGCATATATTCTTCGGCGCGTACCCGAACATGATGAATTTATTCAAGGAATTAAACATCGAAGACCGGTTACAGTGGAAGAAACACACGATGTGTTTCGCGATGCAAGATTACCCGGGGGAGTTTACGGAGTTTTGGTTCCCGGAGAATGTACCGGCGCCGTTTAATATGGCCGCAGCGATCTTACAAAACGATAAGATGTTGAGTTGGGAGGAGAAGATAAAAACGGGCGTGCCGCTGTTACCGATGCTTATTGGTGGACAAGAGTATATCGACGCGCAGGATGAACTTTCGGTGAGCGAGTGGATGAAGAAAAATGGGATGCCGGAGAGAGTTTCGGAGGAATTGTTCATCGCGATGGGGAAGGCGTTAGATTTCATAGACTCGGATAAGTTGAGCATGACGGTCATTTTAACCGCGATGAACCGGTTTATTAACGAAACGGACGGGTCAAAAACGGCTTTTTTAGACGGGAATCAGCCCGATAGGTTGTGTAAGCCGATGAAAGAGTACATCGAAGGTAACAACGAGAATGGGACCAAAGGAGAGGTTATCGTCGGGATGCCTTTGCGGGAGATTATGATCGACGAAGCGAGCAACGAAGTCATCGGCGTTCGCGTAGGTGAAGGAGATGAAATCATGACGGCAGATATGTATGTTTCGGCCATGTCTGTCGACGCTTTAAAACTGTACCTTCCAACCGCGTGGAAAACGATGCCTTTTTTCAAACAACTGGACGAACTCTCCGGTGTTCCAGTTATCAACGTACACTTGTGGTTCGATAGGAAGCTTCGACCGTACGACGGCTTGGTCTTCTCGAGATCAACGTTACTCAGCGTGTACGCTGACATGAGCGAGTGTTGCAAAGAGTACGAAAACAAAGAGAAGACGATGCTCGAACTCGTCTTTGCGCCTTGCGACGCCCAAAGCGGCGCGGAGGTCAACTGGATCAAAAAATCCGACGAAGAAATCGTCGCGGCGACCATGCTCGAACTCGAGCGCTTGTTTCCCGACGAAATAAAAAACGCCAATTTATTGAAATCAGCTGTCGTCAAAACGCCTCGTTCGGTGTACCGAGCGATACCCGGGCGGAACAAATTTCGCCCCTCTCAATCTACGCCGATACGGAATTTCACTCTCGCCGGAGATTTCACGTCACAAAAGTATTTAGGGAGCATGGAAGGCGCAATTTTAAGCGGAAAGCTCGCCAGCGAAGTCGTGGACGATCGCTTGAACTCTTCCAGAGAGACATTTTCAATCCCGCCTAAAGAGGTGCACGAAAGCGTCCTTCTTCGCTCGACGTAGTTAAATATATAGCACTGCTTTTATTATTACACATTATTGTAAAACATTGATACTCTGTCGACGTTCTAGTCGCTCCATTCTTCGGAATCGTTCTCGTCTTCAGCCGCTGCGGCCATTTTCATCGCGGCGAGACCTTCGCTAATCGACGCTTCTTCCGTTTTCACAGCGGCGAACGGTTCTGGCGGCGGTCTCGAAAGCAAAATTTTTTGTGACGACTTCTCTTGCTGCTGCTGCTGCTGCTGCTCTTCTCCTTTTGTAACATTTGGAGCATAGTTCGCACCTTCCGATACTTCCACAGACACGTTCAACTCCCGCCTCGACGATTCTTCGACTGAATTAAAAAGAGACGACGATGTTGTCTTCGTCGCAGTCGTCGTCGCTGATGAAGGCATGGAAGAAGAAGAAGAAGAAGAAGCAGAAGAAGAAAAAGCTTTGTCTTTTCCACCAAAATCGTTCTTTGTGTTTTCTTCGTTTCCGTTCTCAGCATCGCCGTTACTATTACCATTCTTCGTCTTCGTCTTCTCTTCATTCAACGTAGGCATTTCAGGCACGTTTTGTCCATTGGCGATAGCCTCCTTTGCCTCTCTCTTCCACGCTCTGAGTACTTCTCGTTCTTCTTTTTTACGTCGTTTTTCCATGCGTTGTATTCGTCTCGCATTCTTTTCCAGGAGTAACTTTTCCTTCGTGCTCAATAGCTTTCCTCGAGGTTGTTGTTCGCGACCACCCTCTCGCACCGCAGCTTCTATTTCGCGTTCGGCTCGATCATCTACTCCTACTCTATCGTCCATTTTCACGTCACCGTCGCCTATGGGGTCTCTCAGCATCATTTCCCAACATTCCGCGTCCTGTCGACACAGTATGGCGCGCGTCTTTGCAAACGCTCTCAAGGAGCGCGTCATATCAACTCCAATGCTCGCGTGCCAGCGAGCATATTCTTCCCTCGTTCTTTCGACGATAAGATCATACGTCTTGCGCCTAATCTCTCTCTTAGCGTCAGCTTCCAAGCACTCCGGATGTATATTTGCCACGGCGCGTCCGTGCGTCTCGATGACCTCGTCGTAAATGTCGCAGGCGATTTGGTAGTGCAAAAGCGCCGTCGTCCGATCTTCGAACGTTTCTCGAATCGCTTCGACGCGTTGCCTGCAATCTTCAAAAGACGGAACTAAAGTACGAAGCGCTTCACACGCCCTCAACTCACTCGCTGTACCCGTGAATGTCATCGATTCCGCGCAATCGGAAAGTGCGTGCAAGGTGTACCCCAAGGAATAATTTTTTGAGCGTTTTTGTAGAGCTTTCCCCCAACCTTCTTCGCTCTGTCCCATCTTCAACGCTGCCTCGCCTAAATCTCGTAGTTTCGTCGCGTTCACGCGTTTTTCGAGCTGATCGATGTACAATTCCGCGCTTCGCACGAAAGCTTCGCACTGCTCGTCGAGCTTCGAGGCGTAGGTGATCACTTGTAAATACGTCGGATCTTCATCTTTCAGCACCGTGTGCCGAGTTCGCGTGTACTTCCTCTCTTTCGCGCTGCCTCTATTACTCCCACTCGCACCTCCGCTGTTAAATAGTGACGCGAACCACGCTGAAGCCGAAAACCGCCCCCGCCTTTCCTGCTCTTCCTTCACCGCTCTCACATCCGCGTCCTCTGCCAACACGTTACAAACTTCTTTTAACTCGGCATCCAATCCGGAACTCGTAGTCGTGACAGTACTCGCGGCGGCAGCCGACGCCGTAAACACGCCTTCCGTCAAAAAGCTCTCCAACATCCTCGACAGCGCAATCGTCGGCGACTCGCAGCACCGGCGCAAAAAGAGCTCCGCGTCGCCCTCTTGTTGTTGTCCTTGTTCGTCCTCCTTCTCATCGTCGCGTCGACTCGGACGACGAAACAGTTTCGGCACCACGCACCCCGGATACGCCTTTCGCAATTCGTTTCGAAACGAGAGGAAATCGTCCGGAAATTCTCTCTTCACGCGAAACAGAGATTCGTATTCCTCTTCCTCCGTTTCCTCCTCCTCTTCTCTCATAAAAGTCTTCTCCCGTTTACTGTTCTTCTCGTTCGTCTTCTTTTTCGCAGGAGTACGGTGGTTCCGGCACTTGGCGACGTAGTTTTTCGCGTTCGATTGCGTCGTGATTTGGACGAAGAATTTGGTCGCATTTTGCGTCGTCGATGATGATGATGATGTCGTCGTTTCGGGGAGTCGAGCGACCGAAACGCGATGTAAAAGAGGAGACGAATGCGCGACGCTGTTGTTGCTGTTTGGCGGTGGTGGTGGTGAGGAGGCAGGCATGTTCGTGCGCTCTTCTTCACCGTTTGCTTTTTACTACGAATGCGTGTTGAATTCTTTGAAGTTTTGGTGTTCAGTTTTCTCAATGGTATTGCGAGGACGCACATCGCTGAATATTCGTTTTACACAACATCATCACTCTACGCTCTCGCACGCGAGAACTCTGCTACACTATTACTACTACTGCTCTCTATGACTACTACTTTTCTAAAAAATACGTTTATTTATTTTACCCTACTCCTACTACTTCGCGCTCAACAAGCCGGCGAAAGCGTCCGCCGGGATGTCGACGTTGCCCATCCTGCGCATTCTCTTCTTGCCGTCTTTTTGTTTTTGCAACAGTTTTTTCTTGCGCGAGACGTCTCCGCCGTAGCACTTGGCGAGAACATTTTTGCGCATCGCGGAGACGGTTTCTCGAGCGATGATTTTACCCGAGAGCGAGGCTTGCACGGCGACTTCGAACATCTGTCTCGGTAAGGCTTCTTTGACTTTTTTGACCATTTTTTTGCCAATGTCGACGGCTTTGGAGCGGTGGCAGAGGGTGGCCATGGCGTCGACGACTTCGCCGTTGACCAGGACGTCGAGACGGCAGATATCGGCGAATTGCCAGCCGGCGAGTTCGTAATCGAAGGTTGCGTAGCCGCTGGTTCGAGATTTGAGTTCGTCGGCGAAGTCAGAGGCGACTTCGCCCAAGGGGAGTTTGTAACGGAGCATCGCGCGGAGACTGTCGATTTGCGAGTGTTCCAAGGCTTCGCCTCTTCGTTCGTTGCATAATTCGAGTATTTTGCCCGTATATTCAGTGGGAACAATTATGGTTGCCTCCACTAAACGTTCCTGGATTCTCGTATCGCGAGGTAAACCGGCGTTGGCTTCCAGACTGAGAGGGGATGTGATAACGTTGACGGATTTGATGCCTTCGATTTTTTGGTCGTCGGGATCGAGCTCATCGTTGTTGTCACCGCTATCCGCGAGAATAAGTTCTTTCGCGTTGCTTTTGTTGAACATTTTGGTCAGTTTGTACGGTACCGTCGGCGCCGTGGCGACGACGTCGGAATCAAACTCTTCTCGCAATCGGTCCGTGAATACTTCCGCGTGGAGCAATCCTAAAAATCCGCATCGAAATCCCGGACCTAACGCGGCAGAAACTTCCGGAAAGACCTCTACGGAAGCGTCGTTTAACGTCAATCGTGAAACAGATTCGCGCAATTTCTCAAAATCATCCGCCGAGGACGGGAAGATCCCTTGAAACACCATCGGTTTCGCCATTTTGAATCCAACTAAAGGCGTCACCGCTTCTCGTTTTCGTTCTTTTCGGTTGAATAACGTATCCCCAACTCTTTGCGCCTTGACATCGCGGTCGGACGTTATTACGTACCCGACGTTCCCTTTTTGAAGCGATTTTAACGACATCATCTCCGGCGCGTGCACGCCAAGCTCCAACACTTCCGCTTTCCTCCCCGACTCAAACGACTCGATGGCGTCGCCAACTTTGAGAACGCCATCGACGACTTGGACGACGCTGACCGCGCCGCGATATTTATCGAAATCGCAATCAATCAACAACGCTCGAAGAAAATTACCATCATCCGGTGAGGAATCCGCCGCCGTCGTTGCTATTGGCGGCGGCGGAATCTCATCCACAATCCTATCCAAAATCTCCCCCACGTTCTCTCCGCTCTTCGCCGAAATCCTCGACGCTTTCTCAATTCCAAAAATCATCTCCATCTGCCTCTCGCTCCCTTCCACATCCGCCAACGGCGAATCGATCTTGTTCGACGCCGCTACAATCTTCAAATCTTTCTCGAACGCTTGATAAAACGTCGCCACCGTCTGCGCTTGTACCCCTTGCGTCGCGTCCACCAACAACACGCATCCTTGACAGGCGCTCAGCGAGCGAGAGACTTCAAAGCTGAAATCCGCGTGTCCGGGAGTGTCGATTAAATTCAACAAGTACCACTTCGACGGATCTTTATACATATTCTCGCCGCTCTCTTTTCCTTCTTTCCTTCCGACCATTCTGTCTCGCGAGTGTCGATACAACAAAGCCACGCTCTGCGCTTTCACCGTTATCCCTCGTTTCCTCTCCACGGGGAGTCTGTCCAGCAGTTGAGGCACAGAACCAACACCACTCTTCCCCGTCTTGTTACTCTCGATTGCCACGCACAGTTCCATCAATCTGTCCGCCAGAGTTGATTTCCCGTGGTCTATGTGTGCGACGATGGAAAAGTTCCGGACGTTTTCGATCGGGATTTGATTGTATAAGTGTTTCGTTTTGGATTTCAACTCTGCAAAGCTCACGCGGGTTTCCGCTTCTGCGTTTGGTGTTGATGTTCCCGAAGACGACCACCATCGTCGCGAAACGAACCGAACACCACCACTGTTTCTGTCGCGAGTAGTATCTGACGGGCAAGAATAACACTCGAGGACGGGAAAACGCTTCCTCCTTTGTTGTCGAAGGAGCGACAGCCCGGAGAGGAGTGTTCGCCGTCGTCCGTGCATTAGGGGACGAGATTTAGTGGCGAGAAATGCGGCACAATTTCCCCACGCTTTCAAGGGGAAAAAGAGAGAAAGAATGACGCGTTCTTCTCGTTCTTCTTTGTCTGGAGCGACCACGAGGCGCGCAAAAAAGCGCGGAAGAGGAGACGTTGGGGAGAGAGATTCTTTGTGGGGTTTGGTCGTGAATGATAACGACGATGTTTGTTTCAAACACATTCTTCCGAGATTGAATTCGAACGATGTGAAATTCTTGTACGACGTGAATA
>Ga0181599_1004565_pt1 | contig 11064 bp, 12 predicted proteins | sample 041ome_3_FD_148658 | JGI IMG/M metagenome (GOLD analysis project Ga0181599, IMG submission 148658) | Coastal salt marsh microbial communities from the Groves Creek Marsh, Skidaway Island, Georgia - 041405US metaG (spades assembly) | ecosystem: Environmental > Aquatic > Marine > Intertidal zone >...
CAAAAAAAGTATATAGAAAATTTGCGATGTTTACTCTTAAAGATAATAATCCAGGTACACCCTTATTATTGCATGAAGAACCAATTTATCTAGTTGACAAGATTATAGGTAAGACTACATCTGGAAATTATTCATTTAATTTCAATAAAAATATGAGTTTTGGTTATATTAAAACTGAACTAAAGCATGAAGAATTGGTTAATAAATCTTTATTCATAGAGATTGAAAAGAAAAAATATCCTGCTGAAATACTTCTAAGGCCTCTAAAGCAAATTAATTATAAAAATATCTAAATTAATTTGTTTTTTTTGTAATTTGGTGGTTAAATTAGGATATGAAAAATTCGCACTTTGATACAATCCGTTCATTAAAAGCATCAAATGTAAAAAGCAAATTAGATTTATCAAAGGTTAAGTCTACGGATATTAATATTTTACTTAATAAAGTTAGACTAGATCAAAAAAATGATTTTAGAAAAAAAATTATTTATTTTTCAATAATTATAAGTGCTTTTTTGTTAACAGGGATTATTACATTTATTTAATTTTAGTTAGATCTTAATAACCCATAACATTCTTAAAATAACTATATTGAAGCTAAATTGTTTATTGAAAGAATAGATAATTCCATTATAAATCAACATGATTTTAATGGCGGGGTAGCTCAGTTGGTTAGAGCGCGGGACTCATAAGCCCGAGGTCAGTGGTTCGATCCCACTTCCCGCTACCATTCTAGACGATCGTAAGCATTTTGCTCCATATATGCGTCAATGAGAATTGACCGTAGCGTCATTTAGTTAGAGAAATAATTAGATAGAAGTAAGAGTTTGAAAAAAAATTTTAATTACACATTAAACCTTTAAAAATAAATATTTATACCCATATATAAACAGTAAACAAAAGGAAAAAAAATATGTCACTAAGAATAAACGATGAAATTCCAAATTTAACTGTAAATACTGATCATGGTGAAATAAAATTACATGATTATATAGGAGATAATTGGGGAATATTATTTTCTCATCCAAAAGATTTTACCCCGGTATGTACTACAGAATTTTCAGCAGTTGCTAAATTAAATGATGAATGGAATAAAAGAAAAACTAAAGTAATTGGTATATCAGTGGATTCGGCAGAAGATCATAAAAAATGGAAATCTGATATTGAAAAATTTGGAGGCTCAAAAGCAGGATTCCCAATTATAGCTGATACAGATTTAAAAGTTGCTAAAGCTTTTGATATGTTGCCTGCCGAAGCGTATTTACCTGAAGGAAGAACACCAGCAGACTCAGCAACAGTAAGAAGTGTTTTTATTGTAAGTCCTGAAAAAAAACTTCAATTAGTAATGACATATCCAATGACTATAGGAAGAAATTTTAGTGAAGTTTTAAGAGCTTTAGATGCTTTACAAAAAACTTATAAAAATCCGATTGCTACCCCAGCTGATTGGCAAATTGGAGAAGATGTTATCGTAGCTTTATCTTTGAATGATGATGAAGCTGAAAAAAAATATGGTAAACTTGAAAAGAAATTGCCATATCTTAGAACTGTAAAATATTAAATTAGATTTTCTTTAAAATTTTTTTTAATTTAGATATATTCATTGAAGGTTTTAAAGGAAAAAACTTTCTACCAGATATTTTTTTTATATTATGTGAAGATTTTTTTGCAAAATTATAAACAGTTTGTATTTTTCCTCCTACATTAATTATTCCATTTTCATTTAATAATTTTGGTAACATTTTTGCAACTTCATCATGGAAAATAAAATTTGTCTCAATATCACTGAAAGCAAATTTATGCACAAATGGTTTTTCACACATTATAAGTCTCAGTATTAAACTATTTTTATACATAATAACAGATGCTTCACCTCCAAGTTTAGACCAAGCATAATTATTGATTGGAAGTAAAGGACTGTTTTCTTTATAATTACCAATTGTTCCTGGATAAACATAACCTGATGAAAAATATATAAGCTTAATATTAAATTCGCTACATGCTCTAACTATATTGGCGGTACCAATAATGTTTAAATTTATACTTCTTGATATATCTTTATCATGAATATCCATAGGTCTAGATAAACCAGCACAATGAATAAAATATTTAGGCTTATTTTTTTTGATATATTTTAAAGTCGAAGAAAAACTTGTAATATCAAGCTGTCTTTTAGTTGGATAATCTATTTTGAGTTTATTGTTTGTCTCTTTCAGAACTTTTGCAAATCTTCCAGAACCACCAGTAAGTATTATTTTATTATTATTCAAATATGTTTATTTTGTATTTTTAATATATATTGTTTAAACAATGTAATAACAAATTTTAAAAAAATGAAAATTAAATTTTTAAATTTAGGTCGTCAACCCTTAGCAAATTCATTTTTGAGCTCAAATTCAAAAAAAATTCTTGATAATGAATTTTTTTACAATCTAAGTGTATCTTTTGATACAAAAACATATTTAGTTTCTTTAACCAAACCAGTTAATCCTATTTTGCAATATACTGATAAGTACGCTCATAGAGCATCAGAGTCTAAAACAATGAGGGAAGCATACTCTAAAATAGCCAAAAAAATACAAAACCGATTTAAACCTATGGTTATAATGGAAATTGGAAGTAATGATGGTGTTTTTATAAAAAATTTTGATAAAAATAAAGTAATAGCTGTCGAACCTTGTAAAAATTTAGCAAAAATAACACAAAAAAAATTTAGAACATATGCTGAATTTTGGAATTTTAAATTAGCAAAAAAAATATTTAAAAAATTCAAAAAAGCGGAAGTTATTTATTCAGCCAATACTATATCTCATATACCAAATTTAAAGGAAACTTTTGATGCAATAGAATTTAGTCTTTCTGAAAAAGGAGTTTTAATTATCGAAGATCCCTCATTACTTTCGGTTATTAAAAATACTTCTTACGATCAATTTTATGATGAACATGTTTATGTTTTTTCAGCTATATCTATTAGTAATATTTTAAGAGAGTCTAATTTAAGACTATTTGATATAGAAAAAACAAGTACACATGGAGGATCTTTAAGATATTTTATATGTAAAAAAAATGCAAAATATAAAACATCTAATTATTTAAAAAAAATAATTAAAGATGAGATAAAAAAAAAATTACATAAATTATCAACTTATAAAAAATTCTCTAAAAAAGTAATTAAATCTAAAAATGATTTAATTAAACTTATTAAAAAATTAAAAAAAAATAAAAAGAAAATAATTAGTTATGGAGCAACTTATAAATCAACAACAGTTTTTAATTATTGTAATATAGGACCAGAATTAATTGAATATGTCACAGATACTACCATAAATAAGCAAGGAAAATTTACACCAGGAAAACATATACCAATATTTTCACCCGAGATAGGAATGAATGATCAGGTTGATTATGCTTTTTTGGGAGCTTGGAATTTTAAAAAAGAAATATTATCTAAAGAAAATTTTTTTTTACAAAGAGGTGGTAGATTTATTACACATGTTCCATCGGTAAAAATTATTAAAAATTGATTAATTTGTTTAAAATTCAAAAATGGTTGGATGCTAAAAAAAAAACTCATTTTTTAAAAACTAAGTTTGTAAATTTTTCAAGGGTAGAAAATTGGAATTTTAATCAAAATGTAATTTATCATAATTCAAAAAAATTTTTTAAATTTATTGGTTTAAGCGTAAAAACAAACTTTTATAAAAAAAATTGGGATCAACCAATAATAATTCAAAAAGAAGTCGGGATCCTAGGTATAATTAAAAATGAAGATACAAATAAATATTTACTTCAAGCAAAAATTGAACCTGGAAATATTAATAAAATTCAATTAGCCCCAACTGTACAGGCGACCAAAAGTAACTACCAAAGAGTTCATGGTGGAAAAAAAATACCTTTTTTAAAATATTTTTTAAAAAATAAGACTTTAGAATCTTTACAATCAGAACAAGGATTTAGATATTTTAATAAATATAATTCAAACAAAATTTATATAACAAACAAAAAAATTAAAATCTCAAATGATTTTTACTGGTTCAGTATTGACGAATTGAAACAACTCTCTAAAAAAAAAAATTTATTAAACATGGATACTTTGTCTGTAATTTCCTCTTTCATAAAAAAAAAAAGAATTGATTTTCCATTATCAAATGAGAAAAATATTAAAAAAAAAATTCTATCTAATGATAAAAAATTTTTTTTAAAAACAAAAAAAATCAAATTATCTAATTTACAAAATTGGATATATAAAAAAAATGTTATTAAACATTTAGATGATAAATATTTCTCAATTATTGGCTTAGAAATAAATGCAAATAAAAGAGAAATTAGTCATTGGCACCAACCAATAATAAGAGGAAAAAAACTTGCTTTTGCAGGATTTATCAAATCAAATATTAAAGGGACAAATCATTATCTTTGCAGATATTTACTTAAACCTGGTTTAAAAAATAGTGTGATTAGTTGTACCACAAATACTTCAGATTTTTTTTCAATCAATTTTAATTCCAATTTTCCTAAATTTGAAAAAAAAATTATGAAAAATTTTTTTTTGAATAAGGCAAATAATAAAAAGATTATTTATGATAATATTTTATCTGACGAAGGTGGTAGATTTTACAAATGCCAAATTAGAAACATGATTATTGAAATTCTTGATTACAGAGAAATAAAAATACCCTTTAATTATTTTTGGTTATCTCACAATCAATTGGTAAAATTTATAAAATTTAAGAAAGTTGATATTGAAGCAAGGCTATTATTTGCATTAGATAATTTTGATAACATTATCTGATAGATTATGAAAAAAAACAAAGTTTTATTAATCGGTTACTCAAATATATCCAGAAAAAGATTTATCAATGTTTTTAAAAAATTAAAAATTAAGTATGAAATTGCATCCTTATCAAAAAAATATACGATAGAAGGTAATAAAATTGATTATAATAATTATTTAGATGCTTTAAGAAAATCTAAAGCAACAATTGCCTACATTTCTCTTCCAAACTCATTACATTATTATTGGGCTAAAAAAGCTTTAAATTTTAATTATCATGTGATCGTAGACAAACCTGTCTCACATAACTTCTCTAGGACTGAAAGTTTATTAAAATTATCGATAAAAAAAAATAAACTTTTATCTGAAGCAATTTTTTTTAACTATCACGAACAATTTAAAAAAGCTTTAAATTTGACTAAAGATATTTTTAAGGTTAAAGCTAATTTTATAATACCATATCCAAAAAAAAATTCTCTATTACTATCAAGAAAGTTTAATGGTGGTGTTTTAATGGATATGGGTCCATATATCGCTTCTTTGCATAGACTTTTAATTAACGATAATCTTATAATTAAAGATAATCTTATTAAGAAAACTTTAAGTATTAAAAAAAATTCAAAAAATTTACCAATATCAATAAAATTTAATTTAGATTTTAAAAATATAAAATATGAGGGCTTATTTGAATTTGGAAACAATTATGTAAATAACTTGAAAATATTTACAAAAAAAAAAATAATTGAGTTAAATAGAATTTTTTCACCTCCAAGTGATGAGAATCTTTTCGTAAGAATTTCTTATAAAAATAATTTAAAAATTTTGAAAATTAATAAGGATGATTGTTTTGAAAATTATTTTAAAGAAATATTAAAGAATATTAAACTTAATAATTTTACATTTTATGTAAGTTCGATATTAGCAGATAATAGGTTTAAAAAATTTTTATTTAATCAGTAATTTTATTTAAATTGATATCTTTAAACAAGGGATTGTTTTTGTCTTTTAGAGTCATTGTAGAATTTTTTAATGGCCATTTAATTTTAAGTTTTTTATCGTGACAATTAAGCCCAAATTCTTTGCCGATTGATCTATATTCAGTACAACTATAAATGACTATATTCTCATCATCTAATGTCTGAAAGCCATGAGCAAAACCGGGTGGAATATAAATAGATTTATTATTTTCTTCACTTAGAATGATAGAAAATTTTTTTCCAAATGTTTTTGATTTTAATCTTAAATCTACCACCACATCAAATATACGCCCTTTAAGTACTGAAATATATTTACCTTGAGCTTTAGTTTTTTGATAATGCAAACCTCTGATGACATTTTTTTTTGATTTTGAAACAAGTTGTAATTTAAATTTTTTTTTAATTTTCTTTTCTAATAATAATTCTCTCAAATATCCTCTATTATCATAGTGAGATATACCCTCTATTATTGATAGTCCTTTAAATTTTGTTTTTTTAATTTTCATCTTTTAAATTATAAAATATTATTGGACACTCTATATAGTTTGTATTTTTTTTAAACCAGTAAGACATAAATCTCTCTGCCAAAAAAGCATAAATTCTTACTTTACCGTAGCCTTTTAAGTCATAACCAAATATTTTTTCACATTTTTTTAACCATTCAAATACAGTCCTGTAATAATTTTCCATAATTTTTTTTGATTTACAAATAAACATATTACCTTGATTGTAAGAATTTTGATTATTTATAAATTTTCTAAAATTATCTTTGTCTGTTTTATTTAAAAGATTAATTGCCTTTTCTAAAATCCCGTTTCCATGAAACATGTCAAAATGAAATTTAATATTTCTTCCATTTTTAAAGATTGCTTTTGGATTATTTAAAAGTGCTAATTTGCCGTATTTGATAATTTTAATCCACTTAATCGAGTCAAGCTTTATTTCATCGCCTAGTATAACATCATATTTTTCCCATTCTTTTGGAATTTCATTAAGTATATTATCTTTTAAATCAAATTTTTTTTGGTTAATTTTTTTATTTTTTGACCAAAACCTTCTGTATCCACAAAATCCGACCCATTTATTATTTGGTAATTCCTTCATGAAATTTTTCCAAAGCCAATAATGAAAAGTATATTCACCAAAGAATTTATTTTTATAGGATATATTTTCTCCTGAGTTATCTCTGATCCATTCTTTAGAAAAATTATCGTTACCCAGTCCAACTGGTATTAAATCTAAATGTTTAATTTTACCAAACAAATTATTATCTATTGCAATACAATACATTGTGCAGTTTTTCATCAATTAAAGTTTTGATAGATATTTTGAATATTCACAATTACCGTAGAACTTAATAGATTTTTTTAAATCAATTCTTTTAATCCACTTATTATTAAATGAAATCTCTTCTAAACATGCTATTTTAAATCCCTGTCTATTTTCTATAGATGAAACAAATGCTGATGTTTTATAAAAGTCTTCAATTGTACCAGTATCCAACCATGCTCCACCACGTCCAATAATTTCTGCAGTAAGTTTATTATTTTTTTTATAAAAATTTAAAAGATCAACAATTTCTAGTTCACCTCTTTTTGACGGTTTCAATTTTTTTGAGTATTCTATTACCTTATTGTCAAAAAAATATAATCCAGTTATGGCTAAGTCAGATATAAATTTTTTAGGTTTTTCTTTAATAGTAATAATTTTTTTTTTATTATTTATTTTTGCAACGCCAAATGAGTCTGGTTTAGGTACTTTGTGTAAAAATACTCTTGCTCCACTTTTTAATTTTGTATTATTAATCAATATACTTGATAAGTTTTGACCGTAGAAAAAATTATCACCTAATATCATTGCAACATTTTCTTTTCCTATGAATTTTTCACCAATTATAAATGCTTCGGGTAACCCACCAGGCTCATTTTGTTCTATATAACTAATCTTCAATCCAAGATTATTTCCATTAGGTATTATTTTTTGGTATTGATCTAGTTGACCTTTATTCACTATAATTAAAATATCTTTTATTTTAGCTAACATTAATATTGATAATGGATAAAAAATCAGAGGTTTATCGTAAATAGGAAGTAACTGTTTATTTACTGCTTTTGTTAGTGGACTCATTCTAGTCCCTTTACCACCAGCTAATACTATTCCTTTTTTAATCATGTTTTCCAAGTCTATCTACTATATCTTTTTTTGATATAGATTTATAATAATCTTCATTTTCCAAATACCATTTTATTGTTTTTTTTATTCCATTTGAAAAATCTGTTTTTGGATACCAATTTAATTTATTCTTAATTTTTTTACTATCTAGTGCGTACCTTAAATCATGTCCAGGCCTGTCTTTAATAAATTTTATTTTAACATTCTTGCCTAGCTTAATTAAATTTTTTGAATTTCTTAACAGATGTTTTGTTACCTGAAGATTGTCTAAATTTTTATTAGAACCTATATTATAAAATTCTCCCATCTTACCTTTTAAAAAAACTTTTAATAGAGCTTCACAATGATCTTTAACATAAATCCATTCCCTGGAGTTTTTGCCATTGCCATAAATAGGAAGTGATCTATTATTTAAAATGTTGTATATTAGTTTTGGTATTAATTTCTCAGGATGTTGCCTTGGACCATAATTGTTCGAGCAATTGGTTACAATTGCATTTAAGTTGTATGTTCTAACATAGGAACTAACTAAATGATCTGAGGCAGCTTTGCTAGCGGCATAAGGAGAGCTAGGTTGATATGGATATTTTTCGTTAGAGCGACCAATTAAGATATCTCCATAAACCTCATCTGTTGAAATATGTATTAATTTTGATTTATATTTTTTTGAAAATTTCTTAAAACATTCTAAAATATTATATACCCCAACTATATTACTTTGTATAAAGTTGTGTGGATTATCAATAGATCTATCTACATGTGTTTCTGCAGCTAAATTAAAAATCCCCTCAGGTTTATGTTTAAATAGAATATCTTCAACTTTTTTATTCTGTATATTTAATTTAATAAATTTATAATTTTTAGATTTATTAAAATTTTTTACATTATAATAATTTGAGGAGTAGCTAACTTTATCAATGTTGATAACAAAAAAATTTTTTTTAATTAATAGCTCTATTAGATTGCTTCCTATAAAACCCAAACCACCAGTAACAATTACTTTTTTCATTAATTCTTTTTTATAATACAATATGTTATTAGTATAGATTAATATGTATATTTAATGACCATAAATAATAAAAATATTTCTGTAATTATTGTAAGCTTTAAAAGTGAAAATGTATTGGATAATTGTTTAAAGTCTATAGATAAAAATATTAATGTAATTATTGTTGATAATTCTAATGATCTAAAGTTTAAAAAAAAAATTGAAAGAAATTATAAAAATGTAACATGTATTTTATCAAAATATAACAATGGAATGGGAGCGGGTAATAATTTAGGTATTAAGTTTATAAATACCGATTATGCATTCATTCTAAATCCTGATGTAGTTTTAAAAAAAAATACAATAAAAGAAATCATGAAAGCTGTTAAAGTAATCGATTCATTCTCTATTATGGCGCCCATTTCAGATAAAAAAAAATATCCAAATTACGATTTATTTAATGATAATGATTTTAGTAATAAAGTTCCATTTAAAGTTAAAAGTGTGGATGGTTTTGCTTTATTTTTAAATTTAAAAAAATTAAAAAAAATTAAAAACTTCTATTTTTTTGATGAAAATTTTTTTCTTTATCTTGAAAATAATGATTTGTGTAAAAGATTATTAGAATTAAAAGAGAATATTTACATTGTTCCAAAAGCTAAAATTACTCATTTAGGAGGTATGGCTGTTAATTCTATTTATAAAAATGAGATTGAATTTTCTAGAAACTGGCATTGGATGTGGTCTAAATTTTATTATCATAAAAAGCATTCTGGTTATTTTATAGCTCTGGTAAAAACAGCAGGAAGTTTATTTTCGTCAAAAGTTAAATTCATATATTATTTATTTACTGGAAAAAATTTTAAAAAAAAAATTTATTATATGCGATTATTAGGTTTACTCAATTCAATGATAGGAAGAAAATCTTATTATAGACCAAATTTAGATAATTGAAATATTATTTAAATATTTATCAAAATTAATTAATTATTTCATTTAAGAGATTGTATAATTTTTTAGAGTTCTGTATTTAGATTTTTTCTAATAATATTTTTATTAATTTGCATTTCTCTAACTGAAATAATTATTATTCCGATAAAAATTATACCTGTACCAATCCATGTATAAAAATCTGGAGTTTCACCAAAGACAAAATAACCTAAAATTGAAGCAAATACTAACACTAGAAAAGAGTATGGCTGCACTAGAGATACATCTGCTAATTTATATGCCTGATATAATGTAAGATGAAATATAGTACCAGATAGTCCAGCTAAAAATAAATAAAAAATAGTCTGGTTAGAAGGTGTTTCCCAATTAAACAGTGCAAATATAAAACTAATTATAAGCATAAAAATATATTGATAGGAAAGAATTGTAATTGAACTTTCATCTTTTGATAGTTTTTTAGTAATAATAATCATTACAGCCCAAAGAAATGACGAAATTAAAATCATATAAACACCAAAAGAAATCTCAATCATTCCAGGCCTAATGATGATCATCATTCCAATGAACCCTAAAATTAAAGCAAATATTCTATAACCATAAATTTTCTCTTTTAAAAATATGACAGCTAAAATGGTTGCAATAAATGGTACAATAAATGTTAGTGAATTTGCCTTTTCTATAGAGACAAAATTGATTGCATAAAAAAATAATAACATTGAAGGATAGTTAATGATAACTCTTAAAAAATGAGTTTTTAAATGTGTTGTTTTAAATACTCCTAGTTTGGTTCTTATAAAAATAGGGGAGAGGACCATTATACCAAAAAAAAATCTTAAAAAAGCTGCAGTAAAAACATTGGTATCTTGCTGAGCAAGTTTTATCAAAACTGACATCGCAGCACTAAAAAATACTGATAAGATGATTAGTGGAATATAGAGATTTTTATTCATTAAAATTTTGATTCTATATCTAAATTTTAGAAAAAAGATTGAAAATTATCTTATGTTTTAGTGACCAGGAAAATCTATAAGATTTTCAACTTTATATCCTTTTTTAATTAAATTATCTGATCCAGATAGATCAAATAAATTAATTACAAAAATAAATGCTGCAACTTTTGCTTTTGAAATTTCAACTAATTTAGCAGCAGCTTCTGCGGTACCACCTGTTGCAATTAAATCATCAATGATAAGTACGGTTTCA
>Ga0181599_1004577_pt1 | contig 11051 bp, 6 predicted proteins | sample 041ome_3_FD_148658 | JGI IMG/M metagenome (GOLD analysis project Ga0181599, IMG submission 148658) | Coastal salt marsh microbial communities from the Groves Creek Marsh, Skidaway Island, Georgia - 041405US metaG (spades assembly) | ecosystem: Environmental > Aquatic > Marine > Intertidal zone >...
CAAAGAGAGAGAGAGAAAGAGAGAGAGAGAGAGACGCGGGATCAAAAGCATCGCGCATCATGTCTTGTTCTTATTCTTCGAAGAGAGCAGCGGGGATATTTTTGTTACGCAATAACGAGAAGAAGAAGACGATGATGATGATGAAAATGATGCGCGATTTTGAAGCGTCTGCGTCTTCCCCAACGCTCACGAAAAGTCATTCTTGTCGTTTCTATTCGTCTCCGGCGAAGAACGAGTCCGCTTCTTCGTCGAGTTCTTCTTTACAGCACCACTTCGAAAAGGAGTTACCGGTCGATTTCGAGAAAAAAGGCACCGGTGGCAGATCGTCGTATTCCGGAATCACCGCGGCCGTGTTCGGTTCGACTGGGTTTTTAGGCCGGTACGTGGTGAATCACTTGGCGAAAAACGGCAGTCGAGTGCTCGTACCGACGAGATGTTCGGAGAACCATCGACAACATTTAAAACCAATGGGAGATTTAGGACAAATTGTACAATTCGATTACTCGATGAGAGACGACGAGGCGATTAAATACGCGGTGGAACGCGCGAACGTGGTGATTAATATGGTCGGGAGAGAGTGGGAGACGAGGAATTTTTCGTTCGAGGACGTGCATCGAGACTTTCCGAGACGATTGGCGGAGGCGTGCAAGGAGAGTTCCTCGGTGAAGAGATTGATTCACGTGTCCGCGCTAGGGGCGGACGTGAACGCGAAATCGAAGTATTATCGCACGAAAGCGGAAGGGGACGAGGAGGTGAGGAGGATTTTCCCGAGGGCGACCATCGTGAAACCGGCGAAATTGATCGGCGTGGAGGATAGATTTTTGAACGTGTTCGCGGAACACGCGAGTAAGTTTCCGTTCGTTCCGTTGACGGGATTAGGGGAATCGAAACACCAACCGGTCTCGGTGGACGACGTGGCCATTGCCATCAGCCAAATGCCGTACGACGAAGAGACGGTAGGTAAAGAGTACGTCTTAGCCGGCGAAAAGACGTTCACGATGGAAGAGTTGGCAAAGTTAACCGTGGACGCTGGCAGATTCCGCTCCGCCCGAGTCGCGTACATCCCGAAGTTCGTCTACAAACTCCTCTCCGCGCCGCACGAGTTCTTGTTAAACCGAGTCCCGTTCCCGTTGCCGACGCCGAAAGGGTTGACCAGGTCCTTCGTCGACGCTCAAGACGCGGATTACGTGAAGAAACCAAACGAGTTAGGATTTAAAGAGTTAGGGATGACCCCGGCGAAGATGGACGGCATCACCATCGACTATTTGCGTTCGTACCGATCCGGTGGTTATTTAACCAACCCGTTGGCAAAGAAGGAAAACTTTCACGAGGAAGCCCGAGTGCCGCTTCGATGAGAGAACATCGACCAAGCGAGTCCCGACGGAAACGACGACGACAACTCGCACACATCTGTATTTTTACACTTCAACAAGACTTTCTATTCTACGGTACTATACTACTCTTATTACTCTAAAACCTTCACCTTACCACTCTCTCTTTTCCTCTCCAGTGCCTCTCTCACGAGTCGCTCGACCTCTGCTCTCCTCCTTTTCGCGTTCAACTCGTCGTCGTCCTCTTTATTCTTCGATGAAAGTATTCCTCTCATCGCGCGGATGTTGGTGTTCGCATCATCATCGTTCGATTCTTTCCTCAAGACGTCCGCTTTCAACAGGTCGTGCCTCCACTCCCTCTCTCGACGAGACGTCGAAAACACGACGGCTGAGACGCCAATCAAAAACGTCGACGCGAGTGAGAGTTTTTGCCAGTTCTCTTTGTTCGAGAATCTCGGACTTCTCATATCTCTTCTTCACTTGTGGGGAAGCGAGCGAGTTGGAAATTCGTCACTTCTTTTACTCTTTGAAGTCTCACTCTTTCTTTTCCTGTCGCGGTGACTCAGAGAGAGAGAGCGCGTCAAAAAAAGCACCGCACGCATCGGAAAGAGCGTCAGACAGAGAGCGCACATCGGCGGTGTTCTTTCGGAAGGGTTCATCGAGGAGAGAGAGAGAGAGAGAGAAGTCCAAAGGGACATTAGTCGGGGGGGAGAATTGGAGCGATCGGATGTTTTTCCACGTGCGACGAGAAAAGAACGTCGTTCTGGAACCGAGACATTTCGGCGCGAGAATGAAAGACGTGATCATGGAGAAGATTAAGTTAGAGGTGAGACTGTTTATGTATTGAATCGCTCGATCGCATCCGGGGGTGATCGTGGAAACGAGAGATTTGTTTTAAAAGCGCTTCTCAGAGAGAGAGTTGGATGAGTTTTTGGACACTTGCTGGATGGACATTTTTTGTGACTTTCGCCTCTCTCTCGTTCGATTTGTTTATCTCGTGACATCATCATTCTATCTTCGCTGACGCGCTGCCACACCCTTTCTCTCTCTCTCTGTATCTCTCCTTTTGTCAAACAACAACAACAGATGGAAGGCACGTGTTCGGGACGGTACGGATTTATCGTCTGCATCACGCACATCGAGAACGTTTCGGAAGGGATCATCACCGACGACGGCACGGCTCGAGCAAAGTTCGCGGTGGAATACGACTGCGTCGCGTACCGGCCATTTAAGAACGAAGTGTTGGACGCGGTCGTGACGCAAGTGAATAAGTTTGGTTTCTTCGCGGAAGCCGGGCCGTTGCAGTTGTTCGTGAGTAATTCGTTGGTCCCGGACGACGTGAAATACGTGACGGATGAGAATTGTTACAAGTCGGACGACGGGCAGATTACGATTGGGGTAGATTGTGAAGTGAGGGTGAAGATTGTCGGGATGAGAATAGACGCGAACGATATTTTCTGCATAGCCACGATTAAGGAGGATTACTTGGGGTTGATTGGTTACGCGGAGGGAGATGCGGCGGTTGGCGCGGTATAAATATAGAAAAGAATACGACACAAACAGAACTACAACACGACGGAAAAGATTATTATAGCCCAAAATACAAAATATAACGTACATTATTAAATCTTGAACGAACCCGTGCCTTTCATCGTGAACTTTCTCGACAACCCGCGCATAAACGTGTCTGTGTTCTTCGACGGCTGCACTTCCTTTTCGGCTCGAGAGGATAAAGTCCTCCCTAATAGAGACTTTTGCGTCGGTAACGCATGCAAAAATACTCCGGCTTCGATAAACTCGTCAAAATCGAGAGAATCGACGTGCTCTTTATCAAACTTGGCGAAAATTTCGTCGCAAACGTCGTCGCTGTCGATCTTATTCAAGTCGCGCAAAAGCATCTTTAATTCGTCCCGGTCCAAATCACCCGACATGTCTTCATCGTACTTTGAAAAATCTGCCCTGTTCGAGCCCCTTGAGAAAAATATATAGAAAGCCGAGCCGATACATGTGGCACATACTGTCACGACCGCGAAGAGAATCAAACCATCGACGATAGATTTTGAGCCGAGAGAATCTTCTCCATCGTTGATTGCAATTGCAACGAGCGCGATAAAGCCCAACTCCATGTTTATGACTTGAGACAGGACGTTATCGTCCTCACGGATGAAAGGTTTGAACAGTCCCAAGATTAACGCGAATAGCATCGAGCTAAAAACAACCACGTAGAGCTGCAAAGAACTCTCCTCATCGCCGACAAAGATAATCACGGCCCCTAAAAACAGCTTTCTCATCATATCGATGATTTCAAAGTACCAGAACTCCGGCTTGTAATCTTTTAAAAGAAAGCGGAAATGTTTCGAGTACGAAGCCGTGGGCATCATCGAGAGAAATAAAACTGGAATACCGATAACGTAAACGGTGAGCATAAAGTAAACTATCCCAGCAAAATCATCGTATTTTGAAGTATCGCAAGAAGTTTCAATACTAAAGCGCAAAAAATTCACGCCACTACCGATATCTCTGCACGGAAAGTACTGCAAAATCATGCCAGAAACCGATGGATAAATAATAAAGAGAAATAATATGCAAACTTTCACGCCGTAGCCAATATAACGACGAGATCTTTCGTTATTCTTATCTCGTATGGAGAGATAAAGAGACGCGATGCCGAAAGAAATCATGATGAAAAGACACGTAACCACAGGACTTAACGTTGCGGCGAAGAAGTTTGCGTAATAATCTCTTTGCACGACGCAATCAATCGGCAGGACTTCAAAGTTCAAAGAGAATATCTTCATCGCAGTTACAAAGTTGTTCAAACTTTTTGGCCACTCAACAAAATACAGAGACTCGGGCCAAAGAACTATTATTTGAACAAACCCAACGAGAAGCTTCATTTTTGGCGAGAAGTCGTTGAGGAAATTATATATCTTCTGACCAACGCGAAAACGCATATTATTTGGCATGTGAGGTGCATACGAAAGTCTCTCCTTAAGAGTGGTACCTTCAGTCAAAAACTGTAATTCCTTTTTACCCGTAGCCACTTCGCTTTTGAACAAACCGAACCGCGTGCGGAATTCTTGACGAACTCGGTTACGAAAAATCTCTATCTCGTCCAACCTGTCTCGAATGGGAACAATCAGAAACGCCATGCCAAGAATAAACGCAGTTGTAGCAAAAGTCATCCCGAGAAATTCAGCCGAAAAATAACCGTCCGGATTACTTGAGCATTTCGTGCACATTTCGTCATCTTGATGCCAAAAATAGTCGTCTTCACAAACGGAACACATTGGTCCGATGCTCCCGCTTAAACAACCCGTCGAATCCAATCCCGTCGCGTTATATTCGCAGGTTACACCTTTGCAATTCAAAACTGCAACAACAGGCTTCAGTTTCGTCAAGTGTTCGTCTGTAAGAGTGAGTGTCGCTGTTTCCTGACCGGGAATGACGAGTTGCCAAGTATTGAATTCGTAGCGATAGTAATTTTTCGATATTCCTACGGGTTTACCTCCAACGAAATCGACGCATTGTTGATACTCGCCCAATTCTACGTCAAAAACACGTTTTTCACAATATAACGATGCCGATAGACAGGGATAGACATCAACGGGCACGGTGTAAGTGTCGGATAGAAATCCAGACAACCTAATATCGACAGTATTCAAGGGGCAAACGCAGTCCAATAAAGATTCAGCCCCAGAAAACGAAACCGTGCCAGTCGGACAGGCGATGCATTTTTTTGTTTGCTTTCCAGTGTATGTGTTTTCGAGCTCTGGAACTGAACCTACACCGCAGATAACCTCCACGTCGACTCTATCCTCGGCAGGCTCGTATTCTTCCACCCATTTTCCTCCTTGGGGTACCACGATTTTAATACTTTGAGTGCCAATCTCTACACCATAAATGATCAAAGATGTTTCCAGCGACGCTGAATCCAACGTAAGCTCCGGTTCTCCGGTACTCGTTCGAAAGATAAGAGCGCTTGAAGTGACACTCAATGCGAAACTTTCTCCACTATCGAGCAAGTACTGCGACGGTAACACCTCGAGCCGAGTAGTAAAATTGTACCGCTCCAAGTAGTCTAGACTTTTCCCGCTGTTGATAATAGGGGTATATATTTTCTTCTTCCTCGCTCTTATTGTTTTTGGAGAATAAATCGCGTAGCGATTGGGAAGATTATATGCGCCACCAACGACAGTGTTTTCAAATACAACGTACAAGCCCGTCGCGACATTACTTGTTTGTGTAATCTTGAACGGCTTGGTCGTTTCGCCCGGAAGGAATGTAAGAACGTTGTTCGCCAAGGAGTCAGTTATCAACTCCGAGCCGGTATCATCCGCGGCGTGGATAAAGATCGTACCCTCTTCAAGATCACCGCCACCACCGCCACCGCCAGAATACAACTCAAAGCGAAGCTCGTTACCCGCCGGAAGTGCTTCTGGCAACGTCAATGTCATGGTTATCACGTCGCGTATTAAAATATCACCCTTTGAAGTGGTGTCGAGAGTGTAGCATAGAGTAGCCAAACAACTACTCGAGCCAGTGTCGTCCCCGCCGAGCGAACACGTTCCTTTCGGACAGGTTTTACAATCTGGAAAAGTTCCATAGGTACCCGAGACGCACTTGTACTGTCCAATATATAAATAAGATGTCGACCACGACGCGAGAACGTTTTTACCATCGTTTGACATGCCAATGCTCGTCCACGTTCCTCTACCTTGATCTGTCAAATATGCCCAAGTGGCCCCGTAATCCGTCGAGCGTAGTAAATACCCGTTAGTTACCGCGGCCATCATCGCGCTTCCATCCTCTGAAACAGCGACGTATTGATAATTCAAACTATCAATACACGTTGATGCATCGAGGCACTCATCCTCGGCCACTTTTTTCCAGCTGACTCCGTAATCTGTTGATAGCGTCAGATGTCCGGTCAAATAAACGCAAGCTAACTGGTATTTCCCATCCTCGCTCATTTTCACAGTTTGCCATGAATCAACTTTATTCCCAACCGGGTTCTGTCCCGCAGTTCCGTCATAAAACGGAGGAAGAAATGTCTCGCCGTAATCATTCGATACATAAATTAAACCATTGGATACCACGGCGGTTTGATATCTTCCGTCGGCGGACATATCGCAGCTGTAGTAATTTTTCGCCCCGATGTCCCCGCCGGTGTAATCGCCGATAATATTCCCATCCGTATCTTGCAATCTACCAGTTGCAGTGCCAAGTTGCGCTCGACTCCATGTCGCTCCAAAATCGCTCGATTTAAACATGTGTCCACTGAAAGAGTTCACCAGTTGATACTTCGCGTTCGCGGAGAGAGCCGTACCCTTCCAACTGGGCCACGCTCCGGTACTTTCCAACATTACCGCTTCATTCGTAAACGTCGTCCACGTGGCGCCGCCATCTGTCGTGCGATACAAATGTGAGCGAATAACGCATGCAATCATATAATTCGGATCGTCGTCCGCGATGGAAACGCCGAACCAGTCCGCGTCCGTCGGCGCGCCTTCCGAGAGTGTCCACCGTTCGCCCCCATTTTTAGAAATCCACAACCCTCCGTTTTTCACCACTGCGGCCATGACGACTCCGTTTTTATGAACCGCGACCGATCGCCACGAACGCGCGCCCCCGTTGTGAGAGATGGAATACCACGTCGGGGTGACCGTCTCCGAGCGCGCGCCATCGAGCAAACCCAGGAGGAAGCACGCCAAAACGAGCGAGGCGCAGATACATCCGCGCACATTGAATTTCATATATAGATAAGATACCTGTGCACAGTCAGAATAAATGTCTTTCGACACCACAATTAATAAATCTCTCTCCGTCGCGCGTAGTAAAGACTATAACCCACAGAACCTTCTCTTCTTCTTCGATATCCGCTTTTTTGTCGTCTCTCTTTCTCTGTCTGCCCGTCTCGCGGCTTTCGCGATGCGTTTGCGCTCTCTGGTGATGCGCGGACGATGTGCGCTCAGGTAAAAAGAGTGAGGAACAATTAAAAAATTCCTCCTTTTTCCCCCTTCGGTTGAGGAAAGGAAACAAAAGGAAAGAGAGGAGGACGCGCGTACGTGCGAAGGTACGAGAATAAAGAAATTGTATCACATCACGCCAGCTTTCCTTTGAGATTCGAACAAATCAATGTCAAACGCCAAATATCTGTTCAGTTGTTCGACATCGGGTTCAGTCGCGCGTATAAACTCGTCGTAATCGATGGTGCCATCTTTGTTCGTGTCCATGTGCTCCGCTAACCGTTTCGCGCTCGACTCGGTGAGCACGTTGAGATCGCCGTTGATCACCTCGTCTAAGGATAACATGAGATCCACAAAGTGTGCGTTAGATATGGATTGGTGGTGCGTTTCTTTCTTTCGCTCGCCTCCAGCGGCGGCGATGATCGTGTGCCACACGTGATGCAACTCTTTTTTGTATCCCGTGAATAATTTTGAAATCGCTTGTTCGATGTCGTCGTTCCATACGTCGCTTATTTTAACCTCCTCTTCGTCGTCGCCGTTGTCTCCTTCTTGTTCTCCTCGTCCTCCTTTGCCGCCTCCTCCGGAGAGTATTTTCTTCAAAGACGCGATCGATTGTAACTCTTCCTCGGTCGCGCTCCCTCGCTCTTCCTTCTCCTTGAGAGATAAAACGCGATTGAACGAACGACTCAAAGAAATCATTTTCGCGATTTGCCCTCTTCCTTTCGACGATCGATCTTTCCACAACACGGAAACCTCGTCGTTTCGTGCTCTCGTGCTCGGCGATCCAGGCGAAGAAACATCTGGTAAAAATTCGTTTTCCGCCTCTTCGCTGACGAAATCTTCAAACATGGAACTAAATTCGCCTAAATCGAGCGTCCCGGAATCGTCTACGTCGAACGCGTTGAACACGGAGAGAATTTGCGCGTTGGAAAGCACGTCTAAATTTGGAATGTTTCGTATGGCTTTCGTGAACTCTTTCGAGTCGATGGAACCGGAACCGTCCACGTCCATTTTTTCGAACGCGGAGGATAAATTTTTCGCCTCAGTGATCAGCGCTTGTCGAAGTTCGTCCAAAACTTCTTCTTGCCACTCTCGGCAGCCAGATTTCAGCCTCGGCGTGTATCGCGCCAAGAATTCCGGGAATTTCACGTATACTTTCTTAAACGACGAGGAAGACGCTTTTTCAAGAGCGTCCATTGATTGCGTCTTTTTTCTTGGTTTCATGGAAAACAAGCCTCCGGTCATGACTTCGTTCGCGCTAACTAACATCGGGAACATTTTTTTCCACTGCGAGCGGAGCTTCAACACCGTTTGTAAACCATCCGCCCACTGTTCGCGAGTTATTCTACCTTTCCCTTTAATGTCTATGCTCGACCAGTGGTCAAACAATTCTCTCTTGTACTCGATGATGTACTCGCTCGCTTGCATCGCGGCCATTTGCAAAGCGCGTTTCTTGTCTCCTTTTTTACGATGAAACGATACTTTGTGCCGCAAGTCGACGTTTACGCAATCCTCGTTTTTCCACGTCATGGCGTATTTCGGTTGCGGGAGCTTATCGTTTCGTTGTAAACGGAGTATAGCGCCTCTGTTCCCGGATTTCCCGCAATAGTTACTCGCCGAAAATACCGTAAACAGTCGACCGTCGTGACACGTCTCGATGCCGCTCGCGACGCACTGGTGCGAACGCACAAGGCAGGATAACTTGTTCTCTTTAAGGAATTCGTGCGTAACGTTCGCGCCGAATAAACCGCCGGCACCTCGTGTGGAATTTTCCACGCCAACGAAATCATCGTTTGGGTGTGGGTCCGACCAGATCATAGATTTACAGATTAGAAATTCTCGTTCGGTTTTTAAATCGTATTCGTCGTCGCTCAGTTCATCGTCGTCGTCGTCGTCGTCGTCATCATCAGCATCGTCTTCTTCTTCTTCTTCTTCTTCTTCGGGGTCCTCTTTCTTTCGTCCCGCGTTATTACTATTATTATTACCCGCTACATTCGCTTGTTTTACGCGTTCATCTCTCTTCTTCTTCAGCATCATCATTTTCCTCGTCACTTTCTTCTGCTTTTTCATCGCCAACCGTCTCGCGCTCTTCGATTCGAAAAAACTCGGTCCTTTCTGGATTTGCTCCAACCGCTTCACGGAAACTAAAGAGCCATCCGCTTCCATCGGCGGTCCTCCGTGACAGACAAACGCGCGGTCGTTTACGATCGTGCATATCGGAAACCACCTAAAACACTCGTGAAACGCTTGAAATACGCCGTGGTCGTATTTTTTCAAACACTCCTCCTCGAAGCCGCCGAAAATGTTAATGTGTGGGTCCTCGTGGTTCCCTCTGTTCACGTGCACAAACTCTGGATGTTGCAACTTCATGGCTAAAATCAAAAGCACAACCTCGCACCCGTTTCCTCCGCGATCGACTAAATCACCGTTAAAAACGTATATATTCTTCTCCGATGGCATCCCGCACACCGTCAACAAGTGCAACACATCCTCCAACTGTCCGTGGATATCGCCGACGATAATCACGAACCCGTCCTCGTCTTCGTGCGAATACACTCTGCACACGTTCGGTTCTCGAGAAAATAACACAGTCGCGCCGCTTATAATACTCATCGCGTCCGTCATGGAAAATTTATCTCTTCCGTGTCTCAAATCTTCAACCACCGCGGCCAGCGCGTCCGGCGAAAGCTTCGGAACGTCGTGCTCTTGGATTAAAGGCCTTTCCATCTTCTTCTTTGTTTTATTCGGAGACGCCGGGGCCGTGTTGTTACTCTTCTTCTCTCCCGCGTCATTATCTGTCCTCCCCTCAGTCTTACTATTACTGCTCCCGTTCCTCGTCGTCTTCTTCAAATCCTTCCTTTCCTCGTACCTCTTTCGTAACTTCTCCAACAAAACCGCCCTTTGGTTGATGCGTTCTTCGTCGTAATTTTCCAAATTCTCAAAAAACGTCGCTCGTTTTTGCTTCCTCTTCGCCGCGATCGTTTTGAACGGGTGCGAGACCGCGTCTACGATGGAAAACTTTCGGTTTCGGATCATCATCATCGTTTTATGATCGAATCGTAGTATTCTCTCTCGTCTTTTGTCTTTGTCTTTGTCTTCTTCGATGAGAAAGAACTCTCCTCCTTTTTTCGGGATTGATGAGTTCTTTCGCGACGACGCGAGAGATCAGAGAGAGAATAAGAGAGAGGATGAGAAAGTTTGCCCGCGACGACAACAACAACGAACGCCTCCTCGTCTGTGATGAAAGATGCGCGTAAAAGAAGTAGTCGTGTGTTTGTGTTTTGTCTGAGAGAGAGATGAATGAGGAGGAGCACACAAATGTGACACAAAAGGACAGACAAAAAAGAAGGAAAAAAGAAGGAAAAATTGGTTGCTTCATTTCTTGCTTCGCGGGGCGCGCAAGACTCAGAAAGGGAAAGTGCTGGCGTGAAGGTACTTTTGTACGGGTATGTATTTATGCGCTAAGGACTATGAGAGAGCTAATGTTGAGTACGCATGTGGTATTTTAAACTATGACGTTGACGATACCTCTTCTCGCAAACATGGCACTCGTACGGCCTCTCGTTCGTGTGAATACGCTTGTGCCTTTTCAAATGACCAGATGTACGAAAAGCTTTATCGCACACATCACACTCGTACGGTTTCTCGTTCGTGTGAATACGCATGTGCTCTTTCAATTTACCAGCTTGAGTAAAACGCTTCTCGCAAACATGGCACTCGTGTTGCCCTCTCTTCCTCTTCGTTCCTTTCT
>Ga0181599_1004590_pt1 | contig 11033 bp, 7 predicted proteins | sample 041ome_3_FD_148658 | JGI IMG/M metagenome (GOLD analysis project Ga0181599, IMG submission 148658) | Coastal salt marsh microbial communities from the Groves Creek Marsh, Skidaway Island, Georgia - 041405US metaG (spades assembly) | ecosystem: Environmental > Aquatic > Marine > Intertidal zone >...
CTCATGGGTCCGTTTGTCTCCGACGAGAACATCAATCACGCATTGGCGAGCAACATAACGTTTAAGCAAGCGTTCGAGCAGATTGTGATGAAGAAGATTGAAGCGTTTGCAAAGCAATATCCGAACAAGCACGTTGTATTAGTGCCAAGCGTGAAGGACGCCTTCCACAGGTACTGCGCGTTTCCTCAAATGCCGTTTAATCATTCGTCGTCGAAATGTAAGAACATCCACTTCGTCGCGAACCCGTCGGCGTTTGAAGTCAACGGTATTCGCGTGGCGGTGTCCACGTGTGACGTTTTAAAGCACCTTTCCGGTTTCGAGCGCGGCGGGAAAGGTAAAAATACTGACGACGAGGAGAAGAAACCACAACAAACCGATCGCATGACGCGTTTGTGTTCGCACTTGGTCGGCCAAAAGTCCATGTACCCGTTGTTTCCGCCGCACCCAGACGCGAGGTTCGAATCCCACGACGCAATGGCACCGCTGAGAGTGGGCATGGACGAGCGCATTCCGGATTTAATCGTTTTGACATCGGATTTAGCCGCCGGCGGATGGAAAAACGCGTTGAGCGGAAACAAGACGATGTTTGTCAATCCGGGAAAAGTTTGCCGAGGCGTGAACGCCGGGACGTTCTGTAAAGTTAGTTATTCTGGTAGCAAAGAAAAGTCGTCGTCGTTCGCAGAATCCGCGCGATTAGAGTTGCACAAGTTGTAATACAATATAACAAGAATAAAAATATAAATAATCAATTTATCTTCAGCGTTTTTCTGAGGCTCCGTTTCGACAGCCCCAAGAGAAACTTCCGCTGAGAGTTCTCTCGGTACTCGACACTATAATATTACAACAAACGTAAAAATATACTGACGCGTTTTTAAGTTCTTCCCATCATCTTCTTCTCGAACGAGGCTTTTCGATTCGATTCAATCGTGTTTTTTTGTACTTGAATCAAATCTAGTCGAAACTCGTCGCCGCGATGATGTACTTGAAGCGCATCGGATATCTCTCTTTCTCTCTCTCTCTCTACTGATATATATAAACTAGATGATACAATCTGGTGATGACATATAACTTATATACTCAATCGAATTATTGACGTCCAGCCGCCGCAAAGCCTCTAGCGGAGGAGCCGGAAACTTGTTTCGACTCCACCCAAGACTTCTCCTTGACGGAGTGCGCAGCGACGGTTTGTTTCTTGTCCGCCTCCAAGGCTGCCATCGACATCATGCCGACGCCAGAGCCAATCGCGACGCCGGTACCGGTCAACGCGCAGAGGGAAAGGATAGAGAGCGATGCGTACATCGCGGTTGAAGAGCTCATTTTTGCTGATTTCTTTTCTGCTCGTGGAAAGTATTTTTAAAGATATAAAATAATGAGGTGAGCGAGTGTTCCCGGGTGCGAACGAAGAAGGTGAGTCAGCGGAAATCTCACTAAAAAAATAATCAAATCCGAAAGAGGAGAAAGAGGCAAGGCTCGCGACCCAAAAATCGTCCTCCTCGCGCTCGAATCTCGCGCATCGCGCATCGAATCATCCGTTTTTATTTCCAAACTCAGGTCGTCTTTCCTCTTGTTCTTCCTCTCTCTCTCTCGTTCGATTCTCTTCTTCTTCGACGCGCGTCGTCGCGACACACCGCAAATTCAGAAAACGAGGGACAGACAAGACAGACCGCAAAAAAAAAGACAAAAAAAAGGCGAAACGGTACGAATATGCGCGGGATCTCTAATAAAACCACTTGAACGCGAACCCGTCGTCGCGAATGCGAGCGCGAATTCGAGCGATGGAAACATTCGCGCGCGCGAATTCGCGAACAGATAGAGAAACGTACTTTTTTTTGTTTATCGGGGGGTGTGGGTGAACGTGTTTCGTGCGTTAAAGTGACGCTACACATTCGTTCGTTTTGCGTTTCGCGTCGTCTCCGAGAGAAAAGTTGCCTCAACAACGAAAAAAAAAAAACGTTTAGGGTTTTTCAAAAAAATGTTTTCCGCCGCGATTAGGGTTGATGATGTTACACTTTAAACAAGTGGCTTGTTAGCTCAGTGGTAGAGCATGAGATTCCAAATCTCACGGTCGGGTGAGTGACACAAATATTGAATATATAAAAGCGTGAAACTAAACTACGCTCAAATAATAGAGGTTCAATCCCTTCACGGGTCATCCATTTCTTTTTTTTTGCGCGAAGAAACGGCAAACTGAGAGTTTTTTTTTGGCGAAGACACTTACGTCCGTACAAAATGGTGCTTGTCCGTACAAAAAATTTTTGCCCCAAAACAAGAAGAGAACAAAAATAACTCGAGACACAATGTACTCTGCTATGTCTGGTATTCCCTCCGGGGGCCCTCCCGGGGGGACACACACACAGGAGCTGTGGTATTCCCTGCGGGGCATAGATGCGAGATTGGAGTCTGTTTTAAGCACAGATAAGTGTCTTTGTGATGCATGTTGTGCGCGATCTCAACCCCTAATTTTGTTGTTTTTGTTCTCGTATTTTGGACTGAAAAATTTTTTGTACGGACAAGCACCATTTTGTACGGACGTAAGTGTCTTCGCCTTTTTTTTCCCCCAAATTCTCCATTTTTTTACGAGAAAAAAATTACACGACATGCCCCCGAAACGGAAACGCGGTGCCGCTGCCGCTGCTGCCGCTGCAAAGGAGGAAAACAAAGACGCGCCGCCGTCGTCGTCGTCTCCTCCGGCAGCGAAGAAGTCGAGAAAGAAGAGCACAAAAAGCAACGACGACGAAGAAGATGAGAAGAAGAAGAACGAGGAGGACAAATTGCAATCGCCGACGAACGAGAACAAAGGAGAAGAAGACGACGTCGCGCGTGACGACGACGACGAGAAACGTCGTCAACAGCGACAACAAGAACAACAACAACAACAACAACAACAACGAGCGAAAGAGGAAAAAGTAATGAAAACGTGCCCGTACCTCTCCTTCGTCAACCGTCCTTTGTTAGATTTCGATTTCGAAAAGCGATGTTCGGTGTCTCTGATTCAGGAAAACTGTTACTGTTGCTTGACGTGCGGTCACTTTTTCGCCGGGAGAGGGCCGAAAACGCCGGCGTACACGCACTCGCTGGAACGAGAAAACCACCACGTGTTCATGCGCTTGGAAAATGGGCGCGCGTTTTGTCTTCCGGAGAATTACGAGGTTTTCGATAAGAGTTTGGACGACGTGCGGAAAGTTTTGTTTCCTCGCTTTACGAGCGAAGAGGTGGCGAGTTTGGAGAAGGAGGCGATGTGGTCGAAAGCGTTGGACGGGTCGGAGTTTTTAGTCGGCGTGGTTGGGTTGAATCGAGTGGAAAACGCGAGAGGCGTGAATCCAATCGTGCAAAGTCTCGCGAGGGTGGAAAAGTTGAGAGCGCGGTTTCTGTTGTCGTCTTCGTCGTCGTCGCTCCCCGGCCGCGATGGTGGTAGTAGTAATAACAACAACGAAAACGACACGTTGCAATCTCTGTGCCAGAGAATATGGAACAAGCACAACTTTCGCGGCCACACCAGTCCGGATGCGTTCGTGAGAAAGCTCAGGAAACAAATCAAACTCGCAAACCCGGAGAAATTAGAGACGGACATTGACAATTTATTCAACGATCCGTTTGCAACTTTGCGACATTTTTTAACGTTCGTCGTGCCGAAAAAGTACGTCGACGAGCTCTTTCGAGGCGAACTGTTGATGCTGAACCAAAACAACAAGAAGCAACCGTTCGTGTTCGTGCCGTTGAAGCTTCCAGACGCGCCTCTATTCCGCGACGTGATGGAGAAAAACGCCATCCCGCAAGTCGCGCTCGCGGAGCTCTTGAGACCGTTCGCGTTGAAAACCGCGCCGGAGTATTTAATATTAGCCTTCGTCAACCGGTTCAGCAAAAATCAATTCACCAAAGAGGTGAGCAAAAATCCAACCATAGTCACGTTCCCGGTGAAGAACTTGAAAATAAGTAGCAGCGACAATAGTAATAGCGGCACGACGACGACGGTCTCTTACGACTTGCTCGCCAACGTCGACTCGGCGGGCAAAGCGACGGTGAAACACGTCGACGGAAACTGGTACGAAACCAACGACTTGCTCGTCAACGAAGTTCTCGCGCAGCAAGTCACTCTCGGGGAAGCGTACGTGCAGATTTATAAAAGAGTCGTCGTTTAATTCTTTACTAATTTAATGCAAATGTATCTAGAATGAATCTTAATACTACTTCACATCATCCGATCTTCGCGCGCGTGGGGACGTTTTAGCCGCACGAAAAGAAAAGAAGATACGCCACAATTTGCATGTGCAGATAAAAAGAAGAATGCGACCGACGACGACGACGAGACCAACACCGGTGGTCGCATCTCGTTCTCATCCGCGAGATGTTGATGCTCGTCGTTTTATCGCGAAGAGTAACATTCTCCGCAACGCTAATAATCCTCGTCCATCTTTCACTTCTTCTTCTTCTTCTTCTTCGGTGACTTACACATCCAAAACCGAAGAAGAGACGTCATCAAAAAACGAATCGTACCTCCGCTTGCACGAGACGAAAGACGGCGACTGGGAGCTGCAATCTTCACAAGTGACGTATTGCAACGAACGAAACACGTGCGAGATTGATTTGATCGCCACGGTGCACGTGGGAGAGAAGGAGTATTACGCGAATTTAGAGAGAGAGTTGCGGTGTTCTTTGGATGATGATTTTGAAGAAGTGGACGATGAAGACGGAACGACTATCGCGAGAAGAAGCAGCGCAATCTTGTTCGAACTACTCACGGACGAACAGAACGTCGAAATGAATGATAATAATGACGATGATAACGACGAGAAGAAGGTGAAGAAGAATAAAACGAGATCGTTAAACTTACCTCGATTGAAAGTCTCGCTCTCGCCAACCGACGAAGCGAGACGGTTGGCGGCGTCGCACGGATTGGTCGCGCAGCTGGACGCCATCGATTTTAAGAAACCAAACTGGTACCTCGCGGATTGTTCGAGCAACGAGTTGGAGAAGATGAAAGCGAGCATGACTTTAGACGAGCAAGATACGGAGGCGTTTCGAGTGCCCGCGTTGTTGGAGGCGTTTTTAGTGACCATCATTGGAAGGGCGAGAACGTTACCGAGAGCGGCCCAGTTCGCGAGAACTTTAGTGTGGTTAGTGCCGTGTCCGGAAGCCAACTTGCTTTTGTTCGATTGGATTTGGGCCGGTGGGAGACCAGCGCCGGTGTTGGGCGCCATGGTGGATGCGATTTCGGCTGGAGATATCGTCGGTGCGAGGAAACTGGCGTTCGCGCAGATGATTGTCAGCGCGCAAGGCAAGAACGACGTGTATGGATCCGGTTCCGGCGCCAAGGCGACGATTGAAAAGAGAAACAAAATCGCCACGGAAAGGTTGCGAGAGGCTTTGCGACAGCTCTACGACGAAAAAACAGGAGTAATAAAGAAGCAAAAGCTCTCCGTCCTCTACGGCGGCTCGCACCTTCCCGGCCTCGCCAAAAATCTCGAAGCGCTCGGTGGCGACGAAAACGACAACCTCGACGCGTTCGGCGGCGCCTTCTCCGTATCCTCCACCACCTGGCGCACCGTCTGGCGCATCCCGAAGAAACCAGAAAACGCGTTCGCCCGTTTCGGATTCCTCCCTTTACTCTTACTCGTCGACGGTTTAGACTGGGCGCAAACGCTGGACGCGCTCGCCGAGGTCCCCGCGCGACGAGAGAAACTGCTCGAGATCTTCCTGTACATCTTGCGCCACGTCGCCGCGTATTACGCGCTCGGGAAGTGGGTGCTGGAATGGAACCGAGATTTATTCGAAGAGAGCCGACTTTGATGTTTGTACGTATAAAGATGTGTGTATATATAGCGGCGCGCGTGTAATAAAATAATAGCGGTAGCACGCAGCAGCAGCAGCAGCAGCAGCATAAATGGATAATGTTTAAATCATTAAATCTCGCGCGCGTTTTCGCGACGTCCACAACTAGCTTTCCTCTTCACATTTTTTGCCAAACACGCGATGAAATGGATAATGTTTAAATCATTAAATCTCGCGCGCGTTTTCGCGACGTCCGCAACGCTTTCCTCTTCACATTTTTTGCCAACCAAACACGCGATCGATGCCTAAAAAACGATTCACCACCAATCGAGGCGGCTACGGCGTCGCCTCGCGTCGGAGTTACCAACAACAACAACAGCCGAAAACCTTCCGAAACCAAAACCTCTCTCCTCTCGAAACCATCTCGCAAACGTCGAGAACGTTGCGAACGTTAAAGCGAGACGGAACGTTCGATAGAATCCGTCGGCGTTTAATCGAATCGATTCTCCAAAACGAAACGTTGAAAACGTACGCGCAGTTCGCGGTGACCGCGTCGTCTCGGATCATGAGTTTACGCATGCAGCAGAGAGAAAATAACGGCAGTAATAAAGGAGAAGAAGAAGAAGAAAAGTTACGCGTGGACGCCGCGACGAAGATGGCGATTAAGCGGGAGTTGGAGATGGATTTGTCGAGGGAAGTGAGCCACGCGGCGTGGAACGTGTTGGCGGAGAGAGACGGTCCGGTGCCGAGAGAAGTGCAATCGGAGATTTTTAGGGAGAGGAAGATGCGGTTTGAACGCGCGGAAAAGAGGAGAGAAAAGAAGAAGAGCGAGAAGAAGAAGAAGAATAAAAGTAGCACAATTAGTGGGAGGAAGAAGACGAGGAGGAAGAGCGTCGGTTTTGACGCGGGCGCGGCTTAGCGACGTTCGAGCGCGCGCATTCGGGCTCTCTCGACGCGAAGAGAGAGTTGGTACTTCTTGTAAAATTATTCTAGTACGTTGATGTTATAAAGTATATTCATATAGCATAAATTCTAAAAGCGACGAAATACAATCATTCGAGAAAGGTGTTCATGACCGCGATGGCGTCTCCTAACGCCCACGCGGCTTCGACCGGTTGGCCTTTGTAATCGATTTTGTCCACCAAATAGAGCGGCTCTTTGTCTTTTAACCCGTAGCCTTTGGTGAGCAACGCGTAGATGTACGCGAGATCTAAGCACAAGTATTCGAAGTGGTCCTCCTCGGCGTCCGGGTATTCTTTCAAGATGGAATCGACGTGCGTTTGGCAGACTTTCTTCCCGGCTTGTTTGTAATCGTGCGGAGTGATTTTCACCGCCTTCGTTTCCGAGTTTGGCCAGTGCACGGCTTTGGCGGCTTGCGCTCTCTCGTAAAAGTAACTCATGCCGTATAACGGCATGGTGCGTTTCGTCGTCCAAGCGCCGGCGAAAGAGCACGGTTCGACCTCGCACTCCGTGGATTCCTTCTCCATAGCCTTGAAAGCCGCATCTACGCACTGGTCGAAATCGCCGCCGCTCTCTCGTCCAATCGCGCTGTACCCTTCCCCTGGTTCTAATCCGTAACACTTCTCCGTGCACCCGCCTCGAAAGCCTTTCGCGGCGCACGGATGCGTCCGCCATCCTTCCTCGCCTTCGTCTAAATTTTGCGTCAAAATCTTCGCTCTCGCCGCCATGATGCCAAACCCTTTGAACGATTTCGTGTACACGTCGTAACCTTCCAACGGCAACACGTACCCTTCCGGCGCTCTGTTGACTTCATCTCTGTCTCCCATCGCGTACATGATTTGCGTGGAACCGCCCCCTAAATCCGCCACCGCCACCGTCTGCGTAGGCTTTACGCTTCCGCTCAACTTCCTCAACAAGTAATTCACGGCGATCCAACCGTACGCCCCTTCGTACATCCCGTCTAAAATGCTCACGTATTCATCGTCTAAACGAAATCCGTACTCCCCTACTTTCATTTTCGACGCCTCTAAAAGCGCGCTCGCCGCTTCCGGACCTTCCGGCAACAGTCTCAAACCCGCCGTCGCCCGCAGCGTCAGCGGCGTGCTCGACCTCATCTCTTCCGGCACGTGCTTCAGCGCCGTTTCCATCAGCGGTTCCAACGTGCTCGCCGCTTCGCTCGGATTTAACGCGTACGCTTTCAATCCAGGTTTAATCGCGTGAAAAATCTCATCCTTCAACACCCGAGCGCCCGAAGCCATCTTGAACCGAAACACGTGCACTCGACTCCCAGTCGACCCGGCGTCGATAATCACCGCGTACGATTGCGCCCCGTCCGTCGTTTCCTTCACGAGAGAAAAAATGCCGAGCAAGATGAACGCGACGACGCCTGCGACGAGTATTTTCAATCGATGCGAAGGAGAAGAAGATGCAACGCCGCCCGACGACGACGATGTTTTCCAGAAGAACTGGATGAGTTTTCCCGGGAAGGCTGCGTTTTCAGCCTCAAAGTCGCCGAATGGATTTTTCTTATTCGTCGTCGTCGTCGTCGTCGTCGCGGTCGCGCCTAACTCGACGTCGTTCGTTTTTGCACTCGTCGTCGTCGACATTCTACCTCTCTGGGTGAACGAAGAGAATGAAACCACGCGGTGTTTACGTGCCGAGATAAATAAACAGTAAAAGCGCGCTCTTTAATTGGAAAATTTTCTCACACTAATCTTTTTTTTTTTCTTTTCTGATGCACACTTGATTTTGTCAACTAAATACGCGGGCGCTTCATCATCAACATCAACATCAACATCTTCTCCGGCTGTTCTTCAGCTCGCGCCGTTACCACCGGAGGACAGCGCGCCACGATTAACGCCGTCTTCTCTGTTGCTGCTGCTGCTGCTAATGTTGTTGTTGTTGTTGTTTTCATCGTCGCTCTTTTTCAACGCGCGGACGATTCCGCGTCTCAACAGCGCGAGCGCGACGCCGACGGAGCAGGATAAACCTCCGACGCAAAACCAAAACGTAAACGGTTTTGCGCGCGCGTAGTAGGCGCCAATTTCGCCGGCGAAATAGTTGCCGAAGAAAGAGGAGAGGAACCAGCAGCCGCAGGCGAGACCGACGATTTCTTTTGGCGCGGCTGTCGTGACGAAGGATAAGCCGACCGGGGAGACGTAGAGTTCGCCAGCCGTGGCGACGAGGAAGTACAGCCAAATCCAAAATTGGTTGAGTTTGCTTCCCGGAGGTAAGTCGGCTTCGGCGACGGCGCCGGAGGGGAGATTAGTGGAGGCGAACGCGAGTATGACGTTGGCGAGGCCGAGGAGGCAACATCCTATGGCCATTTTCATCACTTGATCCGGTTCACTGTTGGTTTCGCTTTGGTATTTCCAGTACCGATTGATGACTGGCGTGAGCGCGAGAATCATGCCCGGATTGATGGATTGGAACGCCGCCGTCGGGACGCCGTCGCGGGATACGCGCTCGTCGATAAATAAGGACAACGCGTTGCCGGCTTGCTCGTAGGCAGCCCAGAATCCAACCGTCGTGAGCATGACGACGAATAAAGCGATGAGTCGCGCTTTGTTTTCGTTGAAGACGCGGAGAAGAGAGAGCTTATTTTGTTGTTGATGATGATGTTGATGTTCTTCTTCTACTACTTCTTCTTCATTGCTCTCTGGATTTCTGGGCAACAGCGCTTCCTCGTCGCCGTTGTCATTCTCCGCGGCAGTAATGCCAAAACGAGCTCTTTCTTCGTCGTCGTCGTCGTCGTTGTCGTTGTCGTTGTCTATGTTACTTCTACCGTTTCTACCGTTTCTGCGCTCGTCAACTATATCCAACGCCGCCCCTCGGTACACCAACCTCCCTTGAAACGTGAAATATACCAACCCGGCGGCGACCATCCCAACTGCCGCCGCTACGAAGCAGCTCTGATACCCAAACCTATCCGCTAAAAAACCAGCCACTAAAGGCGCGAACAACGCGCCTACGTTTATCGCGCAATAAAAAATCCCAAACGCCGAATCCTTCTTCGAGAGGAGCATCGAAGACGAAGAAGACGTCCGCATCCTACTACCACTACTACTACTACCACTACCACTACCACTACCACTACTACCACTACTCCAACCTAATTTACGCTCGTACATCTCGCTCAACCTCGCCGAAACGTTCGGCTTAAACCCGCCGTTCCCGACAGCCACTAAAAACAACCCCGCGAAGAACGCGTTTCTCTCCGCGCCGACGAGAAAATTCCCCGCGAACATCACCAAAATCCCGATCGATATCATCCCATGTTTAGACGTAAAATCCGCTAAATACCCGCCCAAAACTGGCGTCAAATACACAAACGCCGTGTACGTCCCGTACAACTTCGAGCTTATCGCGTCAATTCGCATTCGCCGTTCTTCCTCGGACGCGCTCGTCGTCAAATCTACCCCGTGCCAAGAGGCGAAACTCGAGGCGAACCACACGCTCTCCAAACTCTTCTCCGTCGCGAATATCTCGTCTCTCGCGTACAAAACCAACACCGCTCTCGTCGTGTAGTACGAGAACCGTTCCCATATTTCTGTCCCGCCGAGGCAGAATAAGCCGAGCGGTTGCGACCACAGCGACGACGATCTTCTTCTTCTTCTTTCCCGAAACAGAAAAGTCGTTGACGACGACGCGTTGCCGCGCTGAAGAGTCGCAGAAGAAGAAGAGGAGGAGGACAAAAGAGGCTGCCCTTCTTCTTCTTCTTCTCCTTCTCCGCCGCTGGTTGCTGCTGCTGCTGCTGGTGGTGGTGGTGGTATTCTCGTCGTCGTCGTCGCGGAGTCGTTTTCGAACGTCATCTTCCGAGCGCGCATGTGTGTCCCTTGACGTTTTTTGGGGAAAAATATCTCTCGAAAGAGACGTTTTTTCTTCCAATTCTTCAAACGAATAAAAAGAAGCACCGCGCCCGCGTTTTTCCGCGTCGTCGTTCAGAGAAAGCCCCCTTAGCGTTCGCGCGTTCGTTTGTTTTCATCTCTCGTCTCGTCTCTCATCGCGGGCAAAGAAAAAGAGAGAGAGCGACAAAGAAGAAGAAGAAGAAGAAGAAATGATGATGATTGGAAAAAGCGCAACAACGTTGCCGTCGTCGTCGTCTGAATCGTCGTTGCGGCGACGAGGAGGAGGAGGAGGAGAAGATAAAAAGAGCGAGAGGAGACCAGTTTTTACGACGCGAAGAGGAAACTCGTCGACGAGGAGGCGGACCAGCGTTTCGTCTTCGTCTTCGTCTTCGTCTTCGTCTTCCCAGCAGGAGGAGAAACTGTACACGCCTCCGCAGCCGTTGCCGGATGGGCCGT
>Ga0181599_1004592_pt1 | contig 11029 bp, 6 predicted proteins | sample 041ome_3_FD_148658 | JGI IMG/M metagenome (GOLD analysis project Ga0181599, IMG submission 148658) | Coastal salt marsh microbial communities from the Groves Creek Marsh, Skidaway Island, Georgia - 041405US metaG (spades assembly) | ecosystem: Environmental > Aquatic > Marine > Intertidal zone >...
GCTCAACTACTTGGTGGGTTAGGTGGATAATGTCAATTAATAAAAAGTTTGAAGAGATTGTAGATTTTTGTTTAGTAGATGTTGATGAGCTTGGTGATGACATTATTTTAGAAGAAGATGTATTTAAACCACGAGGCAAAATGTACATTGACCAACTTCCACCTTTAGTATTCCCATTTGGTTATATGGTTATAAGTTCAGCATTTCAATTTTTTGAAGAAGAAGAAGAGGATGAAGATGGCGAGATCACCGAGTAATAAAGGTATAAGTAAAAGAAACACTAATGTTCCACCAGCAGCTAGGAACTATTCTGATAACACACAAGCTGTGCGTAGAATACCTGGTGTTGATTATGGTGAACAAAAAGAATTAATTGAGCAGCAACAAGCTGCACCTTTACCAAAAGATGGAACCCCACAGGCACAACCTTCTACAACAAGAAGTATGCCTAATGTAGATGTGTTTGGTGCAACACAAAGACCAACAGAACCTGTTACAGCAGGATTAGATATTGGACCAGGAGTAGGACCAGCAATTCCCCAACAACAAGGTGTAAGTGATTTGTTATATCAAATGTATGCTCTTACTGGAGATACAGCCTTATTACAGTTGGTGGATTTTGACTGATGGTAATTAAAAACTTTGGATATGATGATGACATCTTTGATGATCAATTTCAAGAAACTTTTAAAACAAAAGCAGAGATTTCACCTGTAGTATCACAGGAAGAAGCTGAACGAGCAGCAAAAATTGCTAACAGTTATCCTAACTTACCACCTAGTGTTATTGCAGCAGCAGCACAATTAGGTTTAGGATTTGATGACAATAGGTTAGAAGAGATTGCAAAGAAAGCAGCAGTACAAAAAGAAAATGCTTTTAATAAAATAAAAAGATTTACTTCTGAAAATCCTTTAGCTAACCAAATTAAAAACAATAGGTTCTTTCAAGTAGCTTCTAGTCCAATAGATAATATTGTTAAACCTGTTACAAGAACAGCAGTCACTGGGTTTGTAGATATTTACGAAGCTATATTTCCTGCTTTAGCAAGAGCTAATGAATTACAAGACCAAAATCCCGATATGGCTTTTGGAGATGCTTATAAACAAGCAGTTAAAGGAACATTAAGAACCCCTAAAATGTTAGAAGCTATACGATCTGGAGAACAATTTGATTTAGGTAGAGGTTGGTTAAAACTTTCTACTGATCCATCAGATACAAAAGAATATAAAAGATTAGTTTCTGCTGGTTACGACCCAATACAAGCAAGAGAGTATGTTTTAGAAAATGTATTAGGAACGCAGATAGATATTGAATCAAGAGAAACAGCAGAAAACATTGTGCAGTTTCAAGGTGAGTTAGGACAAGAGTTTAAAAATGCAGGACTCAATCCATCTGTATCTCCTGGTAGAAAAGTATTTCAAGAACTTGGGCTATACGATTTATATGAACCAGGTACTAAACAAGCACAGTTTGGATCTGGAGCATTAGACTTTGGTTTTCAATTATTATCTCCTGAAAACTGGGCAACAGCAGGTGTAGGTAAAATTAAAGATGCAAGGAAATTATTTCAAGTTGCAGAAAGACTTGATGATGCAGGTGTTATTACAAGAGGTATAAGAAGTACCTTTCACGGACCTACTTTACAACAGTATCTTGCTGGTGATAAAGGTAAAGAGTTTAAAAAATTACTTTGGGAAAATGCTGATAACCCATTTGAATTTATGACTAGAACCAAACAATCTATTACAGATGCAACATTGTTTTCTGATTTAAAAAAACTTAAATCAGAATCAGGTATAACTAAATACGACAAACAAGCAGAAGGAATTATGGATGAGTTTTTGTCTAGCAAAGTTGTACGAGAAGGTATGGATAAAGCAGAAGGGTTAGGATCAGCAAGGCTTATAGAAGCAACTAATATGTATGTACCACAGGTTATAAGAGGTAATGGTTTACAAAAAGCTATGAAACTATACTTTGCTCCAGCATTTGGTAGGTTAGTAGATGCTAATGACCCTGCTGATGCTTTACAAAATTTATATAGATTTACTTTACAATCTAAAGCATTTCTAAAACAATCTGAAGAAGGTACCGATTTAGCTAACAAACTTTTAAACAATGCTATTGATGCTTATGGAAAAGGTGGCGACATAGGAGCTAGTTTGAATAAAGTTGTATCTGATTGGTTAGAGGGTGATTTTAGAAAAGTTTTAATTGATTCAGGTGTTAAAGAATCTGTTGCTAAAGCAGCAACAAAGATAACTAGAGAGTTTTCTGATGATGCAAAGATTGCATCAGATATGAACAAAGGTTTATACGGAATGGATATGAATGGTAAAAACTTTCCTTTGACAGAAGTATTGAAAGGTGCTGGGGTTGATGATGTAACTAATCAAACAATAGGTAGAGCTTTATTTTCTACACAACTTAATAACACTGTTTACTTACCAGAACTTAATGATGTTATAAAAGCATCTAATCAAATGAACAAAAACCTCAGAGGTAATATGACAAAACTTGTTGATACTATTGGTGGAGATAAGTCAGAATCTTTTATACAGTTTTTAGATTGGTATAACTCTAGTGTCTTTAAACCTTTAGCTTTGTTAAAACCTGCTTGGACTGTAAAAGTTGTAGGTGAAGAACAACTACGACTTATATCAAGAGGATTAGTTTCTGCACCTCTAGCACCAATACAAGTTATAGCTAGAGTATTTGGAAGAAGTGTAGGTGCTGAAGAAGGTGGAAAACTAAGAAAAGGTGTTGATCCATTAACACCTGGAGAAGCAGCAGGTGGAGATTGGGCTTCTGATTTAGCTTACCTAAACTCACAGACTGGTATAAACAACGTTAGAACATTAAGAAGGAAAGCCGTAAATCCTGGTCGTTGGGGGAAGTTTGATAAGACAGCTCCTGAATATAAACAAGCAGCAGTTCGTACTATTTATCAAATTATAAATGATGATGTTGCTGTTTTATTAGCTAAGGTAGATGCTAGTGACTTAACACCTTTACAAAAAGAACAAGAATTTAGAAAACTAGCAGATAGATTAAAAAACAAAGATTTAAAAGAACGATTAGAAAAAGTAGTAGGACAGGAATCACATCCTTTTAATAATGCTTTACGAGATGATGAAGTCGCTTTGGAGTATGTATATTATTTACGAGCAGCTTTGAATCAAACACTTGGTGGCAGAGTTATTGCAGATGAAGCATCTAGCGCATTGAACTGGGTACAAGATATTGCTAACAAAGATTTACTTAATATGATTGCTAATGGTGGTAAATTTACAACATCTAATGGAAAGAAAATGGGATTTCTTGATGCAGCTGCTATTGCCAGATCTAAAGCAAAAGCAGATAAAGTTAAAAAGAAAATGGGAGATAAAGAGTTTGACAAGATAGCTGATGATTATATAAGTGGAAAAATTACAGAAGAAGATTTAGCAGTTATAGCTCCATTGTTTAAAGAAGCACAAGATGATATTGTAAATGGATTTTTTGGTACTTACATAGAGGATATGCCAGAATTAGTAAGAGGTTACATTGACCCTACTTTCCAATTAGAAAAAACATACGATAAAACTATTAACAGTATGTTTACAACTTTGATGACACTGCCAACTAATAAACTTTCTCGTTCACCTGCTTTTAGAAGATTGTATTGGAAACGAGTATCAGAAACTATAGAGTTTTTAGGTAAAGATGCAAGAGATGAAATGGTAGGAATTGCAAATACTGCTCTTAGTGAATTTACAAAGTACGACCCAAAACTTGCAGGTTATCTTAAAAAAATAAACAATGCTAAGTTTTCTGGTCCTGCTGAAGCTATTACAGATGTAAAACTTTATGACAAGATGATTGCATCAGATGCACTCACACAAACAAAGAAACTTCTTTATGATATATCAGAGAGAACTGTTGTAGGAGATTCACTTAGATTTGCATTTCCGTTCCTAGAGGCTTACCTTGAAATCTTTAAAACTTGGTCAGATATTACAAATAAAGCTGGTGGCAAGAACTTAGTAAACCTTAACAAGCTAGTACAAAGTGGTAGTGAACCAAACCCATTAGCTGATCCAACAGGTCAAAGAGGATTCTTTTATACAAACCCTGTAAATGGAGAAGAAGTATTTGGTTATCCAGGTACAGGTTTAGTACAAAAATGGATGTTTCCAGAATTTGAAGGAACAGGAGTAGAAGCAGAGTTTCCTGTGTATGTATCATCTCTTAACTTAGTAGCAGATATTATGCCTGGTGTAGGTCCAATTATACGAGTACCAGCAAGTTACTTTAGAAAACAATTCCCAGCAGAAGGTAAGTATAACAAATTAATATTTGGTGACTTTACACCTCCTAGTGGTTTCTTAAATAATGCCGTACCTTTCCCTGCTTGGTTAAAGAAGTTTTATCAAGCATATAAACAAGGTGGAACTGGTAGTGCAGATTTAAACAGAATGTTTAACAATACTGTCATAGATACTTACAAAGCATTAATTTATGCTGGAGCTATAGATGATTCAACACCAGAAGGTGCAGATGAAGGTTTACAGTTAGCAACAGATTATGCACAAAGAATATTTATGATTAGAGGTGCCTCACAACTTATAGGTCCAGCAGGTGCAGCTTCTCCTATATGGTCTGTAACAGATAAATCAGGAAATGCTTTCTTTATAGAAGCTCTTGCAGACACATACAGAGATTATAAGTCTGCTGCACAAGGTGATGACTATGAAGCAACACAGAGATTTATACAAGAGTTTGGACTTGATCCAACAGCTATGTTAACTTCTAAATCTAGGTCAGTAGTTGCTAGACCAGCCACAGTGTTTAGTGCAGATTGGGCTAGAGAAAATAAAGACTTGTATGAAGATTTTAATACTACTGCTTTTTACCTAACTCCAACAGATGTTGATAATGAATTTAGTTATGATGCTTACCTTAATGCTTTATCTGATGGAACACTTGCACCGAGAACACCTGAACAATGGGTGTTAGCTAAAAACAGATTATTAGGTTCTATTGCTTATGAAAACTTTTTAAGGAATACAAAGATAGGTGATTCAACACTTATGAATACAAATGTTAAAACTGCACAGTTACTTAAATGGATGAAGCAGTCACAACTTATGGAACAATATTGGGGATATGGACAAGATGCAGGATTTGAAGTAGATAAACCTGATACTGATTTCTTACTTAGAGAAATGGGTGGACAAACATACTTACCAGATCGTTCATCTAGTTTTATTACTGGTTGGATTAATGAAGATTACACACCTATAGAGAAATTGAAAGCTAATAATGCAGCTATTGCATATGGTAAATATAGACAAGAGTATGACAGAATAGTAGCTGAAGCAGTTAAAAGAGATTATGCACCTAGTTCTATAAAAAGTAATAAGGATTTAGTTAAGGCAAGACAGTATTTAAGAAATTATGCGACTAAACTTATATTAGAATATCCTGAATTTGGACCTCTTTGGAATAGCATTTTAGAAAATGACCTTAGAGAGGAAATATCAGATATGGAATTATTAGGTATATAAATGAATGATGTAGATAAATTTGTAGCAGCAATAGTAGAACAAGATAGTCTTGCAGGGTCAAACCCTATATTATCTGAAGATGATATACAACAAATGCAACTAATGAACTCTATAGATGATGTACAAATGTACGCTATAGAAAAAGGTATTGATGCTGGTAAAGTAAATAACGCTTTAATTTCTACAGGACTTGATACTGCATCAGATCCAATGGCTGATCTAACTGGATTATTTGGTTTTGGAGAAGCAGAAAAATCAATCATAGGTGGATTACCAAGTGATTACACACCTAGAAATGCAGGAGCAACAGATTTTTACAGAGAAGGTGATGAGTACAATATTTTTGCTAACTTACCAACAGAAGATTTATATAGTTTACAAGCAAGACTTATACAAGGTGGTCTATTAGCTAGAGGTGGCTTCACACCAGGTGACTTTGATACAAGCACTGCATCAGCTATACGATTAGTATTAAGCAGACAAAATAGAATCGGTGTTAAATCAGGAGAAAAATCTACTGCTTGGAATGAATCATTACTGTTATATCAGAATGAACCATTACCAAGTGGAGAAGAAGTTTCTGTTTATTTACCACCAGACTATGCAGAAGTATCAACAAGAGTTAGAAACTTGTTTGCTGAAAGTCTTGGTAGAGATCCACAAGAATATGAATTACAATTATTATCAGAACAATTTTACAATGATACACAATTACAGTCACAACAACAAGCACAGTTACAAGAAGTTGCTTTAGGACCTACTGTAGAAGAGTTAGAAACAGGTAATATAGGAAATAGAGATATACAGGGTGTAGTATCTGAAACAGGTATGGAAGAAATATCTCCTACTGGTAGATTGTATGAAAACTTTAACAACCTCATAGAAAAAGAAAAGGATAGGTTACAAGCAAATGATGATATCCAAAACACTGGTCGCCTTATGCTTGGCACTATTCTCGGTACAAGGAGATAGTATGGCTGATGCAAGAGAACTACAAGCATTTAGATTTGGTATAGCTCTTACTGAAGGTGGAGGAAAGATTGATTACACACAAGGTAATTCATCTACTGGTGCATATGGTGCTTATCAGTTTGTTCCTAAATGGTGGGATTGGTATTCTACTGAAGCAGGTTATCCTGGTGCAAATATAGAAGATCCAGCTGCACAAGATGCAGTTGCTAAATATTGGTTTAATAGAAATTATATTGACTATGGTTCTTGGGAATTAGCAGCTATTGCACATTTCGCAGGTAGATCAACTGCTCAAAAAGCATTAGACAATGGATTTGATTCTGTTAAAAATATGAAAGACTCTACAGGAACTACTGTGGAACAATATGTAAACAAAACAATGCAAAATTACAATGAGCAAATGCAGATGATGGCTAAAGTAGATACAGATGTATCAGCTATGGGTTTACCTAAAACAGATGCAGAAGTTTTTCAAGGTTCTTTTGAACCACAAAAGATTGTAGAAAAAGAAGCAGCCACTGTACTTGATGCTATTACTAATGGTATGAGTGATGGTGGTAGAAAGAAGTTTCCTATGAATACTAAATCACAATATAATGCACAAGTTCCTAAAGCAGCAGGTTCATATGAAGCAGCAAAAATAAAAACTGATATTGGTAGAGGGATAAAGATTCAATAATGGCATATAACTTACTTGGACAACAAGGTAATAAAGGAGATAGAAACCCTGATCCTAACTTAACAGCAGAAGTAGCTACCTACTTATATGACTTTCCACCAGGTAGTGGAGATAACAAAGGATTAACTAATGCAGGTAAACCTGTAGACAAAAAAGATGTTGCAGAAAAACTTGCTGAAGTTGGTGTAGAAGATGAAGCTGTTACTGAAGAAGAAGTTGTAGATGAAGTTGAGCCACCAAAAACCACAGGTAAAGATGAAATTAAAAACATACAACAAGCATTAAAAGATTTAGGTTTTAATCCTGGTCCAATAGATGGAATAGTAGGACCTAGAACAAGAGGTGCAGCACAGGATTATATAGATAGTTTAAGTGGTCCTGCTGCTAAAGCAGCTTTTGATTATTATAATGATTTATTAGGTGGATTAACTGAACCTGATGTAACAGATACAAGTATTGCTCCAACAACACCTGGTGGTAGAGATTATTTTATAACAACTACAAAACCAAACTGGTGGGAATTATTAGGTTATGATACTGAAGGAGAAGCAATTAGAGATGGTATGTCGCCTTCTGATGTTCCACAACAAGCTAATACTTTTTCAGATTTAATAAATATATTTACAGAACAAGGAGTTTTTGATCCTAAAAATTCTATAGCTGCTGATATAACAGATGAAGAATTAGAAATATTACAAAATTCTGAATCTTATTCAAAAGCTATGCGTGGAGAATTAACACAAAGCGAATATGATAAATTAAAATCAGATTTACTAAAAGAACATAAGAAAAAAATAGAAGATAATGCAACATTTGCTGGTAAATTTGGAGCTTGGTTAAATTATGTAGGAACTGCTGCTGGGCTAGATTTAAAATCTGGTATATCTGTAATTAAAGATGTACTAGGGGAAACAGCAGAAGATATTTATAATGCTATAAGACCAGATACAGGTGGGTTTTTAGATAATTTAGTTGCTGGTTATTTAGGTACACCAGGAGCAAATCCTATAACAGATGCTATAAAAAATATTTATCCAGAATTAGAATATGACCCAGTATTAAATAGATGGAAAAATCTAAGTGATAATACTGTTATTCCTATTGATAATAATGATGCTTCAAAATTACAAAATGAAGGTATAAGTACTACTACAACAACTCCAAGTATAGGTAATGGTGGTATAGGTGGTGGTGCAGCAACTGCTACAGAACCAGATGAAGCATATAACGCTATAGGTCAATTAGGACCTAGAGGTCAAAGTAATGAAGGTTATGAATACAAGTTTGATGAACCACCTGGACAAGGTTTAAATCCTGGTGTAACAAAAATAGGTGACCCAGATCCAGAACCTAAAGCACAAGTAGAAGGGGAACCTTTTAGAGAGATTTATATAACTATTTACAAAGATGGTGAAGAGCGACAAATACTTGAATCTGATTTTAACTTATATAGTCAAGCAGGTTGGTCAAGAACAAGACCTAGTGCAGATACTAGTGGTGGTATTGATGGTGAAATCATAACAGATGAAGTAGGACCTGGACAAGTTGTTAGCGACCAATTAAATACATTTAACAACATCCCACAAAACGCAATACTAATAGAAGCAGCAGGACAATTATTTTTAGGATATGAAGTACCTGGTGCATACGGACAAATGTATTCAGGTGAACCAATGTTTATGCTTTATGAGGTATTAGACAATGATGTTTATGAAGCAGGTATATTAACACAAGGTGCATCACCACAAGTCAATGTTTCTCTTGGATCATTGGCTGATCTTAACCAATATGGAATAGTTGTTGGTGGTACAGATGAACTTACTGACAATGTAGAACACCCATTCATTAGATTTGTAGAAAACTTTGAAGCAGGTAAAAGAGTTAATCCTTGGTTAAACGATACAGAAATAAATCCATTATCAGGTGTTAGTTATCAACAAGAAGCTATAGAGTTTCTTGCAGAACAGGCATTAGAACAATGGTCGCCAGAAGAAACACAACTTAAATACGAAGGTACTGACTGGTATAGAAAGTCAACTACTACACAAAAACAATGGCTTACAACATTATTAACACAACCAGAACAAGCTACACAAGATATACAAGATAAACAATTATCTGTAAGAATAGCTATGGAGGCTAATGGAATAGCTAGTCCACCAGATGCTTTAGTTAGTTGGTTTGCAGATAAAGCAGTATCAGGTACTTGGACACAGCTATACACAGACCAACAGATAGCTTTACTCGCTGATCCTTACAAACCTGGTGCAAGAGATACAGGTATGGTTAATTTTATTGAAGGTGTTGGTGTAGGTACATTAGATAGATTGAGTGTTGGTGAAAAAACAGTAACAGATTTATATAGAAGATACTTAGGTCCTTCACTTGGTAATGCTAGTGCAGATGAGATTGCAGAGAAAGCAGGACAACTTAGGAATGATCCAGATGCAGAAGAACAACTTAAATCATATTTAGAACAACAAAGACTTGCTATGTTTGGTAACTATACGAATCCAACTTTGACTTATAATGATATTGTACAACCATACAAGAACTTAGTTAATCAAGTATGGGGTCAAGAAGTAGATGAAACACAAGATTGGTTTATAAAAATGGTACAGGATAATGACATAGAAAAGGCTTACACAACCTTGAGAGAAAAAGGTATCTCACAAGGTATAGGTAGAGTTCAAGATCAGGCACTAAATGATTTACAATCAGCTATAGGTCAAGGTCAAGTAGCACCACAGTTAGGAGCTAACGGATAATGGAAGAATTGTTACAAAAAGCTAGAGCATTATATCCAGGATTACCTGATTCTTTTATTAATTTATTTGTTTCTAAATGGGAAGATACAGGAGATGCACAACAAGCTATTGCACAGACAAGAGAAGATACTTCCTATGACACTATATTCCCTGGTAATAAAAATGAACGAGGTCAAGTTAGATATGATGAAGTAACTTACTTTGCTTTACAAGATTCTTATATAGGTACACTAGCTGAATACGGCATACCAAAAAATACATCATTAAATATATTACAAGATAGATTTGTTAACTTACTAGAGAATGAAGTTTCTGCTAATGAATTTCAACAACGAGTAGCTGCTGTGTACAGAGGAATACAAGAGAATATACCACAAGTGCAAGATTTTTATGCTACTAATTTTGGTTTAGATTTAGATGAACAGTCAATATTTTTAGGTGCATTAGATCCAACAGTTGGAGAAGATATAGTATCTGGCAAGATTACTGCTGCACAAATTGGTGGAGAAGCTGCAAGAGCAGGATTTACTATTTCTTTTGAAGAAGCAGAGAGAATACAAAGAGCTGGTTTAACACAAGCTGAAGCTAGAAGATTGTTTGCTACAGCAGAAGAACAGTTACCACAAATACAGGAACTACAAGCACAAAGAGGTGTTGCACCACAACAACAGTTTGGTTTAACAGAGTTTACTGAAGCAGCTGTATTTCAAAGTCCAGAAGAATTAGGACAGATTAGAAGATTACAAGAAGAACAAGCATCAGAGTTTGCACCAACAACAGGTGCTACAAGAACAGGTCGTAGAGTTACAGGATTAACTGAACTTTAATACTTGTATATCCAACATATAGTAGTACTATATATAGTATCGCATAGCAAAAGTCTGCGAACCAAATTGACATTGCACCTCCAGTTTATATCTGGCGTGTAAACTGTGTATTTCAATTCGCCTAGTATCGGTACAGCTAGAAGTGGCTGACAATTCTCATTTGTACTTTAATTATAACTTGTCGCCTATCGCATTATTTACCCCAGGATAATGTAGCTAGTAGAAATCTGGGAG
>Ga0181599_1004596_pt1 | contig 11022 bp, 9 predicted proteins | sample 041ome_3_FD_148658 | JGI IMG/M metagenome (GOLD analysis project Ga0181599, IMG submission 148658) | Coastal salt marsh microbial communities from the Groves Creek Marsh, Skidaway Island, Georgia - 041405US metaG (spades assembly) | ecosystem: Environmental > Aquatic > Marine > Intertidal zone >...
CTCACTCCCAATCGTCGTCAGCGAGTCGGGCAGCGTGATGGACGTGAGCGAGGTGCACCATCGAAAGGCATCGCGCCCAATCGTCGTCAGCGAGTCGGGCAGCGTGATGGACGTGAGCGAGGAGCAATTGAAAAAGGCATCGCGCCCAATCGTCGTCAGCGAGTGGGGAGGCAGCGTGATGGACGTGAGCGAGGAGCACCCGCGAAAGGCCGCGTCCCCGATTGCTGCTGTGTATTCTGCCCTAAACTCTGCCAGTTGTTCGTAAAGACCGGGTATCAATCGGTCCATGCGGTTTTCGATGGCCTCAACCGCAGCCTCGATTGATGATCTATCCCAAACTGGAATATAGGGCTTAAAGATGACTGTAGTAAGATTTGTGTCGTCTTGAAAACTCCTCGGGGGGACAACGTGTGTTTTAACGATCACCGTTGTTGTATTATCTGGATAATTTATATTACCCATGTTATCTTGTGTAAGAGTATACGACATTCGTTTTTTATTATAATAAAAAAAACGCTTCTAACGTAATAAAGTTTAAACTATCAAAGAGACAACTCATTTCTTTTTAATTAATAATTAGTAAAAGGATATTTTTATAAAAAGGTGTCTGTAAAACGTTTCTTGGCACCGCCCGCTTCATCATCATCATCATCTCGTTTGCGCTTTACGTTTCTGCACCCTCCTCTGGTCGCCAATTCGTGTTGTAAGACGTCGACCTCTTCGGGATTGAAATATTGATCGCACCAGACTATCAGTAAATTGGCGGAGCATCCTTCAAAGGCATTGTCCCCAATCGTCGTCAGCGAGTTGGGCAGCACGATGGACGTGAGCGAGGTGCAGCCATAAAAGGTCCCGTCTCTAATCTTCGTCAGCGAGTCGGGCAGCACGATGAACCAAAGCGAGGAGCAGCCGCGAAAGGCCTCACTCCCAATAAACCAAAGCGAGTGGGGAGGCAGCCTGATGACCGTGAGCGAGGAGCAGCCGCGAAAGGCCTCGTTCCCAATCATCGTCAGCGAGTCGGGCAGCGTGATGGACGTGAGCGAGGAGCAGCCGCGAAAGGCCTGGTCCCCAATCTTCGTCAGCGAGTTGGGAGGCAGCGTGATGGACGTAAGCGAGGAGCAACGTTCAAAGGCCTCACTCCCAATCGTCGTCAGCGAGTCGGGCAGCGTGATGGACGTGAGCGAGGTGCAGCTGCGAAAGACACTGTACCCAATCTCCGTCAGCGAGTTGGACAGCGTGATGGACGTGAGCGACGAGCAACCAAGAAAGGCCTCACTCCCAATCGTCGTCAGCGAGTCGGGCAGCGTGATGGACGTGAGCGAGGTGCACCATCGAAAGGCATCGCGCCCAATCGTCGTCAGCGAGTCGGGCAGCGTGATGGACGTGAGCGAGGAGCACCCGCTAAAAGCAAGGCGCCCAATCTCCGTCAGCGAGTTGGACAGCGAGTTGGACAGCGTGATGGACGTGAGCGACGAGCAGTCGTAAAAGGCCTGCTTCCCAATACTCTCCAGCGAGTCGGGCAGCGTGATGGACGTGAGCGAGGTGCAGCTGCGAAAGGCCTCTCTCCCAATAAACCGAAGCGAGTGGGGAGGCAGCGTGATGGACGTAAGCGAGCGGCAACCAGCAAAGGCCACGTCCCCGATTGCTGCTGTGTATGTTGCCCTAAACTTTGCCAGTTGTTCGTAAAGACCGGGTATCAATCGGCCCATGCGGTTTTCGATGGCCTCAACCGCAGCCTCGATTGATGATCTATCATAAACTGGATTAAAGGGCTTAAAGATGACTGTGGTAAGATTTCTGTCGTTATAAAAAATCATCGGGGGGACAACGTGTGTTTTAACGATCACCGTTGTTATATTCTCTGGATATCTATTACGCATGTTATCTTGTGTAAGAGTATACGACATTCGTTTTTTATTATGATACTAAATAAATGTCTCAATTATCAAGATTAAATAAAGATCTTATACAAAATCTTCCAGGCGGATCGATAGATAATCCTAAGAATACTAGAATACCGCAATCCATGACTCCTACGTGGTCAAAATATTTTACTAGTCAAGAAGGGTCATGTGGTACAGCAGGGGCAAACGCAGCTTGTTCCCCAATCTGCCGCAATGATTATAAAGTTAACGGAGGTGGACGTGTGCTTTATACATGCGCCGGTCAAAGAGGTACAAGATGCAGTCTTGCTACAGGTAAATATTGCGCTTGTGCGCTAGCAACTCCTGCTAATACTACCAATTGGTGCCCTCCTATGAAAACTATAAATGGCGGTATTACGAATGGGACAGTTATAAAAATCGACGCAAACGAACAAGCTATTGATACAGATTGCAATGACCAAAAAGATGCAAACAGACTAGACCCAGGACAGATAGCGAAGACTGTGAGAGAAGCTCCAGTTTCAGCTACATGTGAATACAGCGATGACGTGCTGGCTACATCTGCTGAGATACAGGAAAGTAGACACGGTATAACCGGTTCTACGGAAGCTGATTCAATAGTTTTAAGGAACTATTGTTGGCGTAAGGGGACTGATAGACCCGATATTCCTGAGAAGTTGCAAACTGAAAAAGCTCCTAATATTATTTTCGATCCAAGTAGCTGTTCTGCTTTGTTACAACAAAAGAATGTATCAGATGCTACTGTAAACGAATATAATAAACAGATCAAGAACTGGTGCACGTACAAAGACGTCTTTGGATTTCAAGCTAAAACTCAATTGAGAGGAGCTATTGATGAGAACGTAGATACGATAGTATTGCCTTCTAGGTTCATAAACAGAAACCAGTTAAGAGTAGGAGACAAACTTTTAATCGGAGGGGCATTCACTTTTAAAGATGATGAAGATTTTGAGGTAGTCACTATACAAGACATTATAGATGACGAGATTCTTCCTCCAGCGGATCCAATTCAGATGCAAGATCAAACAGCCGATCTTAACCCTCCTGCATTCTGGGGCAGTACTAATAAAGATAGTCCGCGTATTGTATGTCCTGAAGGTATGAGATCAACGGACATTTCATCGTCCGCGCAAGCATTTTGTAGTTCGGAAAGTGGAGATTTTTTTATATTTAAAGTCACCAATTTTGGCGACGGTCCTAACAATGGCGCGTACTGCGATTGGTCTACTGGATTCTTCGGTCAGAACGATCACAGAAGATTTTTCGGTGCATGTGGACCAGACCCAAACCAAGTTTGTATGAATAGAAACGGTGTTACGGTATGCGAAAATGTACTTTCGAGAACTCAACAGGTTAAAGTAATCAGAGGTCAAAGTTTCGTTCCTAAACCTCAATGGTTAACAGATATAATAGGCGATGTCGATCTTACCGGTGGTTCAACTAAACATTCTGATGCAGAAAACGTTTTGTATATATCAGGAAGAGGAAGTTGTGAATGCTATGATTTGTTGCATGACGAAAGTGATTCCGGAAAACTTAAAAGAGAAGCCTTGACTGAACTTGCTCAAACATTAGGAGGACCTTTACAATGCACAGCAAAAGTATGCGATTTGAGTGGAGCTCTTTCAAATCGACCTTTGGTAGAGGCTGAAAAAACAAAAACTATTAATTCGGATGGACAGTTTTTACCGTGCCCCGCACCAACAGGGTGTATCGCGATTAATAACATTATTGGTTCTACGATAGGAAGAGATGTTGATATTGATAATGATATCAAATGCAATTTAAACGAACCAGACGTCTGCAATGGATTTACAAATGAAACATCATGTTCCAACTCTAACCCCTTTGAAAAGGATGGAAAAGAATTTGCTTGCGAATTTGTCGCAGGGTCGTGTATTCAAAAACCAAAGTGCAAGTTAGATAAATTTAAATGTGAAAACGGTCTAACCTGTGATGAAGAAACTGGAAAGTGTCTTGATAAATGTACCTTATCAGATTTAGACTGTAAAAACGGAGGCACGATAAGCGGCGTTAAACCTGATTGTTCCTGCACGTGTGTAGGAGGATTCACAGGAACTACTTGCGAAACGCCACCACCAACCCCGCCTCCGCCACCTCCAACGAAGTGTAGTCAAGATCCTATCATAAAATGTCCTGTGCCAAAAACTTCTAAATCGCCCGATACGGTAGGCCGAGATGAAGATGCGTGTTGTTCAGGTCTTCCAGCTCATCCATTTGATCAAATTATAACATTACCCAGTAGTGTAGATGAAGTATATACAAAGGGCAGCGTAGTAACACAAGGCGATGCGAAGGGTACTGTTTTAAAAGATACTCACGGTCCCGATGTCACAGTGACAGTCACGGCTGAATTTTTTAGAAAGGGGGAAGTAGTAGTAGGGGATAAAACTCTTGAAATAACAAGCGTACGTGTTCCAGGCAATTCTCAGGGAGATGAAATGACTTTGTTTGATAAGATGAAAAATTTTGTGCGCAATCATCTCCCCTTGTCGATTGGGGTCGTAGTTTTCTTAATTATTTTTATGATTATCGTCATAGTTTACTTCAAAAATAAGAAGCGTTCTTAAATATTTTCATACTTAACTAAGTTTGAAAAATTACATCACGCATTGGGGATGAAGCATGCCATCGACGCTGTGCACCATTACGTTAGGGTTTATATCATCCTTAATGTTCATCTTGAGAACATTCACAGGCTTTTGTCCATCGGTTGAAACATGAATAGCCTCATTCGTACACACTACTTCTAATTTAAAAATTTTGTGCATTGAACCATACTTTGCCTTCTTCCGTTGACACAGTACTTGTGCCGGAACGATGCGTTCCATGCTCGATGCTTTCACTACGTTGATCGCTTCAAGCTTCTTACAGTTTGCTACAAACTCGTCGGGTATTAAAGCATCGCACGGAGCAAAGAGTGTAATGCCTCTACTATCTAGGTTCTGTAAACCAGAAATTTCAACAATCTTGCCAAACTTTACAAATCCCATCCTTTCAAGCGTTAAACTAAGCGATGATACGTTTGAAAATTGACACGGTGGGCAGTTTGACGAGCTCGTTATAGAAGAAGGAGGACACGGCATGAATTCGCCATCCTTAGAAAATTGATATGCCATAGCCTGACTATTTGGATACATTGATACCATGTTTTATTTACGAATTCAAATTTTAAAACTTTTTTTTGTAAAATGAACAGATTTTTTCAATTTCTGGAAAATCAGAAAACTTACTCACAAACCAGAGTACTACAAAAATTAGACAAGATAATGGCGACCATTTTCATTAACAACTTCAAGAGCTCGCACTTATTCAACGATTCTAGCTACAAGGATTCTATTACTTATCGCGACGATGGTACTAAAGTAATAACTTATACAGGCACCTCGTCGGGGAAAAAGGACCCTGAACTTATGCGTGTCATCAACAACGGCGACGAAATTCAAATTTTTTATAGACACAAGCCTGGACCTTTTACACTTATTGGTTCTACGAGGAATTCTAGAGTTGTCAGAGCGCGTTCTGTCCCTGTTGGACGGATCCCCGGTTCAAGGAAATGGCACGCGGCGTCTGCAGATGAGATTTTAATCACTGAATTTGTTGTAGAGCCATGTTTAGAAAAGATTATCAAGGTCAACTGCTCGTCTTTCACGAAGTACAAAAACAGTTGCTTGTTGCACAGCGGGCTTTTTGACCCATCAAAAATCAGGGGGAAAAGGCACTTTGATGGATTCTATACGAGAGATATGATGTATGATCCAATTAACAATATTCGTTTTCTTACAGGGAGTGCTCTTGCTATGTTTTTGTACATATTATTCAATAAATTTTGCAGACAAAGGCTGCTGGGAGCATGATGCAAGAAAACTAAAAAATAAAAAAAATAAAACGAAAAGCCCTCTTGATTGAGCCTCGAATAGGTTCAACCAAGAGGGCTTTTTTTGCGTTACGATTAAAATATTTTTTTTTTCTTTAAAACGATGAATTTTTTTGATTTTTTGAAAAATCAAAAATCTTACACACAAGCAACAAAATGTCTTCTGTCAACAAGTCTATTTCTGTGATGTGGAACGGTTCATCGTATGCTACCGAGAATATTGAGTTCGATACGAATGTTGAGGAATTCGTTCCCTCTTTTAATGTCAACGCCGCAGAATTCATTCCTGATTCTCTTCCTCGCAATTTCGGACAGGCTACTCGAAACTTCTTCGACGGACACCGAGGCGATGATCTGACCAAGGTCAACCCGCCTTGTGTTCCGGTCGAAGTCAACGTGATGTCGAAGAAAACCAAGAATCTTATGCCTGGGCTAGGCGACCCAGTTCCTCTTCCAGGAGGAGGAGGGCATCCGCGACAGCCTACCAACGTAGAGCGACGTGCTGCAACCAAGGCATGGAGCTTGGGTCAGGCCAACTCCAAAGCAATGAGTATCTGCGAGAAGATCGTAGGAGCGTATGGCACAATCGTCGTGTATGCTCCGCCTCAATCTGGCAAAACGCGATTTACAATTATGACCGCATTACTTCACTTGTTGGAAGGAATCACGCCAATCATTATTACTCGACGTCTTAGGGGAGATCGCAGTCAATTCATCGATCGCATCAACGGATTGGCGAAGCTTCTGAACGAACACTACAGCAGCACTCGGAAATATTGGGATGACCCCGAAGAAGAACTCCTATGGACTTTCGAAGATGGAAAGAGTTCGTTGGCTGTCGACAATATCGTCAAGAAGTCCGATCAAACCAAGATTGAAGAAGCTTTGGTTTCGAACACTCCAATTATTCCGGTCGTGCTTGGAAATAGTTCGCAGTTGAAAAAGATTCGCCACGTTATCAACAACGCGAACATCCGCGCCGGTAAGAAATGCAAGTATATGCTCCTCATCGATGAGTGCACAGAAGTCGACTACGGACAAGCTAGTCCTCACGTTTCGGCTCTCAAAGCTAACGCAGTCAAAACTGTCAGCATCGATGCTACTCCGATTGGCGCTTTCTTCGCAGACGACTCGATCAAACCGGAGTTCACTTTTTATCTGGAACCAGATTGGAAAAAGTACCGAGGCTTCGCCGATTTCCAGGTCAAATTTCTCGATCACGATGTATTTTCGATTGGGAAAAAGATGTCTTGGGACGAGATGATCAAGGCTGATCCCAATATGGTACCTTGGCTCGACCAGATGAGCGGGAATGGGACATGGACGTCAGTGAACGATACTCGGAGTCGCGTGATGCGACTGTGCAACACCGATCGAATCGAGAATATGGATACTCAGTTCAAGGAGATCCAGAAGCTTTATCCGGACAAGTTTGCGATAGTTGAAATGCATACAAAGGGTACTCGCATCTACAATCCAGTCAGTCGAAAAACTGGCGAGTTCAAGAATGGAAAGTTCTACGATCTTCCTTTGTCTGACGCCATTAGTCTTTTCAACGACGCGACTAAGTTCCCCCGCATCTTGTGCATCGTCGGGCAGATGGGTGATCGGTGTCTTTCGTTTGTGTCGAATGACTACAATCTGCATCTCAACGAGGACTACATAACATTTCCTAAGAGTACTTGCGTAGGTACAATGTACCAGCGTATGCGGATGTGCGGTAATAACCGCGGCAAAGGATCTCTCAACCTTTACATCACCAAGTCGGCGTATGTTGACATTAGCAAGGGCATCAAGCTCATCGACGAATTCATCGAACGGGCGCAGAAGATGAGTAATCGGTCTATGCGCAAGTCGATGACTACTATGCCAATGTTCAAAGGCAAGTTTTCTACGCGCAAGTTGGCGGCTACCAAGTTCAAGGAAAAGGTCAACAAGGTCAAGGGGCACGATGGCGGCTGGTCTGTAGACAGGTACAAGCAGGAGATCAAGGACGAGAACGGCAACGTAGTCGACACGGTGCCTCTGATTGCCGAGAACACGAAGAAACGCAAACGGGAGGATGGTAGATTCAAGGAAGGCGAGATCGTCAAGATCAAAACTGATATTGCGCCTAGCTACGCCAAGGCGTACAGATTGGCCAAGGCTGCAATTATCACCCTAGGAGCGGTTGGTTGGGTGTCCCGCACGGACGTATTGTCCAAGGTGCGTGAATCAGAAGATCTTGGATCATGGGGAGATCAAGATTTCAAAGCCCGAACGAAAGATATGGGTACAAAGTCCGGTCTTCACGAAAAGGTACACGAATGCACCGGTAAGGGTTTGTATATGACCAAGGTCGCCGGTGAATGGAAGATGAAGTATGTAGTATAAAATAAAAATAAAATAAAATAAAACGAAAAGCCCTCTTGCTTGAGCCTCTAACAGGTTTAGTCAAGAGGGCTTTTTTGCGTTACGTTGCTACCTTGAACAATCTTTCGGTTCTTTTTTTAGATTGTCCAGATCTCCCAGCAATGGAACCTCCAATGATATGAGTGTTTTCAAATATACATGTTGCATCTGCGTATTCAGGCTTGCTGTATCCAGACACAAACACCTCGTTTTTTTTGGCCATCGTCTTGCACCATTCCCAAAACTGTTTGTCAGATTCTTTCCCCCATTTTTCAGAGTACCTGCATTCAGTGCCTAAATATGGCGGATCACAATATATAATAAATCCTTCTAAATCTGAAAACTGGGTATAGCGTCCGTGATAAAATTTTACTTTTTTTAATTCTTTCCCTATCTCACAGACTCGTTTGGAGGCTTTTGATGATGATCGGTTGTAAAACCCTTGCAAGAATTGCCCTCCGAATGAAAATTGATGACCTACAAAGCCTTTCATCGCCGAGTCGTCTTCTCGTTTCAATCGATCGAATGTTTCTTTGTCAACCTGTGTAGGCGGGACCCACCCTTTTTGAGCTGCTTCCCACATCTTGATCACAGATAAGTTAAGATCCCCTGCCTTGTATTCAGAAAAATGTGTAGGAACGTGCCTATAAACACCAAGCATCCCGCAGAATGGCTCGCAATAACCTTTCACTTTGCTTAGATCGACATTTTCTGTGATAGCCTTGGCGATCCTTTTGCCAAGGCGCTGTTTTCCTCCGTGATATGCTGTCATATTTATACTTTTTTAATACCTCTTTAGGGTATTAAAAATTAAAGAATTCTCGGCAACACACGTTGTATCTCTACTAGCACTGGCAGAATCGTGAGTGTCCGCTAAATTTGCATCCTTTTTCCCAAATCTGGGTGCCTGATTCTGTGTCTTTATATTTACTCTTGCAAATCTCCGTGCAATTATCAGTAGTCCCCCATCCTAAAGTGCATGTGTTTGATGCATATCGGGTTGCCGTCCTCGTATTATCTGTGCATGGTAACCTCCCCTGTGTACACTCTCCTCGATGCCACTCACACCCATACTTTTTATCATCGTCTGTTTTATAGAAATATGGGCAAACGGCGCTGTTATTAATTTTAGAGCAATCGCCAAGCCCGGCTGTATCTGATTCGTCGACGTCAAAAGGTCCTACATAGCATTTGCACGGACAGTTGGGCCTATCAAGATAGCACTTATTGTTTTTGTCGTCCCAGTTGCACATGTAAAACTGTCCAGTATAAATGCCAGGTTTGCCATCCTCACCTTTCTTCATGTCGGAGTAAGGTGTGCCATGCCCGTCTGGTCCATAAACGCACGTGGGTCCGTCTGTTATATCCTCGCAATACTCGACTCGGTATGTAGGTTTTCCGCAAAATTCTCCATAAGAGGGTTTGCAGTCGAAATTGTAGTTCTTTGGTGTAGCCATGATTTATTAAAGCTAAAAAAAACCAAAATTATTGATTCAAAATGATATTTTTTTTTCAAATTTTATTTTATCAAACCGACTACAATGTCAAGTATCCCAACTCTCAAACGACAAGTTGCTACATCGCAAGATGAGTGCGAACGCTTGATTCAAAAAGTTATCAAGTACTCTAAGCGCTTGCAAAACGAACTAAACTCTTGGAGGGATCAACGAGAAGCTTCGGATGTCAGACAACACATGCGTTCCTTGTTTTGTGAACCAAGTGTTGAAGTCATCTGCAAAAGTATTGTAGACAATCTTTCTTCTGCCTACGAAGAAGAAGAAGAAGAAGAAGACTGGGAGATCTATCAATCAAATATCATAACCGGTAAACGGAAGCGCAAAAAACCTGAATACTATGTAGACGACCATTTCGAAGAACTGATGTTCGAAGACGTGCCAGACGAAGAAATGCACGCGGCTATCGAAGAAGATGTATCAGAAGAAGAAAAAAATGATGATGAAACAGATGAAGAATGGACGCCTGATGAACAGGGGTTGGAAGATTACGATGAATACTAAAAACAAAAAAAAAGCCCAACGGTTGAGCCTTACTATAGGTTCAACCGTTGGGCTTTTTTTTTTGTTTTACTTAAAAAAAAATAATTAAGTACTAAATGACAGAAGGACAATGTACACCTTACGGAACTGAGCCGATGGCAAAAGGCGGACGAATTCCACCTTTGGCAATGGACCATGGGATGACCCGGCTTTGCTGGGACACCCAGCTTAATGGTAATCAACGCAAAACTCTTAAACGAACAGTAAACCAGATCGAAACGCAACAAAAACTCGAAGACGAGGCATCGTCTAAGATACAGCGCGAACTTGAGATTCGCACAGAGATTCTTGACCAAGTCGAGATGATCCAGAAAGCAGTGCAGCAAACGCTGCAAAAATGCAAAGAGGAAGATTATGACGATGACGAGACAAACGAATTGCTTAATTCTCTCATAACGTTTACGAAGCTGTTTGCGAATCGCGAGCGCGCTGCAGCAAACGCTGCATCTGAACGGTGTAAGTTAGCGAGAAAGATTAAGAAAGCTTTGCACATTGAAAAAGAAAAGGCTCGACGACGTGTTTCTCTTTCAGCCAACATTTCACAGCGTATGAACAACCTTGCATTCAAGTGAAACCACTATGACAGGGTTTAATATGCCTATGAACAGGGGTTGGAAGATTACGATGAATACTAAAAAAAAACAAAAAAAAAAGCCCATCGCTTGGACCTTACTCTAGGTTCAAGCGATGGGCTTTTTTTTGTAACTGAAAAAAAAATAAAGTAAATACTAAATGACAGAAGGACAATGTACACCTTACGGAACAAATT
>Ga0181599_1004607_pt1 | contig 10999 bp, 2 predicted proteins | sample 041ome_3_FD_148658 | JGI IMG/M metagenome (GOLD analysis project Ga0181599, IMG submission 148658) | Coastal salt marsh microbial communities from the Groves Creek Marsh, Skidaway Island, Georgia - 041405US metaG (spades assembly) | ecosystem: Environmental > Aquatic > Marine > Intertidal zone >...
ATGAATGTACTAACTCACTTTTTCAAAGTATATATCGTTTCGTTTACACAGGACCTCGCCTTTCCTTGGTTGCGCGCAAAGGATGAGTAAGCGGTTGCGTCACCGAGCTCGGGTTTCGCTCGCGAGCGTCGTCGCGATCGGCGTACTCGGACATTTGATGATAACGCTCGTGCACGGAAATACGTACGATTATATAAAATACCCGCGCATTAGAGACCAATATCCGAAAGAAAGCATAGACCATTTACAAGGGACGAAAACTCCGGAAGTGCAAGGATATATCGATCGATTAAAAGATAAGTATCCGGATTTTAAGAGGCACATATATTTGACACAACAAAAGGAGTTTAAGAGGGACAGATATTTGGTACAACTCGGAGATGTAAAAAATCTGAAAGAATACGTGGACCAGTTACATTACTACTATAAAAAGGGTACATGGCGCGGAGTCTACGAATTAAGCCAGGACTCTACCTACGAATCCAACATGAAGAATCAATGCTCAAAGTCGTGTTATAACGATGATCAGCAGCCGATTTTCTGGTGGACTAAAACCTATGAGTGCACTAAATACAACTTTAAAGAAAATAGTGATGGCAGGTATCGACCCGAAGTGACAAAACATCTTTATATCTTAAACATTACAGCGAGTTGTTCAAAATGGGTTGCCAACCGACAGAATTTTCCCAGTGTGCGGTGCGTGGATTGCCAAGGGGAATGGAGTGGTTGGAAACCACTATATTCGCTGCGGAATTCCGGTGATCGGACCACTTACGATCCTGAAGCATTTTGCGGCATCCGTCCGAAAGCGCGCAAATACAAGGTAACGACGCCACAAAGTAGCCTGCGAGGTAGCAAAGCGTGCCCGCATGCTGACGGTCATGTAGAAATCCAGGATGACGTCGTGGAAACCTGCAAAGACCTAGACGTTAAGATTCAGAATCCAGCTAAGGTTGTCATGGTTAACGATATTGATTTTGGCATCGAAGTATATCACGACACGTTCTGCGGTAAAAACCAACCGTGTCATTTGTCAAACACAAAGGCTTCCTCAAACATCGACTGTGAAGCGTGGGTGCGACGCAAAGATATAACTTCGCACAGTCATAATTCTATTAGACTACCGTATAAAAAATTAACGCGGGGATTGAATTTCATCGACCCTGAAACAGACAGCCGTCGTATCCGGCTCACCACAGACGGCGTGCTCAAGGCGGGTGATTATGTCCTCGAATATAGGTGTTCGATCAAACACTTCAAAGTCATAAAGGAAGAACAAAAGTTGACAGCACAACAAAAGTTGACAGCGTCTGAAGTCTCAAAAAACGATGACCGTACTATAATTGCAGAAAAGAGTGGGCTTGTGATTTACGGCGAAAAAGTGGTGAAGACATATATGAGTCAAACACAACAAGGTTCCCACGAATTTAAAATTGTCGACGGATGCCAAAACCAGCTGCCATTCGATACGGACACGTCGCTACTCTCGACGCACTTACTTCTGACGTCATCAGAGTATCTATCGGCCAAGTGCGATGAGCTCATTCATGCAAAAGAGTCGATTTTTCGAAAGTATGACATTGCGCCTACAAACGGCGAGCTTGATGTGTCTGAGCTCACCGTCGCATTTGCCACGCACCACGCTGACACCAGCGCGATTGAGTATCTCATCGTAGAAGGCAAACCTCTGTCACTTACACTTGGACAACTTATGCAAGCAAACGTCTTTCCTTTTCACTGCACACAGTCAACAAAACAAGCCGTGAAAATGACCAAGACTACACTCCCGTCAGTCGCGTCTGGGCGAGGAACGACTAAGAGCAAGTGTGAAACTGGCGCGCAAAACGCCGCCGCGCGGTGGAGTTTTCATCAAGAACTCACACGCGAGGATGTGGTGTGCGTGTATGTCGATGGGTTTCTGAAAGAGGTGAATCATCCGACAACGAACGAACCAGATAAAGCTCGCGCACATTTGTTCTCAAAGTTTGAAAAAAATGGGTTTTACGCATTGCGCGGCGTCGAAGATAGACGCCAGACATTTGGAGCCAACGAAGACGTGCACGCGACGCTGGTTGCGCAGTTCACTTTTGGTGAGCACGACCAAGGTTCCACAGCAACGTCCATAATCAAAAACCAAAACGCTAACAAGTTGCATCGCGCTTTCACGCTCAACTTTCTTCAGAGGTATGAGTTACCTGGTATGTTTCCGTGCCAGGCACCGATGGCGGGGCGATGCCTGGAAGTCGAAAAATATAGGCTTTATGACACGGATTGGGGTTCGATAGGGTCAGTTACTTACCCCAGTTCTTTCGTGGAAGCGGGTTTTTCATTCTCGATGTGGTTTTATCGCGCAAATTCTGACTTTCAATATACTTTCAGCAGCATTTCAGCATCATGCCGTCACCTAAATTGGGTTTGGCTTCATAAATTTGAAGAGTCATGCTTTGCAAAGTTTTATATGTTTGCAAAGGACAAAGCGTTAGCGGTGCGGCATCGAAGGTCTGACAAGACATATGAGGAAATTTCTCTTAAAAATGCGTTCGGCGACCCTTTCTCCGAAGGTTGGTATTTGGTTGGCTTTTCATTTCTCGAGCAAAATCAAGGCGTACGCATTTTCTCCTACCCCATGGATAACACAAAAAATTTCAGCCATGTGACCAGCCGAAATATTGCTTTCAATGATTTTCGTGATGATTTGTCCACTTCAGTAAATGGGAAGGAACATTTTCAATGCGCTGTACATTTTGTGCGGCGCACATCAAAAGAGACTGGTGGCGTGAGCCAGTACAATGACATTCGATTTTTCTCTGGTATCGTACAGGAACAAACGTTTGAGGCGATTCGTCAATGCGGTGGGAAATCGCATTGCGCGCAGCTGGCTCGCGCCGCACCAGGGACGCGAAGAGTCGTATGCGTCACGAATCGCTTCAAAGGCAAAAGCGAACTTCCTCCAGCGTGCGTAACATCTTTGTACTACGATGGAACTGCGATTGATGTTGAGCCATCCATGGATCTCATGGGCGTCAGATTTTCGTTCAGAGATACCGCTTGGGACGAGACCGCGTTTGAAATTGAAAGAGTTGCGCTCAGAGACTCAGGTGGCGAGTTTGAGACTGTCGTTTCAATAGGGAACAATCTCAAAGGCTGCGCCTCAGTTTTCAACTCCATCACGTACCTCGATCGCGATGCTGTCGAGGTGCCGTACACGCAGTGGAAGTACCGCATAGTGTCCAAGTTTGATCGTACCTTGTCGAATGGATTGATGTATTTCGTGTCCAAGTCTGTACTTTTCACCACGCCATGGACGAACTCCATTGGAGGGACTGTGTTCGCCGGTGGTTCCACGACGCCCGTACCGTATGTAAGAGTGTGTGCCGAGTTTAAAAAGAAGATCGCCGAAGCCGCCGTCGTAGGTTTGACAAACGCGACAGAGCGGTTGGAGACAGATCTGGCTCAAAACAGGCGCGCCGTGCATTCTCTCAAACAATACGCGTCGGAAGCGCACGTAGTGACGTCAACTAAGTCTGAAGGCCACGTTACTGTGCCAAACAACGAGTTTCTCCGCATAGATCTCGGCGCTTGGGCATCCGTTGAATCAATCACGGTGTGTACTGTCGCATCAGGTGCGGACGCAGAGGCACTCAGAAAACCACCAAACGTGCAAGCGTACGTACACGACACCGATGCAGACTTGAACAAAACGAGTCACGGTCACATGTGTTCATTTGCGTCTCCTCAATGGCAACCACGTTCGTCCAGTATCACGTGCGCAAAGTTTTCATGCATCGGCTCTAAAATCAAATCTTTTCATGGACAGTTTGTCGACGTCGTCGCGACGACCACAGACGGTGTACAAATCTCCAAAGTGCAGGCGTTTGGGAACGAAACAAGATGTCGTTTTGGCGCGATAACGGGTACAGATGGGCGATACGAGCTCAACATTCACGATTCCAAGTCAAACATTCCAATCAAGTCAAAGCTACACATCGGCGCGTACAAAGAAGAAATAAACGCACAAGAATTGGTGGCAATTGAACTCGATGGCGAACCAGCGCATAGCTTCTTTTACTTCAGAAACGTCGCTGACGCGCGCCCTTGGCCCTATGGACGCGGAACGCCGTGGGATTTCGTTACTGACGATGATTGGGCTGATCGAGCTACCGTCGAAGCGCAACTCTTCAAAACGTTTTTCAGCGTAGTGACCGGCAGTGGGGATGATGATTCGACGGCTGCTTCCGCACAGGTGCGGATTACTGACTCGATATGGCGTAAAACGTTCGACGTGAACGGTGACGGAAAAGTACATGTAAAGGAAGCGCGATACATTCTTGAGCAGCTCGATGACGACGCCGGCACGAAGACAAATTTCGTATTCGAGCCTTTGATTGTTCTCCCACCGTTTGACGCCTCGGACATAACGCCAAAACCATTTGGTGAGTTCCATGCGACCGCAAACGCTACAGGCTGTGAAATCTTACTACTCGTATACCGCGATTCGAAAACGTTACCCGAAACACCGGCTGAGTGGCGAAAATTATATTCATTCTCCGTAGATGAGATTGGCTTTCGCGATTACCTAACAACAGGGAGTACGCCGTGCCACGACATCACGCCAGAGCGGCGCGTAAACACCACAGTCGTTGGATCGCCGTCAAAGTTTATATTGCCCATGATCATGTGGCTTCCAGGATCACGAAAAGCGCCTTTGATTTCACCTTTAAAACGTGATGATAAGGACGCTTATGAGAATTTTGTGTCGAGTATGCGGTTGCGCGCGATGCAGCGTCGCCCTGATGTCATACACGTCTTTGACAAGCTTCCGAAACTGACGCAAACCGATGCGTCGACCGAGTCGTCTGACGGAACAGCTGAAATAGGGATTATGGAAAATATCTTTTCGAGCTCGGCAATGACGAAACGGACCATAGTTGATGTCAAGCATAAGCGCGTGGAGGAGAAGGATTTCACCGACGACACGACTGTCGTCATAAAGGGCGCCGTGCTGTTTCCACAGTCGCGAGTTCATGAATCAACCGCGTGCGGGTTATCTAGTGCGATAATTGAAGTGATTGACGCCGAAGGAAACGTCGAATCGCACAAAACCGACATCAAGGGCAATTTCAAACTCGCGCTGACGCGTGGGAAAACTTTTGTGCTCAGAGCCAAGTATCAAGATCACTTTATTTGTTACGCGGGCGACACTGTAGAGATGGCGGTTACCGACGCACAAGGATGTGCGAGTCTCGAACGTGAGCATTACGAACGTCTACTGGTGAACAATGACGACGCTGAGAAAACGTACCCGCACAGCGCGCATCGTCTCGTCGACGTCTCCGATGACCATTTCGTGTACTTTACAGACGTCACTCGAAGCAAAATTGATTTGGGAGTTTATCAAGGCGAGTGTGAAAAGAAATACAGAGGCATCAAGTATTCTATTGAACCAACGAACGGCTGTCATGGAGCTGTCGAAGTAGATCACGATGTACTCATGCAAACTCCCGCCCCAAGCGAAGATGATGTCGAATACTCCTGGTGGCCATACGCGGCTATGGAGTATAAAATTAGACTCGTCGACGCGCCATCCGTTAAGAAAGTGAAAGAACTCATTAAAGACGAGACATATGCGTCTGGATGTACCACCGAATTGACTGATGATTATGTTCTCGACATTCAAACATACTTTGAAGAAAAAGCTGAAGATATCAAGGTGCTCAAAATGCAAGACGAGGTCAACGGTGTGTCGGCGCGATACAAGTATCACGGTCACTTCTGCGTGAACATCATGGACATTCCAGTGATTGACGACGAGAATTCGATATGTTACGACAAGACCGAATCCACTGGTACCTTGACGCATCAGCACTTTTTAGGGACGACAAACTACACAAATTTTGCCCAGAACATTGACGGCACGGAAAAGCTGGTTCGCGTGCAAGTCTTTGAAGTTCATGGGAACGTGGATTTGAACGGAGACAGCCGCATCGAAACATGTGCGATATTCCCCAGCGAAGAGTTAGGCACTGGATCGACTACGGTTAAGTTTCGCCAAGATGTCACTGATGAAGCGAACAACCCCTGTCACTCGAAACGCCCGGGTGGACCGTTGTGTGATTTCGCGCTGCAGCTCGACCCAGATTCTGAACAAGTACTGTTTCCCCTTGAAGGCGGGGGAACCGAGAGTGCGACGTTGATTGCATCTGGAACACCCAATTTGGTGTCCCCGTTCCGAAGAAATGTTCAATTCAAAGTGACGCGCTATGACAATTGGACGCCAATTTCCATGGAAGTGAAGCGTCATTTAATATCTCTCGGCTCTAAAGTTAGAGGATCAGAGTACGAACTGAGTGACGATACCAATTGGGCCACCGTCCCGATCGATGGGTTGGTGTACACTGTCGTACACGATCCCCCTGGGGGCGACTCATACGCAGAGTTGGCGACAGAATCAAGGATTGGATTGGAGTTTGAACTCGCGGGTGTTCGCGCGGCCTCTAGGAATCAAGAGACGGATTCGAAAGAGGTAGTTAATGAAAAATTTGAACTAGGAACGGGTATTGTTACCGGTTATGGCCTCATGGCTCAAGTGAACTCGCCGGTCAATATGATTGATATAGAAGGCACGTTTGATTTTGCCACAAGCGGACCAAAGGTTGAAATGCAGAGCACTAGTTCAAGCGGCTGGTCGCTCGAGACGACGACGAATCGCGTTTTACGCTCTAGTCAAGATGTTGCTCTTCCAGGAAGAGCAGGCGATGTCATCCTCGGCGGAGGCATCGAGCTCGTGTATAAAATTTCTGACGTGCTCGATGTGCAAATGGATGGTTCATCCAAGGATTGCTTACTCGTGAAACCGTACATCACGTGGTTGCCGCGTAAACCGACGTCTTACGTCTTCATCGTGGCGACGATTGAGCAGCAAGTTCTTCCAAATTTACGATTTTTGCTATCAACCGTGCTCGCTGGTGGAGTGTTAGAAGACTCTTCGGACATGGCATTTCCTTGTGATGCCAACGGCGACGACGACACGGGGCCGATTGGCAATTGTACACAGACAGAGATCATCGATAACTGGAGTGAATACCTCGCGGAGCGAATCGATGGGTGGGAACGAACGCTGCAATGGTCGTCTCCTTCGATATTTAAGCTAGTAACGGGAGAAGGAGAATCAAAACAGGAAAAGAAAACGTACAAATCAATTGAGCGCATATCGGCGCCCATGGATGACGATGCGAGTGTGTTTGGTCAAAATATGGCTGCCAAAACGAAATATTTCACCGACGCGTTCATCGACACGCCCATAGATGACGTTATGGAAGATCTTAAGAAGACGTGGGATGCGTCGTTCTGGATGATGCCTTACAATGGAATCGGTCCGCCGTCAATGTTTGGCAGTCCAGATTTTATCGCAGAAGAATACTGGGAACCATCGCGAGAAACTTTGGAAGGACAAACGCCAGCTGAAACCAATGCAATAATCCACGGTGGTTCTGCGCTCCATGGTGATATTAATCGTGCACTGCATTCAAGTATAGTCAACGGCGGTTTGCGTACTAGTATTAAAAAAACGCTTGAAGGCACTTTAGAGGATGGAATCGCCAACAAGAAGGGAATCATGAACGTGGCGGCAAACTCTTGGAAGGAGTTGAGCAAATTTTCCGATTTAAAATTCAACACGAAAAAACAAACAGGAACATCTACAATGAAAGTAAAGACTGTGTCATCAAAAGACGCAGCAAAGGTACAAAGCCAAACCAAGAAAGCAACTGCAAAATCTAAAAAAGGTACTGCGGCGAAACTCCTCTTCGCCGCTGCCATGTTGACGAGAATGGAAGTGATGAAAGCCACTATGAAAGAAACGACGTATCCATACATCTCGTACCCGCGTGCGCAGTATCGCAACAGCATTCCAACAGCACGAAGTGCTTTTTACGACGAAGATGATGAGAATTATGGCAATGCAGGACACGTGGAAAATAACATGTATTCGTGGGGCATGATGACTTCAAGCGTGAACGATCTCATGAGCAATTTCACAGCGTGTCCAAACTCTGCGATTTCATGCGCTGAGAAGGACTACGCAAAAGCACATACGCTGCTGCCTGAATCCAACGATCACAACAAGGCCCTCGGAGAAGATGGCAATATTGCGCCGTATTACGACGAGCGAGTCGTGGCTTCGTTCACTGGTGGCACGGCGTATACAGGGATGAAGGTGCGCGGTTTAGCGGGCAAGTATTTATCCGATTATGATACAATTTTGCTCACCTTTAGTGGCGGTGGTCACTCTGTGGAATTTTCCCTCTCGTCCGAAGAGGCAACGTCTAAAAACCACTACGAGTTACACATGGGCGTTCACGCTGAAGCGTCGAACGCGCACGACATGGAGATAGGAGGACTGTTAGGAATTGTTGCGGCAATAGCTATGCTCGCGACAGGCCATGACAACAAGCAAAAGTGGACCTTTACGAAAGACATGTCTAGCGATAGGTCATTCTTTTGGAACAAATACGGCAAGCTATCTACGTTGTATTCTCTCGGCGACCCAAACTTGGGCGACAAATTTGTGGTACAGGTTGCGTCGGATACTCGATTTGGAACGCCCGTGTTCATCACAAAGGGTGGCAGATCGCTCTGCCCTGGCGAGCCGTTCACGGTTTGGCGTCAAGCGGGCATTAAGTTTATGTCACGCGAAAGCATGGAACTCACGGACTTGAATCCTGACGACCGCGCTATTATGGTATTGTCCATCAAGAACGAGGCGATGCATAGAGAAGCGACGACATTGGGTTTGCGTCTCGTCGACGGTTTAATTGAGACAGTGCACGAAATCGTCGATGTAGCGTACGCCAATGCCGATGCATCCCGTTCGGCTGAAGATGTTTTACAAAGTGTTCAGGACGTTGCCAATAGCAGTGTTGCGAGAGACGCACCAGTGGTGCGCAAAATGGTAACAGCGGCGAAAAACGCCGTCAACGCGAATAAAAATGCGTTTGAAGTCGCCGCGGATGTAAATGATGCTTCGGCGGATGCACCAGCACTTGGCTCGGAAATGCATGATCTCGAGTTTCTCGTCATGTATGAATGGCTGCCACCGCTCGGCGACGTCGTGCCTCTCAAGTTTTCGGACGGCGATTCGCTTCGCTCGCAAAAGCACGCTCGCAAAACTTCATTTACGATGAGCATCGGACGAGGGCCAACAGCGCTTTCCAAACTCAAATACTTACGCTTGCAGCTCGTGAGTCTGTGTGAATTCGATCTCAACGACAGCACCAACTTGTATCGCGCCCCAATCGGGGACACGATTAGCTTGGGGACGATTTCTTGGCTTACCAATTGTCCGGAGGTGAGCTTTACCAAGAAGACGCTGGAGGATCACGAAGCGACGCAATACATCTCAAGGCAACAACCCGATCAACCAATTTTCGAATTCGGCGTCGATTTCGATGCTTCGTCTGATAATCTCGAGAAGGTTCTGTTACAGTATAGAAAACCAGGAGAAGAGTGGGACGCGTGGCGGCGAACAGATGGCGAACAGATGAATCTCAAAACCAATTTCATCGAAAAAGGCGGGTTGTTCCAATGGAACATCAATGACAACAAGCTTTTGAGCGGATTCAACGATGGCGAATATGAAGTGCGCGCGAAAAGTTTCTGTACTGGAGGTAGCAACGTCATACCGTCAACGCAGTACGCCATTACGAATGAGGTACTAACGCTCGTTGTCGATACGACGCCTCCGTTTGCTCGCAGAAGAGACGTCTACGACGACTACGCGTATTCCATAGTATTTTCCGAAGCAATCGACTGCAAAAGAGTTGCTTTGAGTTTGACCAAGACGAATTCGCGGTGCTCCGGTGACGCTGAAGGTGTTGAAATGTCTCTCGTGCAAACTTCGGTACAATCCGTCGCCGAGATCCGTTGTTCCACATCAAACATCGTCGCCGTATTGTTCAACGCCGAAGCCTCGGGTACGTACGCGGTGGACATTGCAAACATCGCAGACCTGAGCGGAAACGCGATGAAGCAAGAAGCACTTAAGTTTGATGCGAACGTCAACTGTGATCTCGCAAAGAAAGCAGACCTTTCACCAGAAGAGCGAAAAGCCGCGCGATTGTTTGAGCGCCAAAACGCGCCCAAATCAGTGCCTAGCGTAAACAAGACGACAAAGAAGAAGACGAAAAAGAAGAAGACGAAGAAGAAAGCCACCGCGCTACTTGCAGAACATATGCAGTATGTGAGCGCTGTGTTGACGAATCAAAGTATCACTGCGGCGACGACTGTGATTGTATTGTGTGTCGTGGTGGTCGGCGCGGCGCGGCGTTTTCGAGATCGATCGACACCGACGATGAAGAAACCAGCCGTCGTTCAAAGTTACGGCGCTGTCGATGTATCGGTTTGATTCCGTCAAGGAAAGTTGCGCCAGTCGGCGACGGCGACAACGACTTAGATACATTCTTTCATTCTTTCATTTGTAACACAATTCATTCTTTTGTACTGCCGCATGCGGTGTTACCCCGGCCTTTGATGATTTCTACCCGTAACTTTTGACAGGGCAGTGGAATTGTGAAAGGAAACAACGATGAAGACGATCAGAGGAGTAACGAATCGTCGCGAACAATACCTTATATTCACGCTTGTATTTTTGGCGGTTTATTCTTGGTGCTGTATATCAATCACTAGTGGCGTGCTTTGGCATCCGCCCGTGCTCGCGCTGTTTCACTTTGCATCGTAAATCATCTGCGATAGCATTTAGTAAGAAATACTAGAACACCATAGTTTCGCGTGACATCGCGCCCGTAGACGATTCCCGTAGCGCGTCAATCAAGATGCATGTCGTTGTGTAAAGGAAGCGCGATCGGTCAAGAAAGGTGCTGAGACTCATGGAGATGACCGAAAACACGATATCTGAATCGCTTTCGTGTCCGCACGTCGCGTTCGAGCGTCGTCGTCGTCGTTCTCTTCCATCCAAAAAAGCCCTAATGTTTAGGGTATTTCA